>Ga0187779_10000973_pt1 | contig 18434 bp, 16 predicted proteins | sample 1015_Q2_SP10_10__FD_132435 | JGI IMG/M metagenome (GOLD analysis project Ga0187779, IMG submission 132435) | Tropical peat soil microbial communities from peatlands in Department of Meta, Colombia - 1015_Q2_SP10_10_MG | ecosystem: Environmental > Terrestrial > Soil > Wetlands > Peat | place... | reverse complement strand
TTTGATGACTCCTCTGCAATGGGAGTGATCGCTGTTGCTGTATTCCGCGAAAAGGAGCGGCAGCGGTTGCACCTGGAACAGAAGCAAAACGAAGTTGCACCAGCCGCACCGTCGACGGAGGATGCAAGGCGAGGGAATGGAAAATCGCTGGCTGACGAGGGCGCCGGCACGGGTTTCGGCGACACCGAATATTCTCCCGTCATCCGCGTCGAGTTTGAACCCGAAGTCATGCCCATTCAGAAGATCCTGGTCAAATATGAATGGCGGGAGACGCTCTGCAGAAAAGGTATCCTGCAATGCGAACAGAAGCGGACAAATCGATTTTGGGATAAGGAAGAGTTCGCACCTTATCCTCCGGGTTATCCAATAAATTAGGAAGATAGCGCGGGAAACCCCTCAAGCTTTAGCGGTGGGAATGCGCCAACATTATACCTTGCTTCTCCCTAGCGCAGATGTTATGACCGATAGGTCCTCCAGGGCCTGTAGCTTTGCCTCTAAAAGACAAATTTCAGGCAGACACCTGATTAGCATGGTATATTTCAAGCTATTAGTATATACTACCCTTGGTGCATGTCTCATCACTATCTTGAGCTATGACCTTCATCTTAACTGCTCATAACCTAGCGCAACATTATTGCAGAGAGCGCAGTCGCGCTCTAAGGATTTTAGGTGTTCTAAGCTTTCTCATTCTTGTTGCAGCGCCTGTCTTCGGTGCACCCAGCATTGGAGAAGAGGCGATCTCTTCCCCGCCGCGCATCCAGGCGTTCCAGCCTGGAGAAACATTAACTTACGATATCAGCTGGTCAAACGTCTTCTCTGCGGGGACTGCTGTAATGGAGGTTAAAAGCGACATCGCGCCAGAGGGCAGGGATGTCCTCAAGTTCCTTGTGACAGGACGTTCTGTAGGGTTAGTCGACACGTTATTTAAAGTGCACGACGTTGTCGAGAGCGTCTTCGACCCCCAGATCATGCAGAGCCTGACGTTTAACAGCGAGGAAAACTACGGGAAAAAGAGGAAGCGTATTGCTCTTGTTTTCGATCATGCGCAAAGAACAGTGGTTAGCAGGGTGAATGAAGACCAGCCGAAAACCATGAGCATCCCAGAGCCTGTGCAGGACCTCTTATCGTCGTTCTACTATCTCAGGGCGGTGGAGGATGTCGGGAGGGACAAAACAATCGTCTTCGACGTTTATGAGGACGGCAAGATCTGGACTGTCGAAGTTTATACACTGGGAAGGGAACTTGTGAAAACGCCGGCAGGCGAGTTCTCCACGATCAATTTAAAGACCCATCCGAAGCATAATGGGGTCTTTCAGAACAAGGGAGTAGTCTTCATTTGGCTCACGGATGACAGCCGCAAGATTCCTGTGCTCATGAAGGTCACTCTCCCTGTTGGATCTTTTGTATTCACCCTCAAGGAGATGCATCAGGATGGGGATGCGAAATGATTCGATCATAGGGGGCGGTGGTTTCTGCTCCTGCCAGTACTGTTCAGATTATCTTCATTCTCAATGTAAGTGAATTTCTCAACGAGGTCGCATTGCAATCTGGCTGGACTTCGACTCGTCATCCGCAGCAAAGATATCCGGTTTGCGTATTGAAAACATCTTGACAGCTGGGAAAATTATTTTTCCAGCCCCTCCCCTGGTGCCGCCGTGACAGGGGACATGTCATGGGCAGCATACTCCTTCTTGAAGTTCCTTATTCTTTTTTTGAAGCAAATATCGGCAACATCCGTCAACGCGGGCAGTGGCTGCTCCGACCGAGTCAAGACCAGGGCCTTGGCCTCACAATGATGTGATAGATCTCGTCAGCCTTGCAGACGAAAAGTCAACGAAGTAAGGATCTAGCCGTCATGCTAGATAAATCGTACAAGCGCCCTCGGTGCGCTCCTGCTATCATCGACTATTCAGCTACATCACGGTACTACAACGGCGGCGGCACTCCCTCCCCCTGCACCATCATGCGAGTTCACTAAGCCGCGTAGGCATGTCGGTGCTATCAGAAAATGCATGGGTACCGGGATCCAGAAAGTATTTTTCACGCTGCCATGCCGCGCTCTCACGGGCAGTCATGAAGTCTCTGTCTCATCGCCTCATAGAGAATTACTGCAGCGGCTGTCGCTACATTGAGTGAATCGATCGTTTCCGCCATGGGGATTCGGACTCGAAGGTCGATAGCAGCCATGACGCCTGGGGGGAGGCCCGCGCCCTCATGGCCTACTATCACAGCGGTAGGCTTTGTTAAAGCAACCTCAAAATGCGTTTTGTCTCCACTTAGGGCTGTTGCAAGCGTCTGAAAGCCCCTCAGTCTGCACTTTTGAATGAATGAGGCGATATCACCGACCACCACAACAGGGAGACGCAGGATGCTGTTCATGGAGGCTCGGACAGCCTTTGCGTTGAATGGGTCAACCGTGTTTGCAGTGATGGCAATGCCTGATGTGCCGGCTGCTTCCGCGGTTCTGATTATCGTACCGAGATTTCCTGGATCCTGCAGTTGGTGTGCGACGACGATCAAGCGGGCCTTGTGATTCAGAAGCGATTCTTCCGTATCCATCTTCATTCGTACCACTGCCATTACGGGCTGCGGCGTTTTGCTGTCTGCGAGCGCGTCCATCAGCCGCTCAGATACCCAAATAATGTCGATACTTTTGCTTTCCGAGAGCTTGAGCACGCCTTTACCATGGTGCCGGGTGAGCGATGGCGCGGCGATAACAGTCTTGACCCCGAGATCGTCGCGAAGCGCCTCTTCGACCATCTTGATGCCTTCAATGAGAAAGGCCTGTTCCTTTTTCCGGTGCTTCGGGTCGGCGAGCGAACGAAGATACTTAATAATGCTGTTGTCTCTGCTCGAGATGGGGCTATAGGGGCTGGTTTGCCGCATGAGCGGAAGTATAGCATAAAGGAGAAGGAACAAATAGGAAATTCCGGAAGGAAGAGGAATTGCCGCAACGGTAGGCTGCAAGCAATGAACAATCGGCTACGGCCAAAGAATTTATGACATTCATGTCACCTCTGTGTTCCCCCGCTCCTCAGAGGAAGATTTGCCTGATATCTTCATGATGCGGAGCCGTTCCTGATACTGCCGCTCCAAATCTTGCCATCGCTTGAGCGATTCATAACTGCTTTCCCAGGCAGAATAATCGTCCTGGTTGTCCCGGTCATCGTTCAAACTGCCCGCGCGGTATTCATCGATGAACGTATCCGTGGGTTTATGATGTTTCTGCTCCAAAAGGGTGAGAGTCTTTTTAATGCGCTGAATCGTATTGCCGCAGACCTTGAGTTCCCGGAGCAGGGATATTTCAAATTCATGAGGATGCATAGTAGACCATGTGTCTTTGGAATAAAAATACCTTAATGGAAAAAAATACGAAAGACAAGTAAAATATGAATGTTTTCGGATTAAGACAGGCCTATGGTACAGGATTTGTGGATTTTTGTTACAAATTATGTTAATATATGTAACTTAAAGTGTTGATAAATTGATTCCCGTGCACAAACAAATCAATGACGTAATTGCAATGTGCAAAAAGGTTACATAGTCAGGAGTGATGAAGCCATGAAACGGGATATCTGGGGCTTTTTGTTCTGTCTCGGTCTTGTACTTTTCTGCGGACCTTTTTTGAATATCTTCCACAATAGTCTTGCCTATTACCTATTCATCATCTGGTTCGTTTTTATCGCGCTCACCTTCCTGGCAGTGACCTTTTCGGAACGGGACAACGGAGGAAATTAAGTGTTTTCACCGTGGTTGCTGCTCTCGATCATTATCGGTTACCTTCTGCTTCTCTTTTCTATCGCGTATTTCGCAGAGAGGAAGGAGGCGCAGGGGAAAAGCCTTGTATCAAACCCATATATCTATTCTCTCTCTCTGGCCGTATACTGCACGTCCTGGACATTTTACGGCAGCGTTGGCAAGGCGGCCAATTCCGGCTTGAGCTTTCTCGCGATATATATCGGGCCCACGCTTATGGCAGCGTTGTGGTGGATCCTGCTCCGGAAAATTGTCTACCTTGCGCGAGAGAACCGCATTACAACGATCTCCGATTTCATCTCTTCCCGCTATGGAAAATCCATCGGTCTCTCTGTTCTCGTTACGATTGTGGCCGTCGTCGGCATTACCCCTTATCTCGGACTTCAATTGAAGGCCGTGATGACGTCTTTCGCCCTGCTTTCGGGCGAGCCCGAAGGTAGCCACTATACCGGCGCATTCATCTCATTTCTCCTCGGGGTGTTCGCTCTGATTTTCGGGGCGAGGAGGCTCGATGCTTCAGAACGTCATGGCGGACTGATCTTTGCCGTGGCATTCGAGTCTGCTATCAAGCTCTTGGCGTTCCTCCTTGTCGGGTTCTTCGTGACCTATGGGCTCTTTCACGGTATCGGGGACATCTTCGGAAAAATTCAGCAGGGACCCTATGCGTCACTTATGAAAATCGGTGAGGGGTCGCCGGTCAGCTTCTCTGAATGGATTTCGTTGACGTTCCTATCTATGATGGCCATCATGTTCCTGCCCCGCCAGTTTCATGTTTCCGTTGTAGAGAACTCTTCCGTGGACCACATTAAGAAGGCCATGTGGCTATTCCCCCTCTATCTCTTCCTTATCAACATCTTCGTACTGCCCATTGCCTACGGCGGGCTGCTTCTCGGCAATATCCCATCTGCTGCCGATTATTTCATACTCAGCATACCCATGCACTACGGCCACTCGCTCCTGGCTCTCATCGTGTTCATCGGCGGCTTTTCCGCGGCTACCGCGATGATCATCGTCGAATCCATCGCGCTTAGCACCATGGTGATGAACAGTTTTGTCATGCCCACGCTCTGGGACCTCTCCGCAATCAAGAACTTTTACACCGTCGTCTTGAACATTAAGAGGCTGGTGATCCTTGGCTGTGTGTTCCTCGGCTATGCCTTTGCCATTTACATCGGTGAGTTCTATAGTCTCGTAGACATTGGCCTTAAATCGTTCGAAGCAGTCACGATCTTCGCGCCGTCCATCCTGCTTGGCCTTTACTGGAAAGGCGGAAACAAAAAGGGGGCCATTGCCGGCATTCTGGCCGGGTTCAGCGTCTGGATCTACACGTTGCTCATCCCGGCGCTCATGCGCGCAGGAATCATCCAAAAAGGCGACTTCATGGAGTCACTTTTCCATTCAACGCTGCTAAACCCGACGGCTCTCTTCGGACTTGCGGGCATCGACCGCTGGAGCCACTCCCTGTTTTGGGGACTCTTTCTGAACATCTGCTGCTATGTCGGCTTTTCGCTTCTAACCCGTCAGTCCGATGAGGAGACGCATCAGGCCATCGTGTTCGTGGATTCCTTTTCACCGCTCCACATCGGTCCTGTATACCGGCCATCGGGGATTGCTGAGGTCGAAAGTATTCTGGGGCAGTATATCGGCCCCGATGAGGCGCGCGAGGTTGTGGACGGATTTCTCAGGAAAAACGGGCTGACCCGGGCTTCACTGTCAGGCGAATGGCTCATAAAGCTTCGACAGGAGGCTGAGCGGGTCCTTTCCGGAGCTATGGGCCCGTCTATCAGCACACTGGTGTTCCAGGACCGTATGGTCCTGACCCACGACGAGGCACTGCGCGTCTCGGATTCGATCCAGCATATATCTCGCAGCCTCCGACTGTCGCGTCAGGAGCTGGCCGATGCGAACGGTCAGCTTGCCATGCTCAAAGAGTTCAGCGAGAACATCATTGAGAGCCTTCCGCTCGGGGTGGCCACGCTCGATGAAGTGCTGCACGTCAAGTACTGGAACAGCGGCATGGAGATGATTACCGGCGTGGAGAAATCCGATTCCCTCGAACGCGATGCATCACAGCTTCTGACATGCCTTGAGCCGAAGCTCTTCACGCCGGAGGTCCGCGAGGGAGAGATAACCTGCAGGAGAAATTTTGATCCCCAGATCATCCTGAAGGGCTACGTGAGCAGGCTCACCGGAGCCCAGAAAGGGTACGTGCTGGTACTCGAAGATATAACGGAAAAGAAAAAAATCGAGGAGGAACTGTTTCGCGCAACGAAGCATGCCAGCGTCGGGAGACTTGCAGCAGGTGTGGCGCACGAGATCGGGAATCCGCTTGCCTCCATCTCGTCGCTGGTGCAGGAGCTTCAGACCGAGGACGTTTCTTCGTTCACCAAGGACTCACTCACCACGATCAATCAGCACGTGCACCGTATCGCGCGCATCGTTAGAAGCCTGGGCGATTTCGCGCGGCTATATCCCAGGCAGAAGGTATCGACGAGCCTGGCGGACATTCTGGAAAATACGCTCAACCTCGTCCGGTATGACAAAAACTTCCGGAAGATCGAGATCCGCACTGACGTGCAGACGACGCCGCCCCTCAAGATCGACCCGGATCAGATTCAGCAGGTTTTTCTGAATCTGATTCTCAACGCGCGGGACGCCATGCCGAACGGCGGCAGCCTCGACATCTCCGTGAAGCATATTGATGGCAGCGTCCAGATGTTGTTCGCCGATACCGGATGCGGCATAGACCCGGAGGTGAGAGACAAGGTTTTCGATCCCTTTTTCAGCACCAAGGGGCCGGCAAAAGGAACCGGATTGGGGCTAAGCATTTGCTATAGCATCATCAAGGACCACGGCGGTACGATCGAGATCGATTCCGAAAAAGACAAGGGAACACGGTTTACGATTAAAATTCCCGTTTAAGCTTAATACCATTGATACGCAGGCCGTACGATTTGTTGATCAGGCCATGAAAGAAAGAACGTAACCAAGCAGGTCAAACGACGAACTTGACAAGCTCACAAGGCCATGGCTTTAGACTTCCCCCCGCAAGCAGGATGCGCGGTCGGGCAGCTCACCCGTTACAGAATGCGGTAATTCTGAATCATGAGGGGACTACAACAATAAAGAGGGCTTAATGTCGAAGCGCATACTGATTGTAGAAGATGAAGAGACCTTGCGGGAGTCCATGAGGCGGATCTTCGCCAAGGAAGGGTACGCCGTGGACGGTGCGGAGTCTGCAGAAAAGGCCCTCTCCCTTCTTGAGACAAGCATGTACGACGTGATCATCTCGGACATCATCCTTCCGGGCATGGACGGAATCGAAATGCTCACGCAGATACGGGAGCAGATCCCGGACCAGATCTTTATCGTAGTCACTGCGTACGCGTCGCTTGACACATCAGTAAAGGCGCTCCGTGCCGGAGCCTATGATTACATCATGAAACCGATCATCCATGAGGAAATCAAGCAGATCGTCCGGAACGCGCTCAGACAGAAGAGCCTGCAGGCCGAGAACGTGTTGCTCAAGCGCGAGATCGGCAAGGATTATGACTTCAGCAGCATTATCGGTGAGACCCCTTCACTCAAGGCGATCTTGGACGAAGTAAGAAAGATCACGGACACGAAAAGTACCGTCTTGCTTCTCGGCGAGACCGGCACGGGCAAAGAGCTTTTCGCCCGAGTCATCCACCATAACAGCACGCGCCGCGACATGCCTTTTGTGCCGATCAACTGCTCCGCCATTCCCGAGACCCTCCTTGAAACCGAGCTTTTCGGTCACGTGCGCGGCGCTTTTACGGGTGCGGTGGCAACCAAGAAAGGTATTCTGGAAGAAGCCGAAGGCGGTACGGTGTTCCTCGATGAGATCGGCGACATGAGCATGGCGCTCCAGGCAAAGTTGCTCCGAGTCATCGAAGACCAGGTAATCAGGCCGGTGGGCAGTACGAAGGGGACAAAGGTCGACATCAGGCTGATATCCGCTACAAACAAGGACCTTAAGGCCGCGGTCCAGGATGGGACATTCCGTGAAGACCTCTATTACCGCATCAACGTGATCGCTCTCAGGATACCACCGCTGCGGGAGCGGAAGGAAGACATCGAGGAACTGATTCGGCACTATCTTAGGCAGTATGCGAACGACCTGGGGAAACCGGCGAAAGAGATATCTCCCGAAGCCATAGAAGTCCTGAAAAATTACGAGTGGGCGGGGAACGTGCGCGAACTCCAGAACGTCATGGAACGGGCTATCCTCATCTGCGACGGAGACCCGATAAAGCCCGAACACCTGCCCGGCAATATCAAAGACCAGGCATCGTTCTCTCATCAAGCCTTTGACCAGAAGCTCTCGATTGAGGACTATACCAAGTCTTTTATTATCCGGTACCAGATGGAATATAATGAACAACAGCTCGCGGATATGCTCGGCATCACGCGTAAATCGCTTTGGGAAAAACGGAAAAAATGGAGTATTCCCAAGGAGCGGTAGCGATATCGCTCACAGTTTAAAGTTCATAGACTGCGTTCAGAACAAATGTCGGCGGATCAATGGTCAAGCAAGGTCCTGATACGCTATGATCGTTGAATTAAGGACCATGAACGATAGTCGGAAAAACTATGTCCCTGAAGAAAAAAATAGCTCTCAGTTTTTTTATTAGCGCATTCATCATCGCTATCCTTGCAGTGTTTGAATATGTGAACTTTATCGAAATCAAGAAAGAGATCCGGTATCTCGAGATCACGGATACACTCAATCGTAAATCGCTTCAGCTCCGGCGCCACGAAAAAAACTATTTCCTCTACAGCCCCCAAAAGGCAGACGAGGAATCTGCTGCTGTGCATGCCTATCTCGACGAATTGAAAGGCATCCTGATGCAAAACCTGGTCATCGACCGTGCAGAGCAGCTTTCCCTGCGCGAGCGCATCGACGAGTACGATCATCGCTTCACCTTGATCGAAACGGAGGCAAAAAACCTGGCTTTGGAATTTGATAGGGTCAGAACGGGAAACCGGGCAAAGCAGAACGTCATCGCACTAGTCGAGTCCACATTCCTGGAGCGGCCTGCGCAATCAGCAGACTTTCTTGCAAAGGATCTCCTCCTTTCGAGGCTTCATCCCCTCATCACTGGCCTGCACGAGCTCGACGGAGACATCTTGTCACTGAGGAAGACCGGCGAAGATATTTTGGTGCTGTCAAAAGACCTTGACAAGGTCGCCCGGGAGAAGACGGAAACGGTAATCCACATTTCACAGATTGCCATCCTTATTTTCTTTCCCCTCTTTTTTGTCGTGGGCATCGGGATGCTTTTCTTTATCACTACGAACGTGGTCAAAAGGCTGCTGCTCCTGATCACGGTGGTGGAAAAGACCGGCAGGGGTTCCTATCCGCACCTGGCCGTTGTCTCGCAGCACAAGAAAGCCGATGACGAGGTGGGTCTCCTGATCGACAAATTCAACGACATGGAGGACCAGCTCGCCCTTCATGAAGAGGAACTTGAACGGAAGAACAAGGAATTGATGCAGACAAAAAAGCTTGCTGCCATCGGTACTCTCGCATCGGGTGTGGCGCATGAATTGAATAATCCATTGAATAACATCTACCTTTCGGCTCAAGTGTTGGCCAAGGAAGCGGGCGGCACGTGCTCTGCCGAAGCAAAAGAGGCCATGCATGATATCCTGGGCCAAGCTGAGCGTGTGAAGCGCATCGTGAACCAACTGCTGGAGTTTGCAAGGGGTAAGGAACCGCAATTCAGAGGCGTCGATTTACGTGAGCTGGTTGCCAATACCTATCGTTACCTCGGCAGATCCAGGAACCTCGAGAATATTCGGTTCTCATGCAATTTTGATTCACCATCGATTATCCTGAACGCGGATGAGGGGCAGATGGAGCAGGTGTTTATAAACTTGTTTGCAAACGCAGTGGATGCCATGCAGCTGCAGGGTACATTGACGGTCAATGCGAGCCAGGGATCCGATTCTACCGTTATTACAATTGCCGATACGGGCAGGGGAGTTTCCCGTGAATTACAGGACAAGATCTTCGAACCGTTCTTTACGACCAAGGACAAGGGCACAGGCCTCGGTCTTGCGATCGTGTATAATATCATCAAGAAACACGACGGGGACATCGTTCTCGAGAGCGAAGCAGGGAAGGGTACGACGTTCACCATTACCCTTCCATCAAGAACCGTGACCAGGTAAGATGGCAGCTGTTCGGGAGTATAAGGAACCATTGGTCCGTTTCGCAGACATACAAGTGAGATCTGTAAAAAATTAGCCGCCTTTTCAGTGAGTCCCGAGGAGGACGGATCCTGTGGCTTCATAGGTTATGTTCGTTGCTGGGTGATCTGGGCAGGTACGAAAAAATATGACATTCAAGGTACTAGTAGCCGAAGACGAGGAAATTACCCTCAAACACTTGACGCATGCCCTCCAGAAGGAGGGCTATGTAACGATCGGTACGCAGAACGGTCAGGACGCGTTTCAGCAGATAGAGAGCGGTCAATTCGACTTATTGATCACCGATATCAGAATGCCCGGCTTGAGCGGGATGGAGCTTCTTGACAAGATCAAGGAGCGGCAGACCGACATGGAGGTGATTGTTATCACTGGCTTCGGCAGCATCGATTCTGTGATTGAGGCAATGAAAAAAGGGGCCTACGACTACGTCACGAAGCCGTTCAACCTCGACGAACTTCTGCTCAAGGTCAAGAAAATCCGAGAACGGCGTGCCCTGAAGAAAGAGAACGTTGCGCTCAAGGCCTTTGCCGGTGCAGACAAAAAGGTGTCGATCATCGCAAAGAGTGCGAGCATGCATCACATCCTCGGCATCATCGAAGGCATGAAAGAGTCGGACTGTAACGTGCTGTTAACGGGCGAGACAGGCGTCGGCAAAAGCCTGCTGGCCAAGATCATCCACTATACAAGCAGACGGCAGGACATGCCCTTTCTTTCGATCAACTGTGCGACATTGACCGAAGAACTTCTTGCGAGCGAACTTTTCGGCCATGAAAAAGGCGCCTTCACCGGCGCGATCAAGACAAAACAGGGGCTCGTTGAGATCGCTGACACAGGTACGTTGTTCCTGGACGAGATCGCCGAGATGGCGCCCAGCCTTCAGGCAAAACTCCTCAAAGTGATCGAAGAAGGCGAGTTCTATCGCGTGGGCGGCACCAAGCCGATCAAGGTAGACGTTCGGTTCATCGCTGCCACGAACCAGAACGTGCGCACGGTGATAGCCGAAGGCAGGTTTCGCGAGGATTTGTATTATCGATTGAACATCATGGAAGTATTCATCCCGCCACTACGTGACCGCAGGGACGACATCCCGCCGCTTTGCAGCTATTTTTTAGAGAAGCACCTGCCGAGTTCCCGCAAGAAGATCACAGGGTTCATGAAAGATGCGATGGACGTACTCATGCACTACAGTTATCCCGGCAATGTGCGCGAATTGGAAAATATCGTCGAGCGCGCCATCATTCTCGAAAAAAACGGTCTCATCACGCCCGAAAGTCTACCTCAGACAATTAAAATGTTCCAGATCGAGACGATCGAACCGGACAAAATCAAGACCATCGAAGAGCTGAACAAAGATTATGCTGGGAAGGTGATTGATATGCTCGGCGGCAACAAGACAAGAGCCGCCGAAGTTCTCGGCATTTCGCGTACTAGCCTGTGGCGAATCTTGAAAGAAGAGTAGCTTCAATGTTTACTCTTTTCATGCCATTCATGATAAATCGCAAGAAGGCCGGTGACAGCACTGACCGTAGATAAGAGGCAGTTCCGAGGAGAGCGTCTGTTCATGAAAAAAACCCTTTTATCATTTTACGGAGTCATCGTGTCAGTGCTCGTGGGCTCCGTCGTGCTGACAATTGCCGTGCACATTGTCTGGGGCGACCTCTTTGTCGTCAAGGAGCCTCTCCATACAGCTATCGAAGCATTCGGATCCATCCTTGCCCTGGGGGTTTCGCTGATTCCGTTCAACAAGAATCAGCACTACCGTATCCTGAAACAAAACCTGCTGGCGACAGGCTTTCTTGGCATGGGCATTTTGAACGGTTTTCACTCTCAACTATGGCCATGGTTTCTTTCTGCTTCCCGGCTTGGCCGGCGTTGTCGGCAGCTCATGTTTTGCCCTGTCCTGGATACCGCTCTTCGAATAGAATAATCCTCCGGAACTATCCGTCTTTCCAGCTTACCGTTCCCACGTATCTAGCATGAACGCTCTGCAACGAACAGCTCAAGTTGTCACCCATATGCGTAATTATGTAACCAAAAGTAGGAATTATGCTATACTGTCATTAGATTGCAATGCGTTTTTCCCCTTGCGCTGTGGACAAGGCAGGTTCCATACCGAGTTTTTCGAGCTCGAAGAATACTGCAAAACCTGCCGGCAAAAAAATATCCCCTTTTCACGCGGCAAAGTGGAAGGGTCGATGTTTTCGTATCATTGAATAATCTCCAAAATTACGTTACCAGGTAACGTTCACATCGATACACAGGGCTGCAGGAGAGCAGAGCACCAGTTATGCCCTCGAGGCGTTGCGTATCGGCATGAGCTCGGGGAACATAAATCAGTATCCTGCGCCAAAATGGATTCTCGTCATGGCTGCTGATAACGGTGCGAGGCCAGCCAGCGCTTCCCGCTGGAGCAGGCAGGTTACAAAGTATGCTCAGGGGAAAACAACGAAGAAGTCATCCCTAGTCATAAAGAAGCACAAAAATGCGGTTGCCCGTTTGACACGGTAATCATCGATTTGCATGTCACGAAGGGCAAGTGTGATCAGGAAACGATCAGAAGATTGATCGAATGTGACCACGGCGTGAAGGTTATCGCTACGAGCAGTGCCGGCGCCTAGTTAGTTTCAGCTGACTTTGAAAACAGAGGCTTTAGGGACGTTCTCAAGAGGCTGTTCGCAGGCGGCACCTTGGAGCAGACCGTTCGCCGCGTACTCGACGTTAGGCTTTGATCCCAATGAGCACCGATTGCAGCATTAGCAAGGGCCACGTGGTTATTGGAAAGACCATCGACATGAGAGGGAGAAATTAATTCCAAGGAGGGAAGTGCCATGTATAAGATTGAACTACTCGAGAGAAAGCGGCTTGAAAAAGGATTGAGCTATACGGAAATTGCGGATAAACTTGGCATCCATAAAGTGACGGTGTCGAGAACGCTCAAGGGCGTGACCATGAAGCCGCGTACCGTAAAACAGCTGGCGGACTATCTGAATGTGACAATGGAAAGCATCGTTCAATAAAATTCGGGCAAGCACTGCGTTCTTGCAGGCGACAGCCGAGCGCCGAGGGATGAGATTCGAGAACACATGTGAAAAAACCGGCGTGGTATCGACCGGTTGTATCAAGAGGTTTCTACCACGCCGTGCGAAGTGTCCCATTATTCCTGTATCGCGATAAAATCATCTCGCCGGTCCATCTGCCAGCATGCGTCGGTGTGTTCATTGCAAACGGGCTTTTCCTTTCCGTAGCTGATCAGGGCTATCCGATTTGCAGATATCCCCCCGGCAACCAAGTACGTCTTCGCATTTGCGCTCCGTCGCTGTCCAAGCGCCTGATTATATTCAGCCGTCCCGCGCTCATCACAATTCCCTTCGATCCTTACTTTCCATTGAGGATTCGCCTTGAGCCATGCGATATTGTTTGCCATGGTCTTGAGGGCATCAGTACGAAGGAATGATTTGTCATAGTCAAAGTAAACCGGCCTCAGCCCGGAAGAGGTGAGCGCGGCGCCTTCTTCAGACGGTTTACTGGTTTCCCCGGTCATTCCCGCGTTCATGCCTGTGTTTACATTCCCTGATTTTTGAGACGATGCAGACTCGCCGTTCCGGTTCTCTTGCGATGAGGTCACATCCGTTTTCTTGGGGCATCCCCACAATACAAGAGATCCCACCAAGAGAACAATTCCATATGCTAGAATGCCTGTTTTCGTCATGAAAAATTCTCCTTATCATAATGGTAAAATTTACGTCCGTCAGGCCGTATGCAGTGGCACAGCGGCACCGTTCCGATACGGCCGTACTCAGTCAGAAATGCAACCGAAGCAGCACGTTTGATGAGTTCTAGATGAAATAGTGAGGAGGAAATTTAGGACTTCGGAGGTGAATGGCCAGCGTAGTGAAGGAGGAAGCCTTTCGCAGTCCCTGCGATACAGCTGTTCTTCTTTAACCATGCGTATCTTAACTGCGGCAGAGGGAGATTGTCGATGTGAGTGACCGCGATCGGTTCTGAGGAGATTAATTTTTCTTCGACAGTCTCCGGGATGAGCGCACGTTTTTTCCTGATTAGGATAGTATCGTTTTCCGTTCCTTGCGCTCGGTTTCCGGAGGCGGAGACAGCCTCCAGGATGACCTCCATGAGGAAGACGCGAAAACTGGGCCTCTCAAGATTTGCCTCCTGCGCCGACGAGCGGCGTTGGATCGTTTCTGTTTTAGGGAGAGTATAGGTTACGGGTGATACAGCGTAAAGGAGAAAAAAGAAAGAAAAGAGAAAGCCCCATATCTGTTTTCCGAATCTAAAGGTGTTCATACCATCAAAGTAAACGCAAGGGAGTTGAATGAAAGAGTAATCTATGCTAGCAAAACAGGGATTGATTGTCAAGGTCATCCCCGATTCGTGTTATACGTAATGAAAACCATGTATCCCGTGCCTCTTTCGCGCAAACAGCGCGGCTGGGGCCTTTCCTGCGGCCGCTTCCCAAGAAATCGAAGCGCATCGAGAAAAGGGAGAAGACACGTCGTCGATTGCGTTACAACATGATCAGCACGCTCATCATGGCGATAGACCAGATGATGTCCATCGGGAGTTGCATATCGCATGTGGAATCGAAGAAGAGGTCTGCACGAGCCGGGAACTCTTCGTCCTCCAGCCAAAGAGCCAGGATGACTGGGACCCGCGGCAAGGGGTAGAACCGAAAAGCAGCATCGCCGAGATTAGCCTGTATCCCGCCAAAGCTTTTCCCTTTCTCAAGAAAACCTGCCTTGTCCCTTCCATATTTTAATGCCAGAGGTTCCAGCGGAAGAACGTGTGATCCCTTGGTGAAGATGTCTCCGCCCTTGATGTTTTGGAGTTTCACAAGCCTTTCGGTACATGCAATGTCCTTGGAGTTTACGAGGTACCGGAGAACGGAAAGCCTGAAAAAGTAACCGAGACGCTGCAGGAGGATGCTGCGGCCTGGGTCCGTGCTCGTTATCGACTTTTCCCTAACTGACAGGGAGAACTCCATGTTGAAGGACCGTATCCCGTAGCTCTGAGATGACGCATCATAGGTCACGGCTGCGGCCCGGCTTATTTCTCCGGGATTCATTGCTGCCAACAATGACCATGCCTTGTCCTCACCTGAACCAATGACTTCTGCCATAAATCTCCTGATGTGATCCCCAATTAATTTTATCAGATTCCTTCCATCGCTAATAATCTATATTGTTTCATATTTGAACAGGTGACTGATTGATTTCATCATATGCTTTTAATCGCCTGCATTTAGACGATCAATATACTTTAGGCTGAAAATAAAGGCGTTAATGGCATATCTGCGCTTTCATCAGTATGATCGTGATTCGTTAATTGTTTCAATAGCGTTCATATTTGAAACGTTCACCTTGTGGTTATTTACTAAATTAGCATTTAAAAACAAATAGTTACTAATTGGCACTGTCATTGCAAAGTATAATGCAGATAAACACAGTACAAGGAGGTCTTGATATGAGTAAGAGACAGTTGTTGTTTGTTACATACCGTGATGAAAATCCCGATGAGGGAGTTTCATACGCCATCGACCTTGCCAAGGCAATGTATGAGGATATCACGTTCCTGCTTGTTCAGAAAAAGAGCAATCTTATAAACAAGTTCGGGAATCTGATGACTGCCGTAAGCTTTGCTGAAGCAAGCGAGCATGAGACGTCACGAGATATTATTCCTAGCGGGACGAAGGCTGACCGGCTGCGTTATGAGAAAATAATCATGGGACTAAGAGAAAAATGCCGCAAAGAAGGGATTGCGCTAAGCGTCCAGGACACCGACCTTGATGCGATCGATGGCATCAGGGCGTTCCTGAAGAATCACATAGGTATTGATAAGGTTGTGCTGAGCCCTGCTGTAACCGGAAGCGATACTGTCTCCGCCAAGGACCTGAACCGGCTTGTACGGACAGCGTCGCGGCCTATCGTGACCATGACAAGACAGGCTGCGGCATAGCATGATGATGCAGGACACCAATGTTTTGGTGCGTGAGGCGGCTCGCCCAGCTCAGATGATAGATCAGCAAGATACCGTAATTTAAACCGATAAAGAAAAGGAGTCGTGATAATGTATCTGTATTTACCCGTAGCATTGACTAGCATCAACATCCTCATCCCTGTGGGGCTCGGACTGGCAGTGGGTCTCCTCTCCGGCCTCTTCGGCGTAGGCGGTGGATTCCTGATGACGCCACTGCTGATCATGTGCGGCATTCCATCAACGGTGGCTGCAGCTACGGATTCGAACCAGATCGTGGCGGCATCGACGTCCGGGACCTACGCACATTGGAAGGTTGGCAACGTCGATTTTAAGATGGGACTTTACCTGCTGGCTGGCGGATTTATCGGCGGAATCGTCGGCGTCCAGGCGATTAAACTGCTGCATGCCATGGGCAACGCGGACTTCGTAATCAAGATGACCTATGTCTTGATGCTCGGCATCGTGGGTGTGTATATGTTCATTGAAAGCCTCCAGAGCATGAAGAAGAAAAAGAGTGAACACGTTGAAGAAGTGAAGGAGGAGAAAGAATCTACCGCAGGGAGGTTCCTCAAGTCTCTTCCGCTCCAGACGCGGTTTGAAAAATCGGGAATTACCCACTCAGTCTTTGTGCCTATTGTCCTCGGAGGGTTTGTGGGCGTTCTTGCCGCGATCATGGGCGTCGGAGGTGGGTTCCTGATGGTGCCGATCATGGTATACATGCTCCGCATGCCCATGCACGTCGTAGTCGGGACAAGCCTGTTCCAGATACTCTTCACCTGCATCGAGGTTACCTTCCTGCAGGCCTATACGAACCACACCGTGGACTTCGTCCTCGCTGTCCTGTTGCTCCTCGGTTCAACCATCGGCGCACAGGTTGGCGCGGTGTTCGGCCGGAAACTCAAGGCGGATCAGCTCAAGATTCTACTCGCGGGCATCGTCCTGGCCGTGACGGTAAAGATTGTATTCGAGCTGACATTGACGCCTTCATTACTTATTTCGCAGGCAGGAGGACATTAATGACCACGAACGGAGCACGAAATTCAAAGGTCCCAGTCGTGGTGCTGACTGCGGTACTCTTGCTGGTACTATCATTTCCGCTTGCCACTCCGGCATCGGCCATGCTGACTGCCAGTGCGAACCATGACCACATTACCATCGGCTTTTTTTATAACGGCAGTACCATCAGCATCCGGGGCGAGTCAGACCCCAGCGAAGAGCTCATTATCAAGATTACCGCCCCCGAGGAGCATCAGGTATTAAAGCAGAAGGGGAAGGTCGGCGGCATGCTCTGGATGAATGTGGGGACCTTGAAGTTCGAGCGTGTGCCGAATTTTTATGCAATCCATAGCACCAAGAAACTGGAAGACTTATTGAGCAACGAAGAATTGGAGAAGTATACCATCGGATATTCTGCGCTCGAGAAGCATGTTGAGGTGACTCCTGTCGCGAATGAGCAAGAGAAGTCAAAGTGGTTTGGTGAGTTCGTAAAATTTAAAGAAGACTCGCGCGTCTATGCCCTGTCCTCTGGCAAGATCGAGACCAAGATGAACGAAGCAGGAAGGCAGGAGTATTCCATTCAAACAGACTGGCCATACCAGGCAGCGCCCGGTGATTACGCGGCTACGGTCTATGCGGTGAAGAACGGGAAGGTCGTTGAGCAGACGGAAACAAAGGTGAAAGTTGAGCAGGTCGGTATGGTCAAGGCGTTAGCGACCATGGCGCATAACAATGCGGCATTCTATGGCATACTCTCTATCGGGATCGCCCTGGGAGCCGGCTTTGGTGTAGGTCTTGTATTCAGAGGCGGAGGATCTCATTAATCATGTATACATCAATTGTCGTCGGATATGACGAATCGGTACCTAGTAAGGCAGCGCTGAAAGAAGTCTCCCTTCGCATCCAACGAAGCAGTGGCATGATCTACCTCGTGAATGCCATTTACTTCGATCAGGAGGAGCTTGTGATCCTCCCCTCACAGAAAGAGAAGCGGTTCGAAATCGGTACGCACGTCTGCCTCGAGGCAAAGAAGAATCTTCACGACGAGTTTGGGCTGGACGGAAATGTGGATTCGATCATTTGCGAAGGTGAACCGCCTGAAGTGATCATTGGCATAGCCCGAAGCAAGAAGGCCGACCTCATCGCCCTTGGTACGTATGGCAGGAGGGGGATTAGGCGGCTGCTGATGGGCAGCGTGACGTCCCAGGTTGTTCTTAACGCTCCCTGTGACGTGCTCGTTGTGAAAAAACCCTGTGCGGACTGTGCAGGAGCGTACCACTCTCTCCTGGTGCCCTTCGACGGGTCGGAGTCAAGTAAAAAGGCGCTGGGACGGGCCTGTGAGCTGTCGAAGACTGACCGCTCCGAGGTCTCGGTCCTCTACGTGATCCCGCGATACGAGGAAATGATGGATTTCTTCAAGACCGAGTCCGTCAAAAAAAGTCTCTACCAGGAAG
>Ga0187779_10000969_pt1 | contig 18482 bp, 20 predicted proteins | sample 1015_Q2_SP10_10__FD_132435 | JGI IMG/M metagenome (GOLD analysis project Ga0187779, IMG submission 132435) | Tropical peat soil microbial communities from peatlands in Department of Meta, Colombia - 1015_Q2_SP10_10_MG | ecosystem: Environmental > Terrestrial > Soil > Wetlands > Peat | place... | reverse complement strand
GGCGCGACCTGGTTCCTGTCGCGGATGCCGGGTGGGCTCGGCGCCTATTGTGGCCTGACCGGCGAGCGGTTCGATGCGGCGGACGCATTGGCGGGTGGTATCGCGACGCATCGGGTCCGCTCGGCGCAGTTTCCGGAACTGCTCGACGCGTTGAGCGGCACGGTGTCGGTCGACGCGGTGTTGGCGGCCTTTGCCGAGCCGGCGGGCGAGGGCAAGATCGCGGCACAGCGTACCGAGATCGACCGCCTCTTTGCAGGCGATACTGTCGAAGCCATTCTCTCTGCGCTCGACCGCGGCGGCGGCGAGTGGGCGCGGAAAACCGCCGCCACGATCCGCGCAAAGTCGCCGACCAGTCTCAAGCTCGCGCTGGCGCAGGTGCGGCGCGGCAAGGCCTGGGACTTCGAGACGTGCATGCGCGCCGAATTCCGCATAGTGTCGCGCATCATCGAGGCCCGGGATTTCTATGAAGGCGTGCGCGCCGTGATCGTCGACAAGGACAATGCGCCGCACTGGCAGCCGGCGAGCCTCGCCGACGTGGGGGACGCGGATGTCGAACGCTATTTCACGCCCCGCGCAGGCGACGAGCTGGTGCTGCCGTGAGTGAGCCCTTCGTTCCCGAGGAGGTGCAAAGCCTCGAGCCGGTGCATGAGGACGAGGGCGGGCCGAAAGTCGGCCTGTGGACGCTGCGGCTGGTGGTATTCCTGCGCATCATGGCCTTCGTGTCGATGTTCAAGGGTCTCTATCATTGGTCGCGGGTCTGCGGCATCGGCGTCGATGGCGCGAGCTTGTTCGAGTACCAGTCGATCGCGTGGCAGACGGCGACGATTTTCTTCGCGGTCATCGATCTTGTGGCGGCTGTCGGCCTCTGGCTGGCGGCGGCCTGGGGCGCGGTGATCTGGTTGATGTCAGTTGCCTCGATGCTGGCGGTCGAAATATTTTTCCCGCAGATATTCGGCGCCGGCATCGTGGTAGGCGTTGCTGAAGGCGCGCTGCTTGCGATCTACCTCTGGCTCGCTTTGAAGTCGGCAAAAGAACATCCGCTCTGACGCGGAGATTGAAAGGGAGGGCGCCATGGCGCGCATCGGATTCATCGGTCTCGGCAATATGGGTCTGCCGATGGCGCAGAACCTCATCAAGGCCGGCCACCAGGTCGAAGGCGTCGACGTTAATCCGGCGGCCGTCGAGAAGCTCAAAGCCGCGGGCGGCGCCAGCGTCGAGACCGCGAAGATCGCGGCGGCGCGCGCCGATGTCGTCATCACCATGCTGCCGTCGGGGAAAGAAGTGCGCGACATTTATCTCGGCGCCGGCGGCATCGTCGAAGACGCCAATCTCGGTACGCTGCTAATCGACTGCTCGACTATCGATGTCGAGACTGCGCGCGTGGTCGCGAGCGCCGCGGAGAAGAAAGGTTTGCTGATGCTCGACGCCCCGGTGTCCGGCGGCGTCACCGGCGCGGCGGCCGCGACGCTGACTTTCATGGTCGGCGGCAGCGCGCAGGCCTTCACGCGCGCGCAGTCGATCTTGCAGAAGATGGGCAAGACGATTGTTCACGCCGGCGGGCCGGGCAACGGTCAGGCCGCCAAGATCTGCAACAACATGATCCTCGGCGTGTCGATGATCGCGGTGAGCGAAGCCTTCGTGCTGGCCGAGCGGCTCGGCCTCGATTACCAGAAATTGTTCGACATCTCGTCGAAGTCGTCGGGGCAGTGCTGGGCGATGACGAGCTACTGTCCAGTTCCGGGACCGGTGCCGACGTCGCCGGCGAACCGCGATTACCAGCCGGGTTTCACCGCGGCGATGATGTTGAAGGATTTGAAACTATCCCAGGACGCTGCGAAGGCCTCCGGCGCGCGTACCGAAATGGGAGCGGCGGCGGCAAAGCTTTACCAGCGTTTTGCCGAGAGCGGCGGGGCCAACACGGATTTCTCCGGAGTCATCCGCTTCATCCGCGGCTGATCGCGAACGAAGAGGGAATAGGTGCGCCGCTGTAGTGAACGAAATCTTTCCGCGTTCGATTCAATTGCGCATTCAACGATGCGTTCACTGTTGCAAATAAATCTAATATTGAGGGTGTTATTTAAGCCGATTTTAGACTGCCCCTTATAGGTTGCGTCATCCGGAGCGGGGAAGACAGGGCCCTGCAACCGGGAGAGTAACAAGTAAAGACGCAAGGGGCGTTGAACATGAAAGCCGTTGCCAAGACGGTTGAGCCCGCCGAACGTGAGGCGCGCTTCGACCACATCCGGCCGCTTTATCTTGAGGCCTTGACGCTTGTCGAACGGCTGCATCGCCGGCTGCTCGACGTCATCAAGGACGAATTCGATCGCCGCGGCCGGGCGGATATCAATTCCGTACAGGCGCTGCTGCTCTACAACATCGGGGACAAGGAGCTCACGGCGGGCGAGCTGCGCACGCGCGGCTACTACCTTGGCTCGAACGTTTCCTACAACTTGAAGAAGTTGGTGGAGATGGCGTTCCTCGATCATCAGCGCAGCCGCGTCGATCGCCGCTCGGTGCGCATCAAGCTCACCGACAAGGGCCGCGAGGTTCGCGACATCGTCGAGGCGCTCTATCAGAAGCATGTCCGCACCGTCGAACAGGTGGGCGGCATCAATGCCGATGAGTTCGCGACGCTGAACAAGTCGCTGCACCGGCTCGAGCGCTTCTGGACCGACCAGATCCTCTACCGCCTCTAAGACGACACAGGTTGTACTGGCGGACCACTTGCCCCGGCTGCTTCCGCAGCCGGGGCCTTTCCGTTTGCGCGCCGCTTGCGTCCGTCGCCCTCTCCCCTAGATATTGCGGCTAGTGGACAGCGGTGCGCCAATACTTGGCGCTCCACGCCCGATATGGTATTTCCGGCCTATCCCGGACTTTGGCCGTTGTTCGGCGCGGCACGCGATGCCGGCGCCTGGAGATCCGTGAATGTCGGCGACTTCGAGACCCAAGGCGGCGAGTGAGATTGAGGCGCTGTTCAGCGCGCCTTTGAGCAAGACCGACCCCGATATCGCCGATGCGATCGGGCTGGAACTCGGCCGCCAGCGCCACGAGATCGAGCTGATCGCCTCGGAAAACATCGTGTCGCGCGCCGTGCTTGAGGCGCAAGGCTCGGTGCTGACCAACAAATACGCCGAAGGCTTGCCGGGCAGGCGCTATTACGGCGGCTGTCAGTACGTCGACATCGCCGAGCGGCTCGCCATTGAGCGCGTTACCAGATTGTTCGGCTGCAAGTTCGCCAATGTGCAGCCGCACTCGGGCGCCTCTGCCAATGCCGAGGTGTTCTTCGCGCTGATGCAGCCCGGAGATACGTTCATGGGGCTCAACCTTGCGGCGGGCGGTCATCTCAGCCACGGCATGGCGATCAACATGTCGGGCAAATGGTTCAAGCCGGTGTCGTACAACGTGCGCCGCGAGGACCAGCGCGTCGACATGGACGAGGTCGCGCGTCTTGCGCGCGAGCACAAGCCGAAGCTCATCATTGCCGGCGGCTCGGCCTATCCGCGCACCTTCGACTTCAAGCGTTTCCGTGAAATCTGCGACGAGGTGGGCGCGCTGCTGGTGGTCGACATGGCGCATTTCGCCGGACTCGTTGCCGGCGGCGTGCATCCCTCGCCATTCCCGCACGCGCACGTCGTCACGACGACCACGCATAAGACGCTGCGCGGTCCACGCGGCGGCGTGATCCTGTCCGACGACGAGGAGATCGCGAAGAAAGTCAACACGGCGGTGTTCCCCGGCATGCAGGGCGGGCCGCTGATGCATGTCATTGCTGCTAAGGCGGTTGCCTTCGGCGAGGCGCTGCGGCCCTCGTTCCGCACCTATGCGCGCAACGTCGTCGAGAATGCTAAAGCGCTCGCCGAGACGCTGAAATCGCACGGTTTTGACATCGTGTCGGGCGGCACCGACACGCACTTGATGCTCGTCGATCTGCGGCCGAAGAAGCTTACGGGCAAAGTGGCGGAACTTGCGCTCGGCCGCGCCCATATCACCTGCAACAAGAACGGCATTCCGTTCGATCCGGAAAAGCCGACGATTACGTCGGGCATCCGGCTCGGCACCCCGGCTTGCACGACGCGCGGCTTCGGCATCGCGGAATTCCGCCAGGTCGGCGACATGATCGTCGAAGTGCTCAACGTGCTGTCGCTGAAGCATACGGACGAGGATTCACTCGTCGAAGGCGCGGTGCGCGATAAGGTGAAGGCATTGATTTCACGCTTTCCCATTTATCAGTGACGAAGGGACGAGGGGGACGACATGCGTTGCCCGAGTTGCGGAAGCCTCGACACCCAGGTGAAAGATTCGCGCCCGACCGAGGATTCGGCGGTGATCCGTCGGCGCCGCGTCTGCCTGTCCTGCAATTTCCGCTTCACGACCTTCGAGCGTGTGCAGTTGCGCGAGCTGACCGTCATCAAGCGTAACGGCCGGCGCGTGCCGTTCGATCGCGACAAGCTGTTGCGCTCGGTGCAGATCGCGCTGCGCAAGCGGCCGGTCGAGCCCGAACGCGTCGAGCAGATGGTGTCGAAGATCGTGCGCGAGCTCGAAAGCCAGGGGGAGAGCGAGATTTCCTCGGAGGCGATCGGCGAAGCGGTGATGGCGCATCTGCGCGAGACGGATGACGTGGCTTACGTGCGCTTCGCCTCGGTCTACAAGAACTTCCGCGAGCCGAAGGATTTCGAGGACGCGCTGGCCGAGCTGTCCGGCGACGACGAGCAGCGGCCCACGACCACCGCGCGCAAATGAACGAGCAGGTTTCTACCGCGCCTCCAGCGCTCGCAGCGCCGACAAACGACGACGCGCGCTTCATGCGGCTTGCGCTCGATCTCGGCCGCCGCGGGCTCGGGCACACCTGGCCCAATCCGGCGGTCGGCGCCGTCATCGTCAAGGACGGCATCATCCTGGCGCGCGGCTGGACGGAGGACGGCGGCCGCCCGCATGCCGAAGTCGAGGCGCTCAAGCGCGCAAAGAAGACCGCGCAGGGCGCGACCATGTATGTCACGCTCGAGCCTTGCTCGCACCAGGGCAAGACGCCGCCATGTGCCGACGCCATCGTCCGCGCCGGCATTTCGCGGGTGGTGTCGGCGCTGGAGGACCCCAACCCCGAGGTGAAGGGGAAAGGCCACGAGAAGCTACGCGCCAAGGGCGTCACGGTCGACGTTGGCTTGGGCGCGGACGAAGCAAGCCGCGTCCATGCGGGCCACATCGCGAAGGTCACGCATGGCCGTCCGCATGTGACACTGAAGATGGCGATTTCGGCTGACTGCAAGGTCGGCCTGGCCGGCCGTAAGCCAGTGCAGATCACCGGTCAGGCTGCACGCGATCGCGTCTTCCAGTTGCGCGCGCAGAGCGATGCGATCCTGGTCGGTATCGACACTGTGCTCGCGGACAATCCGCAGCTGACGTGCCGGCTGCCCGGCATGATGGAGCGTTCCCCGGTTCGCGTTGTGCTCGATGCCAAATTGCGGACGCCGCTCAATCTGGCGGTGGTCGCGACGGTGCGTGAGACGCCGACCTGGATTGTTTGCGGCCGCAAGGCCTCCGCCATTGCACAAGAAATCCTGGAGCAACGCGGCTGCAGAGTGTTTCGCGTTGACGACGACGGCACGCTCGATCTCGACGGCGTGCTCAAGGCGCTCGCCGGCGAGGGCATCACGCGGCTGATGATCGAGGGCGGGCCGACGGTGGCGGCGTCCTTTGTCGCCGCCGATCTTGTCGATGAAGCCATGCTGATCCACTCCGACAAGATGATCGGCGAGGGGGGCATTGCGCCGCTCGAAGGCCTGGCGCTCGATGCGTTGACCTCGCGGTTGAATGCGCGCGGCAGCGAGCCGCTTGGCGCCGATACGCTCGAACATTACGAGCGCAGCTGATGTTCACCGGCATCGTCACCGATGTCGGCGAGGTCCGCTCGGTCAATCCGCGCGCCGACAATCTGCACCGCATTACCGTTGTCTGCGCCTATCCGCGGTCCGAGCTGGTCGAAGGCAATTCGGTTTCCTGTTCCGGCGTGTGCATGACGATCGTTGGCGCCGGCGAGGAAGACGGCCGCAGCTGGTTTGCGGTCGATGCCGCGGCGGAAACATTGCGGCTCACCACCGTCGGCCGCTGGCGCCACGGCAGCAAGATCAATCTTGAGCGGCCATTGAAGGTGGGGGACGAACTCGGCGGACACATAGTCGCCGGTCATGTCGACGGACTGGCCTCGGTCGTTGCCCGCGAAGACACGACCGACATGGCGCGGTTCGTGCTCCGCGCGCCGCGCGAACTGGCAAGGTTCATCGCGCCCAAGGGCTCGATCGCGCTCGACGGCGTTTCCCTGACAGTGAACGCGGTCGAGGGCGACACGTTTTCAGTGCTGATCATCCCGCATACGCTGAAGGTCACGACCTTGGGCGCTTTGCGCAAAGGCGATGACGTCAATCTTGAGGCTGACACCATGGCCCGCTATGCGGCGCGGCTGACGGACGCTCGCTAGGCCTTGTTCGCGCCTTTGCCGCTTGCTACCACGCGGCATGGTCAAGAAACGCGCAAAAAGCAAAACGAAACGCCGCGCGATGCGCATGCTGATCGTGGAGGCGCGCTTCTATGATGACATTTCTGATGCGCTGCTCAAGGGCGCGCGTGCCGTGCTCGACGACGCAGGCGTCGAATACGACAGCATCACGGTGCCCGGCGCCTTGGAAATTCCCGCGGCCGTCGCCATGGCAACCGATGCGCGTAATTACGACGGCATCGTCGCGCTCGGCTGCGTCATCCGCGGCGACACCTATCATTTCGAGGTGGTCGCCAATGAATCCGGGCGCGGCTTGATGGACCTCGCCGTGCGCGATCGCCTTGCCATTGGCAACGGCATCCTCACTGTCGAAACCGAAGAGCAGGCTCACGCGCGCTCGAGCGCGACGAGCAACAAGGGTGCCGATGCAGCGCGCGCCGCGCTCACGATGGCGCGTCTGAAGCACGATCTCGACTGATGGCCCGCAACGCGCCAGCAAAGGACAAAGAGGCGCGCAAGGCCAACAAGCGCGGCGCGGCACGGCTCGCCGCGGTGCAGGCGCTTTACCAGATGGATCTCGCCGGCTCCGGCCTCAATGAAATCCTGGCCGAATTCGAAAGTCACTGGATTGGCCGCGAGGTCGAGGGCGAGCAGTACTTGCCCGCGGAGAAGGCGTTCTTCGAGGATATCGTCAAAGGCGTGGTGCGCGAGCAGCGCGCGCTCGATCCGCTGATCGACAAGGCGCTGGCCGAGCGCTGGCCGCTCAAGCGCATCGAAGCGATCCTGCGCGCGGCGCTGCGCGCGGGAGCGTACGAGCTCGGTCACCGCCGCGACGTGCCGGCGCGCGCCGTCGTTTCCGAATATGCCGACGTTGCAGCCGCCTTCGTCGAGCGCGATGAAGTCGGCATGATCAATGCGGTACTCGATCAGCTCGCGCGCGATCTGCGCGCGGGCGAATTCAGCGGCTAACCATGGCGAACGAGCCTTCGGACGAGGACAAGCTAATCGCGCGCTACTTCGCGCCGCTCGCGGTCCATCCCGGCGCGCTCGGTCTTTCCGACGATGCGGCCTTCATCAAGCCTCCCGCAGGCTGCGATCTCGTGCTTAAGACCGACGCCATCATCGGTGGCGTGCACTTCTTTCCCGACGACGCGGCGCAGAATGTGGCCTGCAAGGCGCTGCGCGTGAACCTGTCGGACCTCGCGGCCAAAGGCGCAAAGCCGCTGGGTTTCCTGCTGTCGCTCGCGTTGCCCGGGGATGTCGGCGAGCGCTGGCTGACGAGTTTCGCCGAGGGCTTGCGCAGCGATGCGGTGCTCTTCGGCTGTCCGCTGTTCGGTGGCGACACCGATCGGACGCCGGGGCCGATCACCGTATCGGTCGCGATGTTTGGCAGCGTGCCGGAGGGCACGATGGTGCGCCGTGCTGGCGCCAAGTCCGGCGACCGCATTTTCGTCAGCGGCACGATCGGCGACGCCGCGCTCGGGCTCGCGGTGCGTAAAGGCCAAAACTGGAAACTTGGAGAGCGGCACCGCCAACACCTGCTTGGCCGCTATCTGTTGCCGCAGCCGCGCAACGCGCTCGCGGAAGCGGTGCGGACGCATGCCTGTGCCTCCATGGATGTCTCGGATGGGCTCGCCGGCGACTTCGCCAAGCTTTGCCGCGTCTCCAAGGTGAGCGCGGCCATTGAAGCGGCAAAGGTGCCGTTGTCGGATGCGGCCAAGGCGGTTGTCGCCAGCGACCCCGAGATGCTGGCAACGGCGCTGACCGGCGGCGACGATTACGAGATCGTCTGCACCGTGCCCCCGCATAAAGCCGACAGCTTCCGCGCCGCAGCGCAAGCCGCGAAAGTCGCCGTGACCGACATCGGCGTGGTCGAGGCAGGCGAGGGCGTGACCTTCCTCAGCGCGAACGGCGCACCGCTCGCCTTCAAGCATGCCGCCTTCAGTCACTTCTAAAACGCTGTATACTGAGGCCTCCCCGGAAACAGGTAATGCCATGCACGACATGACGGCCAAGAAGGCGGCGTTCGATGCCTACACGCCGCACCCCAATTTCGCGAAATATCACAAGCTGTTTCCGACCACGGCCTGGTTGCGGCGCGAGGCGCCCAAGCACGTGCCGCTGTTCTCGTTTGAATATGGCGACACCGGCGCCGGCAACGACACCGGTATCGCGCACAACTGGGCGGCGTTTGACGCTATCAAGATCACACCACGCTACGGCGTCGTGGTGTCGCCGCCGCCGGTCGAGGTCGAACTGTTCGGTCGGCGGTACAACGCCCCGATCGGCATCGCGCCGATGGGTGGGCCATCGCTGGTGTGGCCGGGCGCCGACATCCTGATGGCGAAAGCCGCGCAGCGCGCCCGCGTGCCTTACAATCTCAGCGTCGCCGGCGGCGCGACTATCGAGGCCGCGGCCGAGGCCGCGCCCGACGTGTTCTGGCTGCAGCTTTACCGCTTCTGGCGCGACGATCACAAATTCGGTTTCGACCTCATGCGGCGGGCCGAAGCCGTCGATGCCAAGGTGCTGACGTTGACGCTCGATGTACCGGTGCGCACCACGCGCTCGCGCGAAACCTATGCCGGGCTCGCGCACGAATTCCGCCCCAATGCGCGCATGATCTACGAGATGCTGGTGCGGCCGCGCTGGCTGTGGGCGTTGCTGCGCAAGGGCTATCCGCGCTTTGCCACGATGGGCCAGTACGCGCCGCCGGGCTCGAGCTCCAACGAGATCATCGCCTATGCCCGCCAGCACATGGGCGGCGCCTTTACCTGGGAAGAAGTTAAACGCTACCGCGACAAGTGGAAAGGCAAGATGGCGGTGAAGGGCGTGCTGCATCCGGCCGACGCTGAGAAGGCGGTCGCGCTTGGCATCGACGGCATCTGGGTGTCGAACCACGGCGGGAGACAGATCGAAGCACTGACGCCGTCGATCGATTGCCTGCCGGCGGTCGTCTCCGCGGTCGGCAAGAAGGCAACGATCATCCTCGATAGCGGCGTGCGCTCGGGCCAGGACGTGATGCGCGCGCTGGCGCTCGGCGCCAACGCAGCCATGGCCGGGAAGTCGTTCCTTTGGGCGGTCGCGGCGTTGGGCGACGAAGGCCCGACGCACCTCATCGACCTCTACATCGACGAATTGCGGGCCTCGCTCGGCCAGATCGGCGCGCAAATCCCCGCGGCCGCGCGCAACGCCACGATCCACCACCCTGGCGCGATCGATTTCGGCAAGGCCCCGTCGAAACCGGCGGTGAAACGGGCGAAGCGATAAGTCCTGCGGGGAGAGAGGTCAGCCCTGCGCCTGGCGCAATGGCGATTCAGGGGCTTTGCCGCTAGAAGGGGAGCCTTGCCGGGCTCCTGAAATGTCGGTCGTCGCCGAAACCGTCGAAGTCGAAGAACCGTACTCCATCGTCAACGATGCACTCGCGCGCCGCAACGCGATGGTGCTTGCGGTCGCGCAGGCGCTTGCGGGCGGCAACAACACCGTCATCGTGTCGACGGCTTCGATCGTCGGCGCCATGCTCGCGCCCGACAAGGGGCTCGCGACCGCACCGGTCACCGCAATGGTACTCGGTATGTGGCTCGGCACGCTGCCGGTCGGCTGGCTCGCGCGTCAATTCGGGCGCCGCTTCGCGCTGCAAAGCGGCTCGGCGTTCGGCATCCTGTCGGGGCTCATCTCGTATTCAGCGGTGATCCAAAGCCAATTCTGGCTGCTACTGATCGGCACGTTCTGCGGCGGCCTCTATGCGGCCGCGCACCAGTCCTACCGTTTTGCCGCTGCCGACACCGCGAGCGACGCCTACCGGCCCAAAGTCGTGTCATGGGTGCTCGCGGGCGGCGTGTTCGCCGCCGTGATCGGCCCGCAGCTTGTCATCTTCACCAAGGATCTGCTGCCGCCTTACGTCTTCGCAGCCAGCTATCTCGGTCAATCGGCGTGCGCGGTGCTCGCTGCGCTCGTTCTGGCGTTGGTCAAAATTCCACCGCTTCCCAAGACGCGGCACGTCGAGGCTCGGCCGCTCGCCACGATCGTGCAGCAGCCGCGCTTCCTCGTCGCGGTCGCTTGCGGCGTCGCGTCCTACGCGATGATGAACATGGTGATGACGTCGGCGCCGCTCGCCATGGTCGGCTGCGGCCATTCGGTGACCGACGCCGCGCTCGGCATCCAGTGGCACGTGCTCGCGATGTATGCGCCGAGCTTCTTCACCGGCGGGTTGATCGCCCGCTTCGGTGTCGAACGCATCACCGGCATCGGCCTTGCCATCGTTGCGCTCACCGGCGTGGTCGGCATCGCCGGCATCACCGTCGCGCATTTCTGGACCGGCCTCGTTCTGCTCGGTCTCGGCTGGAATTTCGCCTTCATCGGCGCGACCACGATGGTCACGCAATGTCACCGCAGCGACGAGCGCACCAAGGTGCAGGCGTTCAACGATTTCCTGATCTTCGGAAGCATGGCACTGGCCTCGTTCTCGTCGGGCCAACTTCTCGAATACTTTGGTTGGATCGCGATCAATACCGTGATCTTCCCGACGATCGCGGTTGCGGCGGCGCTGCTGGTCTGGCTGATCGCGCGCGAGAGGACCGCGGCCGCGTAACGGCCTAGCGCTGACCCTGTTTAGTCGGCGTCGTGTCGCGGGTGCCGGCCCATGGGTCGTAGGGCTGCTTCTTGTCCGGCACCTTCTTCAGCGTCGCTTTATAATCTTTGTCGATCTGCTGCATTTTTTCGCGTTCTTCCGGTGTGTACCGGCGTGAATTGTCGGGCGTCAGATCAAGGCTCGGCATGCCGAACTGCGCGGCCGCCGGCTTGGCCAGCGGCGCGATCACGATTAACGCTGCGATGAGCAGGGTGGTGCGCTTTGTCATGCTGGAAGTATGCGGCAAATAAGCTTCGTCCCGCCAATCGTCCCAGGGCCGATATTCCTATGGAAAGGCGGTGACGGCAACCAGGGTTGACCGGCCGCCGCGGCAAAGAATACCGCTGCGGGCATTTTTCCGCGTTGAAAAGTTCATTCGTTTTTGGCTATATCCGCGCGCTTCCCGGTCGGGGTGAAGCGCCCTCAAAGCGGCCATCCTCGACGCTCCTGGCACTGGCGGGAGCGTGCCTCCCGCCAGCCGTACAAAAATTGAGGGTAAATTCCAACATGGATACGTTGTGGATCATCGTGGGCTGCGGCGTGCTCGCGATTCTTTATGGCATCTGGGCGACCGGTTCCGTGCTGCGGGCCGATGCCGGCACGCCGAAAATGCAGGAAATCTCCGCGGCCGTGCGCGAGGGCGCGCAGGCCTATCTCAAACGGCAATACACGACGATCGCGATCGTCGGCGTCGTCATCTTCGTTGTGATCGGCCTGACGCTTGGCTGGCTGGTCGCCATTGGCTTTGCCATCGGCGCAATCTTGTCGGGCGCGACCGGCTTTATTGGTATGAACGTCTCCGTGCGCGCCAACGTGCGCGTCGCGCAAGCGGCGACCAAGTCGCTCGCCGGCGGGCTTGAGCTTGCCTTCAAGTCGGGTGCCATCACCGGTCTTCTGGTCGCCGGCCTCGCGCTCCTCGGCGTGACGCTCTATTTCGGCTTCCTCACCGGCACCATGCACATGGCGCCGAATGATCGCACCGTTATCGATGCAATCGTCGCGCTTGGTTTCGGCGCGTCGCTGATCTCGATCTTCGCCCGTCTCGGCGGGGGCATCTTCACCAAGGGCGCCGACGTTGGCGGTGATCTCGTCGGCAAAGTCGAAGCTGGCATTCCGGAAGACGATCCGCGCAACCCTGCGACCATCGCGGACAACGTGGGTGACAATGTCGGCGACTGCGCCGGCATGGCCGCCGACCTATTCGAAACCTATGCCGTGACGATCGTTGCAACGATGGTGCTGGCGTCGATCTTTTTCGCCGGCACACCGGCGCTGCTTACGATGATGACCTACCCGCTCGCCATCGGGGCTGCGTGCATCATCACCTCGATCATCGGCACCTTTTTTGTCCGTCTTGGTGCCAACAAGTCGATCATGGGCGCGCTTTACAAGGGCTTCATTGCCACTGCGATCCTCTCGCTCGGCGCGATGTATCTGCTGACGCAGCAGCTCATCGGCCTCGGCGCGATCCCGGGCGTGTCGTTCACCGGCATGGACCTGTTCATCTGTACCGTCGTTGGTCTGGTGGTCACCGGTCTCATCATCTGGATCACCGAATACTACACCGGCACTGATTTCCGGCCGGTGAAGTCGATCGCGTCGTCATCGGTCACCGGACACGGCACCAACATCATCCAGGGTCTGGCGATTTCGATGGAGGCAACCGCGTTGCCGGCCATCGTCATCATCGCCGGTATCTTGACGGCCTATGCCTATGCCGGCCTGTTCGGGATTGCGATCGCCGTTTCCTCGATGCTAGCACTCGCAGGCATGGTGGTGGCGCTCGACGCCTTCGGCCCCGTCACCGACAATGCCGGCGGCATTGCCGAAATGGCGGGCCTGCCGAAGAACGTGCGCAAATATACCGACGCGCTCGACGCGGTCGGCAACACCACCAAGGCGATCACCAAGGGGTACGCGATCGGCTCAGCCGGTCTCGGCGCGCTTGTGCTGTTTGCGGCTTATAACCAGGATCTGCAGTTCTTCACCAAGACCGCAGCCTCGCACCCGTACTTCCAGGGCATCAGGCTCGACTTCGCTCTGACCAATCCGTACGTCGTGGTTGGCCTGTTGTTCGGCGGCTTGCTGCCTTATCTGTTCGCCGCGATGGGCATGACGGCCGTCGGCCGTGCTGCCGGCGCAATTGTTGAGGAAGTGCGCCGCCAGTTCCGCCAGAAGCCCGGCATCATGAAGTACAAGCAAAAGCCGGACTATGGCCGCGCCGTCGACATGCTGACGAAGGCTGCGATCAAGGAAATGATCGTGCCGTCGTTGTTGCCGGTGCTGTCGCCGATCGTTGTCTACTTCGCGGTGTTTACGATCGCTGGCGGGTGGGGCGCGGATGCTGCCAAAATCGCCGCGGCGAAATCGGCGGCATTCTCGGCGGTCGGTGCCATGCTCCTCGGCGTCATCGTCACCGGCCTGTTCGTCGCCATCTCGATGACCTCGGGCGGCGGCGCCTGGGACAACGCCAAAAAGTACATCGAGGACGGCCACTACGGCGGCAAGGGCTCGGATGCCCACAAGGCTGCGGTGACCGGCGACACTGTCGGCGATCCCTACAAGGACACGGCGGGTCCGGCGGTCAACCCGATGATCAAGATTACCAACATCGTTGCGCTACTGCTGCTCGCCGTCCTCGCGCACTAGCGAGCAGGTCTAGCCAAAACGAAAGGGCCCGCCATGCGCGGGCCCTTTTTCATGTAGCCGCGTATCGGCTCAGCTGCTGCTGCTCTTGAACGGGTTCAGGTTCTTGAAGATGCCACGCAAGTAGCTGAGGTCCTGGCCGCCGGTCGGTGTGGTTTGGGAGACGAAGTCGAAGATCTTGCCGTCCTTGAGGCCGTAATTGGCGAGCCTGCGGACCGTGCGGCTCTGGTCGAAGTAGACCGCGACGACGCGCTGGTCGACGACCTCCTGATGCAGGAAGGCGGCCGCGCGCTCGGCTTTCTGCGAGATGTAATAGAACACCTCGCCGTTGATCATTGCGACGGTCGAGGGGGTGCCGAGAACGATCAGCACCTGCTCCTGCGAAGCGCCGATCGGGATCTGCTCGAGAGCGCCTTCCTGCAGCACATAGCCGCGCTGGAAGGTTTCGCTGAAGCGCCCGCAGCCCATCAGCGCCAGGCTGCAAGCGAGCGTTAGGGCAGGCAGGAGAGAGGCCTTTGAGGAGAAACTCATCAGTCTCATTTGGTCTTGCATCGGCTGCGGCCCATGACTTAATTCGGCGCAAGGCGCCATCAGTCTCCGTCCAAACCGATGATTTTTCCCCTGTTTCGCCGCCGCCGCCCGGCGCGGCCCGACACCATTTCGGCCCTGTATGGCATGATCGTGGCGCAGGCGCGAATGCCGGCCTTTTACCGCGATTACGGCGTGCCGGACACTGTAGATGGCCGATTCGAATTAATTGTTCTGCACATGGTGCTCCTCCTTGAGCGCCTCAACGGCATTCCGGCACTGCGCAGCCTCGGTCAGAACGTTTTCGACCGGTTCTGTCAGGATATGGACCATAACCTCCGAGAGATGGGTGTTGGCGACCTCGCGGTCCCCAAGCAGATGCGGGGCATCGGGCAGGCGTTCTACGGTCGGGCGGGGGCCTATCGGAGCGCATTGGCGGCTTCTGACGAGGCTTTCTTGGTGAAAGCGCTGGTCCGGAATATCTATGGCAGCGGCGATGCAGGCCCGTCGGGCCGTTTGGCGGCCTATGTACGGCAGGCTGTCGAGCAACTTAAAGTCTTGGATGAAGATACGCTTGCTACAGGTACTGTAGCGTTTCCTGAGCTAACTTCGGTAATAATTTGAGATGATAGAAAAAAAACCCTGGAGCGTGCCGGTGGCGGTGGAAGATGTTCCGGATACCGGTTTGCACGTGGACATAGAGGCCCCCACAGCCGCACGCGACGGCGTGGTGCAACTCGCGTCGATCCGTGCACTACCGCGTCTGACGGCTACCTTCGATCTCACGCGGCGCGGCGCCGGAGTTCAGGTGTCGGGGCAGGTCAACGCGGTGGTCGGCCAGACCTGCGTCGTTAGCCTCGAGCCCATGGAAACGGCGCTTGACGAGCCAATTGATGTGACCTTTTCGCCATCGGTGGAGGCCGTCTCGACCGACGTTGACGAACCGCCCGAGCCGCTCGTCGATGGCGTGGTCGATCTTGGCGCGATCGCGACCGAGTTCCTGCTCCTGGCCATCGACCCTTATCCGCGGAAAGAGGGGGTCCAATTCGCCGCGCCTCAGACCGAGGATGGCGGACCCCATCCGTTTGACGCGCTGGAGACGCTGAAAAAGCGCTTAGGCGGCGGTAAACCCTGAGCAGCCGGTGACGTTGTGAGCCTTGCACAGAACCGCCTTGTCTGCGGTGCCCCAGCCGGTAAGTTCGCCGCCTTGCATCGAAGCCGGTCGTCCCATGCCCGATAAAGTCCGCATCGCCCTCGACGCCATGGGCGGCGACCATGGCGCGTCGGTGGTGCTGCCTGGCGCCGAGATTTCGCTCACCCGCCATCCGGAAATTGAATACACGCTGTTCGGCGACCAGGCCGTGGTCGCGCCCATTCTCGACAAATTGCCTCGGCTCAAGGGCAAATCACGCCTCGTTCATACCGACGTCTCGATTCGGATGGACGACAAGCCGAGCCAGGCGTTGCGCTATGGTCGCTGGAAATCGTCGATGTGGCGCGCCATCGATGCGGTGAAGAAGGGCGAAGCCGACGCGATCATCTCGGCCGGCAATACCGGCGCCTTGATGGCTATGGCGCGGTTCAATCTCAAGATGATGGAGGGCATCGAACGCCCGGCCATTGCCGCTCTGTGGCCGACGGTCAGGGGCGAGTCCGTCGTGCTCGATGTCGGTGCCTCGATCGGCGCGGACGAAGCGCATCTCATCAATCTCGCCGCGATGGGCAGCGCCATGGCGCGTGTGCTGTTCGACGTCGAGCGGCCGACCGTTGGCCTGCTCAATATCGGCGTCGAGGAGGTCAAAGGGCTTGAGCAGGTGCGCGAGGCGGGCCGCATCCTGCGCGAGGGAAACTTCCCGCATTTCGACTATCATGGCTTCGTCGAGGGCGACGACATCGGCAAGGGCACCGTCGACGTTGTCGTGACCGAAGGCTTTGCTGGCAACATCGCGCTCAAGACCGCCGAAGGCACTGCCCGGCAACTCGGCTCATGGCTTCGCGCTGCCATGAACCGAACCTGGGCGGCGCGGCTGGGCTATCTGCTGGCGCGCGGGGCATTCCAGACGCTGCGTGAGAAGATGGATCCGCGCCGCGCCAATGGCGGTGTTTTTCTCGGTCTCAACGGCATTGTCATCAAGAGCCACGGCGGCGCGGATGCCGAAGGTTTTGCGTCCGCGATCGATATGGGCTTCGACATGGTGCGCTACGAATTGCTCGCGAAGATCGGCGAGAGCATGGCGCGCGATCTGCAGGCCACGGCGTCGGCCCGGCTTGCAAGCGGAGCAACCCCGTGAGCGTCCTGCGTTCGGTCGTGCTCGGTTGCGGCAGCTACCTTCCGGCCAGAATCCTTAGCAATGACGAGCTGGCGCACTCGGTCGAGACGACCGACGAATGGATCGTCCAGCGCACCGGCATCCGAGAGCGTCATATCGCGGCGCCCGGTGAACTGACATCCGACCTTGCGCTCCATGCGGCGCGTGCGGCTCTCGCCAACGCGCATCTTGAGCCGAGCGCAATCGATCTCATCGTCGTCGCGACTTCGACTCCGGACCAAACCTTTCCGGCAACCGCCGTCTCGGTACAGGCGGGCCTCGGCATCACCCACGGCGCGGCGTTCGACCTGCAGGCCGTCTGCTCGGGCTTTGTCTTCGCGCTGTCAGTTGTCGATGCCATGCTCAAAGCCGGTCGCTTCAAACGGGCGCTGGTCATCGGCGCCGAGACTTTTTCCCGCATCCTCGACTGGAGCGACCGCACCACCTGCGTGCTCTTTGGCGATGGCGCAGGCGCCGTGGTGCTGGAGGCGCAAAATCTGCCCGGCACAAACGACGACCGTGGTGTCCTAACCACCCACTTGCGCTCGGACGGCCGGCACAAGGCCAAGCTCTATGTCGATGGCGGCCCGTCCTCGACACAGACCGTCGGTCATCTCCGTATGGAAGGCCGGGAAGTGTTCAAGCATGCGGTCGCCATGATCACCGACGTCATCGAGGACGCCTTCAAGGCGACCGGCTTCAGCGCCAAGGACATCGACTGGTTCGTGCCGCACCAGGCGAACAAGCGTATCATCGACGGGTCTGCCCACAAGCTCGGCATTGCGCCTGAGAAAGTGGTGATGACGGTCGACCGCCACGGCAATACGTCGGCGGCTTCGATTCCCTTGGCGCTGGCCGATGCCGTTGCCGACCGCCGCATCAAGCGCGGTCACCTAATTCTGTTCGAAGCGATGGGTGGCGGCTTCACTTGGGGGTCGGCGCTGCTGCGCTGGTGAGCCGGCGGGTGCTGCTGGGGGCGTCCAAAAGGGCGGGCGAAGACGCTTTACAACTTGAAAAGCCCCGTTGACCCCTGTGGAAGATACTAATATCGTTGACTTTTCAGAGAGATATCTTCGCCGGGGGCAGGGCAGGCGATGACCGGAAAAACAGTGACGCGGGCCGACCTGTGCGAGGCGGTCTACCAGAAGGTGGGCCTTTCGCGCACCGAATCCGCCTCGCTCGTTGAGTTGGTGCTCAAGGAGATCACGGACTGCCTCGAGCGGGGCGAGACTGTGAAGTTGTCTTCGTTCGGGTCGTTCGTCGTGCGCAAGAAAGGCCAGCGCATCGGACGCAATCCGAAGACCGGCAAGGAAGTGCCGATCTCGCCGCGGCGCGTGATGGTGTTCAAGCCGTCGGCGATCCTCAAGCAACGCATCAACGGAGCTGGCGACGAAGGTCACACTCCTGCCTAACGCTGATGTCTGTGTAGCGTTGCGTTCGCGTACCGAGTTCAACCAACACATCAACGGAGTGCCGCTTTGGATACCAAGGCGCCTGACGCTTTTCGCACCATCAGCGAAGTTGCGGACGATCTCGATCTGCCGCAACACGTTCTCCGGTTCTGGGAAACGCGCTTCCGCGACATCAAGCCGATGAAACGCGGCGGTGGCCGACGCTATTACCGGCCGGACGACGTCGACCTGCTGCGCGGTATTCGTCATCTGCTGTACGGCGAGGGCTACACCATTCGCGGCGTGCAGCGCATCCTGCGCGAGCAGGGCGTCAAGTTCGTCGAGGTGGTGTGGCAGGAAGGCGCGCCGCAGCCGCCGCATGGCGCGCGTGAGGAAGAGGATTTTGCAGAGGAGGCCGTCTCCTCCGACGACATGCTCGAAGAGGCAAGCGCTGTCGGCGGGCGTCTCAGCGGATTGATCGGTCGCGATCT
>Ga0187779_10000968_pt1 | contig 18485 bp, 19 predicted proteins | sample 1015_Q2_SP10_10__FD_132435 | JGI IMG/M metagenome (GOLD analysis project Ga0187779, IMG submission 132435) | Tropical peat soil microbial communities from peatlands in Department of Meta, Colombia - 1015_Q2_SP10_10_MG | ecosystem: Environmental > Terrestrial > Soil > Wetlands > Peat | place... | reverse complement strand
GGCGCCAGACGAATGCGGGCACCGTTGGCACCGCCGCGCTTGTCGGAGCCACGGAAGGTGGACGCTGACGCCCAGGCGGTCGAAACGAGCTCCGACACAGACAGGCCGGAAGCCAGGATCTTGCCCTTGAGGGACGCAATGTCCTGTGCATCGATCAGTTTGTGATTGACCGCAGGGACGGGGTCTTGCCAGATGAGCTCTTCGGCCGGTACCTCCGGTCCGAGATAGCGCGCCCGCGGGCCCATGTCGCGGTGCGTCAGTTTGAACCATGCCCGGGCGAACGCGTCCGCGAACTGATCCGGATTCTCCATGAAACGCCGTGAGATCTTTTCGTAAACAGGGTCAAACCGCAGAGAGAGGTCCGTGGTCAGCATGGTCGGAACATGCTTCTTCGATGAATCGTGAGCGTCGGGAATCGTCGCGCCCGCGCCCTTGGCAACCCACTGATGTGCACCGGCCGGGCTCTTCGTCAATTCCCATTCGTAGCCGAACAGGTTCCAGAAGAAATTGTTGCTCCACTTCGTCGGCGTGGTGGTCCAGATGGCTTCAAGGCCGCTGGTAATGGTGTCGCAGCCCTTGCCCGTGCCAAAGCTGCACTTCCAGCCCAGGCCCTGCTCCGCGATGCCAGCCGATTCGGGTTCAGGCCCGACATATTTCGCATCACCGGCACCATGGGTCTTGCCGAAGGTGTGGCCGCCCGCGATGAGCGCTACCGTCTCCTCGTCATTCATCGCCATGCGAGCGAAAGTTGTGCGGATATCCCGCGCCGCCGCGATCGGGTCAGGGTTGCCGTTCGGGCCTTCCGGGTTGACGTAAATCAGACCCATCTGCACGGCAGCGAGCGGATTTTCGAGATTCCGGTCGCCGGTGTAACGCTTGTCGCCCAGCCACTTGTCCTCGGAGCCCCAGTAGATGTCCTTTTCCGCTTCCCAGATGTCCTCACGTCCGCCAGCGAAACCGAAGGTCTTGAATCCCATAGATTCCAAGGCGACGTTGCCTGCGAGGATCATCAGGTCGGCCCAGGAGATTTTCCGGCCATACTTCTGCTTGACCGGCCAGAGCAGTCGGCGCGCCTTGTCGAGGTTCGCATTGTCGGGCCAGCTGTTGAGGGGAGCAAAGCGCTGGCTGCCGTTGCCTGCCCCGCCGCGGCCGTCGCCGATGCGATAGGTGCCGGCGCTGTGCCATGCCATACGGATGAACAAGGGTCCGTAGTGGCCAAAGTCCGCCGGCCACCAATCCTGCGATTTTGTCATGAGTTCACGGAGGTCCTTCTTCACGGCATCCAAGTCGAGACTCTTGAACTCCCTAGCGTAGTTGAAACCCTCGCCCATCGGATTGGACTTGGAGGAATGCTGGTGTAAGATATCGAGCCTCAACTGGTTTGGCCACCAGTCTCGGTTCGTCATACCGCCGGCGGCGGTCTGTTTATGAGCCCTGCCCGTTATCGGGCTTTTGCTATCTTCATTCATAATATTTACTCCTTTCGTTGTGTGATTTGTCGAACAGCGCTACTGTGAATAATAATGTTTCGTTGCCCATCTATCTCAGAAGGCATTAGAGAAACGCCCATTCGTTCCTGCGGTCCAAACAGGAAACATTCCTAAGTATTAAAGAAAAATTTTAACGCTTCTTCATGCTCCTACAGACCTTACAAAGACCATAGTATTCAAAACGCATTTGAAAGGGCTGAAATCCTGTTCTCTTCTCTACCTGTTGTGACGAGACAGGCAATTTTTCCTTAAAGTCTTCGATCTTTCCGCAATTCGTGCATATAAGATTGAGATGATTTGACACGTTAATGTCATAGCGGTTGTCTCTGTCGTAGAATTCAAGTTCCCGTATCAATCCCTCCTTTTTCAGAATGTCCAGAGTGTAATAGACCGTTGACATGCTGACATGCGGCGCCTTTTTCCGGACCTTTTTTAAAATGTCCATGGCACCGGGGTGCGTCGATTCTTTCGACAGGAGATCAATAATCTCAAGCCTCTGCGGGGTCAGCTTATACCCTTTCTCCTTGAGACTGTTTATAAGCTTTCTTTTGATTTCTTCAGGTTCCGCAAGAAGTTTCATATTCGGAATCATTCCTAATTGGTAATAAGTATATTGCTGCAAATTCTGTTTGTCAAGATTCGCAGACCTCATTAGACATGGGTGTTGAAATATTGTGCATGCATAGAGCAAGAACGAACATTTCTGATGAGTTTTGCAATAGACTGCATTAAGTTGGTGTACGTGATCACAAATTCAGCTGGGTAAAGGCAGATAGAAGGGAATGTAATAATAGTTATGGCGCTTTCGGTATTCGACTGGCGGGAATTTCACCCGTTCGCCCTCGATTTCAATAGGGCCGAGGTCCATAATGAGCCCATCAACATCACCTGCAGACGCATCAAAGATTATCCAATAAACCTTCTTGCTGTTTTTGGTTGTCACCTTTCTGCCGAGAAGGTTCTCCAAACCCCAGTAGCCCCGGTACCTTTCGTCGGTGCACGCTTCGCTCTGCAGTGCTATTACTGAGGTGACGCTGACGGGTGTCCCGTTCATCAGCTTCAAACGAAGTGCGGAAAAATCCAATTCCACTTCCGCTTCACTGCCGTCTATCCCGATCACAACAGAGTGGTGCAGATTTTCGCTTCTCTTTCTTTCTTCATCCGACTTTGGCTCGGGTTCTCCCATGAATACGGGAATAATCGGTACGATAAGCGGCCCCACAGATATAATTTTGGTCCTCATGCTGCCCGGGCAGAACGCTATCGATGCGTTTGAAATCTCATACTTATAAGCTGCCGTGTACCCCGGTATGCTGAAACTTCCCGTTTTGATCTGCGATTGCTTTGCCCCTGAAGCGACTGCAGCCGATAAAGCCGTATTGTCATCCATGCGCAGCGATGTTATTCGTACAAATCCAGAGCACCAAAACAAGTCATTGCCATGATCAGGATCGATCCTGTTATTATTTTACTCAACATGACGGCCATATAAGAACTACAAGCTCTGTGCATTCAAGAAGCGCCTGCTCCGCTTATCTTATGCAAGTGTGAGATATCCATCGGGCGCCAGACTAGTCGCCAACGTCACCATATTGATATCACGATGCTCCGTCCAGTTTCTCGATTGTCTATTTGCAGGTTCAAGCCAAAAGGACTCAATAACGTCGCAGAGACGCGCATACTGCGTCAGGATCTCGGCCTGCGAATGCAGTCGCCGTTTCATGCTGAAATCGTTTGGCGCTTGTATGATCAACCCCGGCAACTTTTCAATTGCATGTAGTCCAATAGACAGGCCCAACTCCCGAAATGCAAGCCGGTAATTGGCAGGAAGTTTCAAAAGATGCCCTCCCTTTGCATAGGATCCCAGGCTTATCAGGGCAGAATCCAACAGAACCTCCAGAAGTTCGGCTTGATCAGAACCTTCGAGTATCATTAATTGGGCCAATTTATACGCGGCACTTAAGAGCTCTCCGATGCCTAAGGGGTCATCTGTCACCCAGCTTTTCCCTTCACAGATAGCGATCATGTCTTTAATCTCTGCCCTCAGGTCGAGATCTGAGGATTTCAGAGGATCTTTTTCTGAGGTCGGCTGGAGTTGGAGATAAGTGATGAGTCCGTCAAGAGGATCGTGGTGCCCCATCGAGGCCACGAGCGGATACGAAAGGTCAATACTCATTTTCCAGTACATGCGTTTCTGATCACCGGATGATGGTTCATAGGTGAACTTGGCATGAGCTGTTTTCGCAAGTTCAGCCGCCCATCTGTTGTAGGTCGGATCTGCAGTGACTCTGCTTGCCCTATTGAGAGCGTGCATCCATTTCGTCAGGTAATGATAGTACTGCCCGTCTTGGTGCCATTCCAGCTGTTCGTCATAGGGCTCGCCGGGCCGACGCTCCCGCATTCCCTTGCCAATTCTTAATCCGCCTCTTGTCGGGTGCGATCTGCCTTCGCGTTCATCAAGTCCGCTAATCCATCCAGTTCTTGAGTCATCGTCACGGTGTCGTCCGAGAATGAAATGCACCTGATTGACGAGGTGCAAGGCAATTTCCCTGTAGTGTTCATCGCCTGTTTGCCGATACAGTCCCAGGAAGTTGCAGACGGCAAAAGCGTCTGTCCATAAGTAGCGCCGTGATGCTTTGCTGTCAGATAAGAGCCCGGTCAGATTGGCAAACTCTGTCATAAGATCCCGAGCCAGAGATCCTGTTTCTTTTTGTCCCATCTTTCCCATAATGTGCTCCGGCTCCCGCACTGTCGTGAGGTTCAAAGAGGTTATGCTTCATCACTTCATGGTCCATTCTTTTGCAGCTTCAAGGGCTCCCGCAGGAAAATGCTTGATTTCTGCCGACACGAAGTGTGGCGCCAATAGCTCTGCGACTTTTCCTAGAAAGGAATTGGTGACGAGACCGATTTTCTTGACGCGCTTGTGATGGTCCCGTACGAAGCGGAAGTGGGCGGCCATTGCTCCGAAATTTTCCCATCCTGGAAACGAGGGAAGCTCGACGATGATGCCGGCAAGCTTGCCGGTCTTTTCAATGTACGGGTCAACAATTTTCGCGACTTTCACAAAGTCCTCTTGCTCCAAGGCGGACTTTGGTTGCAAATAAAGTACAGAGTGCGTCGTGTCGAGGCTGTATTCGATCATATCGTTCTCCTTTATGGATCCTTCTACAATTTTTGAGCTCTACTTCACAAATTCATCGAGACGTTTGTTCATTACCAGTTATGATCCACTCCTCTCTCAATCTTTGCCGGCTTGCACAGCCTCAAGGATATCCCATCGAGTACGCGTTAAATTGCGCATCCTGGTCGAACGCTGCCTGGTATAAATTCGAGGAAGAACGACTCATTCAAATTTATGACCGAATAGTGCTCATCTTCAGCCAACGAGGTCCTCGTTTAGTCACCTGCAAGGCTGCATTCGGTATGGCGTTAAAGGCTCTGGGTAAAATCTATCACATTTTTATCGCGGAGAAAAGAGAGGGCTAGGACGGTTGCTGTAAACCTTTGATAAGTTTGATGGCCAGGAGAGGACCTGGACCCCTCCCCTTCGGCTTACGAACCACTGGCAAAATAGTGTGCAAATTATCCATTTGATCTTCACAGAATAAAAGATCATCTTTTAATCGGCTTCATGAGCGGTAAGAAAGAGCGATTTCTCCAGGGAAGAGAAGAAATCTTGATACTGCTTTGGATCGTCGACTGGCGTTATGTTGAATTGTGCGTTTGCGCGGACCAATATGCGATCATTGCCCTTCGGCCTGGCGGATACGGTTATTTTCATCAGAAATCCTGCATATTTCGTCCCGCTCACCGTGCCGAGTGTCAGGTCTGCTCGGTCAATCACAAAGCCAAGATCCTGTAAGGTCGAGATTGTCGCTCGAAGGACCTTTTCCTTGTCCGATGTATCAAAGATGCGCGACTCATAGCTCCGTTTTTGCAATTGGGTCTCATCATCGGCATCAAGCACTCGCTCCGTTGTCGGAGCACAGCTGACATGAAGCGCAGCAGCCATCATCGCTATGACGAGTATTCGTTTCATATCTTTTGGGCCTCGATGAACACTGATTTCGACAACTTGTCATAAAAGCGTTCATACAGATTGGGATCATGCAGCGTCTCGACAAAAATGCTGTTGTCCGTTCGACGCACCAGGCGCTGGATTGTGATCCGGACATAATGACTGTCAGGCAATACGTCGCCATTACTGTCATACACGGGACGCACAACGAGCGATGCCCGTATCGTCTGGTCTTTACTATACGGCATCGGTTTGCCGCTTAATACTGTTACGATTATCGATACTACAATCTCCCCTGCATTCTTGGCATCCCTATGCTTAATGACGGTCAACACTCCAAGTCTCGATTCGGAGTTTTCTAACTGGAAGCCGAGATCCTGAAGCACATTCGCACAGGCCGAAAGCAGCTCTGCTTCCTTGATCCCGTCATATCGCCGCATTTCGAGTTGCCTCTCCGCAAGCATCTCCGGCGTCACGAGAAATACATGGGGAGGCGGCGATACACAACCGGCGACGAGGATCGTTACTGCGAGTATGGCAAAACCCTTCTTCATCGCTAGAACCTCGATGTGTGATAGGCAAAATCACGCACTTTACCCTCTTTGTCGAATTTAATAATCACAGTTAGGGTTCGCTGACTTGTCTCGGATGCCCCTGCCGATGAACTCATGCTGCCGCCGGCGCCGCCTGCCGCACTGCCGCCCCATCCAAGAATGAGCGCCATAACGCTGCCTCTGCTTTCGGAATATGCATGATCGGTGGCAATCTTGTCGTAAATCCACACCTCCCGGCGCTCTTCATCGGTAGATACTATGTTGGGCGAACCAAGAACCTGTGCAACCTCCGCACCGCTCATACCGATTCGGATTTCCTTTTGCACTTTACCGACGGTCACACGGTCACTGGAATCATCTTGAACCTGCTGCTTATGGACGACAGCCGATTGGCATCCAGTAACCAGCGTGATCAATAGAAAGCCCCAAACTACATTTCTGACAGGATTTATACGCATTTTCATGCCTCCTTTCCTCCATTTGCGATATGCAAAACGTCTCTTTAATACGTCAAACGATCCGGAAACGCTTTCATATCTATTTGTTAATATTCATACCACTGACGGATTGCCCCGTGATGACGTAAAACATCATAAATTATTCTGTCCAAATATATTTGTCAGACTGGAAAAGTGCTGGAATTGTTTCCACCGGTCAGCGAACTTTTTTTTGAAGAACCGAGCTTTTAGTTTTTTTGAAAAGGGCTTGAGAGGACTTATCTGCCGAGGTGAGGTGATGGATGTTTGGATCGAGGCATTTATACTGACCTGTTATCGTCCCGCTGAGACAATAAGGCGATTCGCTGTTGTCATGTCGACGCTTGGAACATGCTGCAGGTCCGTGGGACAGCACGGGCTCTTTTATTGCCGCAGTTTTCTGCAGATACGGACCTTCAAGGGACGCGCTCAGGCAACGGGATGACTGCTATGTTGCGTCATCCGCCAATAATGCTTCGGTAGAGTTTCGTTGTCTGCTCTTCCGGCTCCGTGTCGAGGCGCTTCCTCAGGGCGAGCTGGCAGCGTTCATAGACCCGCACTACACCGTTCTTGCTGCCGCTCGAAAGGTAGTGCAACATGAGCCACCGGCAGGCGTCTTCATTGCACTCATCCTCCTGGAACAGGCGGCTGTACGCTTCGACAGCCTTCGCCTTTTCTCCTGATGATTCGGCCGTTTTCGCCATTTCGCGCAATGCTTTTATATATCGTGCTCGCAGGCTATCACGGGCGGCGACGGTCCATTCATCATAGAGATCATCAGGCAGGAAGTCTCCGCGGTAAAGCTTGAACGCCTTTTCGTACTCTTCGATGCTCCGGACGGGATCGCCCGCCGTTCTCAGCCGCTCTGCCCCGTCAAGGTGTAGAAGGAACTGGCCGGTATCGGTCCATACTCGTGACGGGTCGAAAAAGAGGTGCTCATCGCTCACCACGAGGCATGATCCCGAATCTCGGGAATTGCCAGTCGCGTCGAGCGTCTTGCGGACCCGGTAGACCAGGCTTGCCAGATTGGCGCGTTGCGCCCCTGGCGATGCGTCGCGCCAGAGACCGTCCGTGATCACGTCGCGCGGGCATTTCTGTCCCTGATACGCCGCCAGCATCTTCACAAGATTCTTTGCCCGTTTCCCCTTCCACTCTGCGTCTTTGACCTGTTCGCCGTGCCGGTAGACCGCAAACCCGCCGAGACAGAGGATTCTTAGATTAGGCAACGTCGCCGGTTGGCCGTATGCGTTGAGCAGCGACGCGCAGAAATCCCTGTGGATGCCGCGGGCCAGCGCCTCGCGCAGAAGCGCCGCAAGATCTGCCGAGGAGAACAGATAGTAATGGCCAAATCCCCGCTCCTCCCCCCTGCGCAGCCCTGCCTCGAGGAACTGCCCCGCCTGCTTTTCTTTTTTCTTCTTCAAGTTCAGCTCAGCGAGGGCCAGAAGGACGTTCGCCTCCTGTTGCGGGGCATCGCACTGCTGGAAGAGCCGGCGGGCGTGGAGGAGCTTCCGTTCGCCCCGAGCGATCCTGCCGAGCCGAACGTCAATAACGCCGCTTACCGTGAGCGACACGGCGTAGAACAGCCTGCTGCCGGATCGGGCTCGTACAAAGAGGGCATATTCCGCCTCGTCCTCGGCGAGTTCGAGTTTGTTCTGGTGCAGGTAATTGACGGCGAGAAGATGCGCGGACGAGGCCGTAAAAAATGCGTTCTCCAGCTCCTCGCCCCTGTTTCTGCACTGTTTCAGGAGGCTCTCGGCGGCCTCGTACTCGCCTTTGGCAGTCTTGATCCAGCCGCCGATATCGAGGGACAGGAAGTTGAAGGCCTCAAGGTCGTGCTTGTGGGCAAGTTTGAAGCACCGGTCGATGCACTCCTCGGCCTCGCCGAACCGGCCCTCGAAGAGGGCTGTCATCGCCTGGGCCGTATGGAGCGCCGCCTCACCGCCCGTTTCGTGGGGGATGGATTTCAGGGCCTCGAAACCCCGCCGGATGGCTGTGCGGGCCCCTGTAAAATCGCCGTGATAGACGGAACATGGAGCGAGATAGATTGCGCTCTGGATCTGATAGAAATGGTCTCCGCTCCTGTGGAACAGTTCGAGCGCCTGGCGCAGATATTCCGTTCCCTCACGCAGCCGGCCGATAAAGAAAAACGCCGTGCCGATTGCCAGGGCAACCCGCGCCTGGACCGCCCGGGATGCGCGCTTCTGCCGTTTCAAAAGCGCCGATGCCGCGGCAGCCGCATGCCCCATGCGCTTGAAATCCCCACCCGTGTGGAAGGACGCTTCGATGAGGCCGCTGAGCGAGAGCATGCGGCCCAGAGTGCCGTCCCGGACGCTGCGGGTATCGCGGAAACCTTTGAGAGCGAGATCGAAAAAGGTCAGGGCCGTTCGCGGCTCGACGAACCGGAAAGCGATTGCCCGGTACAGGAGGAACCACGGACGACTGGCATAATCGAGCGGGAGGGCCTGGATCCACCGCAGTAACGTCTGAACCTGCCCTCGGCCGATCAGTTCGAGCCCGCTCGATTCAATGGTCTTGACAGCCCGGTCGAACTGGCCGGAGGAGATCAGCAGGTCAACCATGCGCACGGAGTCACCGGTCGACTCGAAGTAGTGCGCGGCGATCGAGAAGAGTTTCCGCACCTCGTTCGGGTCGGACTGCATGATGAGCTTCCGGCGGAGAAATTCCCGGAAGAGCGAATGGTAGCGGATGACCGATGTGGCGTCATCGATCGTCGTTACGAACAGGTTTTTCTTGCGAAGCTCCCGGATGAAAGAGCGCACCGTGTCGGCAACGGCCCGTTTCGCGCCGGCCAGCCCTGACAGTCTCTCGATGAGAGCAACCGGCACATGATCGGCAATCGATGTGCGTAGCAGGAACCGCTGGAGGTCGCGGGGAAGGACCGAAAACACCTCCTGTGTCAGATAGTCAAACACGTGGGCGCGGAATCCCTCAGCCTGCTGTTTGAACAGCGTGGCGGTCCTGCCGCCTTCGGGTGCGGCGGCGAGATATTCATAGATGAGTACGAGCCCCACCGGCCAGCCCTCGGTCAATTGGTTGATCTCGGCCGTTTCCTTCTCCGGCAGGGGCATGCCGAAAACAGCGTTGAACAGTTCATGGGTCTCAGCATCGCTGAACTTCAGGTCATTCCCCGTCAGCTCTCCGACCGCCTGTTTCGCTCGGAGGCTGGCGAGCTCGATGTCCGGCTCCGCTCGTGAGATGAGAATGAACCGGATATGAGGCGGCGTATGCTCGAAGAGCGCCTTCAGGAGGGAACGCAGTTCTGGCGCTTGGGACGTATTGTTGTAATCGTCGAAGACGATGCACAAAGGCGTCGAAATTTTGCCAAAGACCTCTTCAATCCACCTGGCGACACTCTGCTGGATACCTCCGATGCCGAACCGGTATCCGGGAACCATTGGCTGCTTCGCCGCCTGCCGGGGGAAGGTTTGGGCAACGGCCTGCCCGAGAGAGGAGAGGAACACCGTGGGGTTGTCATCTTCCCGGTCCATGTTGTACCAGATCGACAGTGGACGGAGTGATCGGATATACTCGGCTGCCAGGGTGCTCTTACCTTGGCCCGCTTGGGCGTGGATCATTACAAGCTTCTTGTCGTCCCACGATTTCAGCTTGGCAATAAGCCGCTCTCGTACGAGGACCTGAGAGGGTTTGGGGGGGAGAAACTTGGTAAGGTTCATATCAACTCCCCTTCTTGGAGGTCATTGAATGGATTCTCCAAGCGATGGGCCGAATTCAGTCCGTGAAAGGACGCAGAATGACATTTCTTCGTTTCTGACTAATCGAAACTGATCTTCCGGCTTTTGCCGGCAGCCGTCTCCCGTCGGTCGGCGATGGTGAGTTTAATGCCAGATTTACCTCATATTTTTTGAATATTCTCCGGCGCATTATTCTTCGGTGAGTTGACCATCGGCGTCACTTCGTAAGCCTCCAATTCTTCTGATGGATATGATTTCAGTATGTTCTGCAGAAGCGCCTTGTCGTGAATATTGGGATCGAGCCACACATCGTATGCATCAGGAGATGCTATGACCGGCATACGATCATGCAGTGGATGGACCAATTCATTTGCATCGGTTGTAATGATCGTGCTCGTACAGATCTGCTCACCTTCCGGTGATTTCCAGATGTTGTAAAGACCGGCAAATCCGAAGGGCTTACCCGATTTCAGCCGGATGTAAAAAGGCCTCTTCCTGGTCCCCTCTTTTTTCCATTCGTAGAAACCGTCAGCCACCACAAGACATCGCTGGTTCTGGAAAGCCTGCCTGAAGCTTGGCTTTTCCGCAACAGACTCAGCCCGCGCATTGATCATCTTGTATCCGTCAGACAGCTCTTTTGACCAGGACGGTACAAATCCCCAGCGCGACTTGACGAAACGCCTCTTGCCGTCATTTACCACAAGAAGGATATCCTGGCTCGGCGCGATGTTGTAGCTAGGCGTATAGTCGAAGGTCACAGAATCAATGCCGAAGACCTTTGCAATGATCTCGAGCGTATTATGGATTTCGAACCGTCCGCACATCATTCACCTCTATCACTAATTATAATAGAATAATTGGGCCGTGGGAAGTCGGGGCGGAAGAACGCAAGGGAAGAATCACCATGCCGCAACCTATCCTTTCACGCAGAAATGCGCGGCAAGAAGGGTTTCTATGCTATATTCATATCAATATACAGGCGCTTATCGGACGATTCTCTGCGCATCAGGATGATGGGGGAGCATATGAAGCGAACGTCTATAGCCTTAATCTTAGCAATTGCGCTACTGTTCTCTCAGGCGGGCATGGCATACGCTAAAGGCGGTCATTCATCGGGCGGGAGGTCATCAGGGTCTCATTCATGGTCCTCCCAGACATCCAGTTCCAAGAGCAGTCATTCCTCATCGAAACGTTCATCGTATGGCAGATCATCGCATTCTCATGCATCAGCTTCGCATAAATCCAAATCGAGTGTCTATTCATCACCGGGCACACATAGCGGGGGACGGCAAAAGGCGACGGGGGTCAAGCGGGATACGCACGGCAGGATCGAAAGGAGCACGAAGGCAAAAGACAGTTTCAGAAAAGATCACCCCTGCCCGTCAACCGGGAAGACCACAGGCGCATGTCCCGGGTATGTCATTGACCATATCAAGCCGCTAAAAGAGGGGGGTGCTGACAGCCCGAGCAACATGCAGTGGCAAACTGTTCAGGATGCGAAAGCAAAGGACAAGTGGGAATAACGGAGCGCTGCGGACCAATTAGTCTCGTTTGGTTGCTGTTTGGCCGGTCAGTAAAGTCTTCGCGAAGCCGGTCCTCATCCCCTCCTCGCTCATCCTATTAGCCCAGGCGATCATTTTTGGATCACGTGCAGCGCTCGTGCAGAGCCACCGTGGGTCCGGAGCCTTTCCGACCCGGAAGAGGTCGAGACGGTCGGAGTCCCAGCAGGTCAGGACGGTTACGTCCGCTTCCGTGAGGCCGTCGGTATGCCTCGCGCAGGCGTACTGGAGGAGCAGGAGATCCTCCGACGGGATCTTAAAGTGGCGGTCATGGATCTTCCCCGCCAGCGCGGCTCCCCTCGCCCCATGCTCCGGGTCCCGGCCATCGTTCTGGCGGCAACTGTCGTGAAACAGCGCAAAGAGCTGCACGATCCGGATGTTCGCGCCGGTCTCCCTGGCGAGCAGCATCCCGGTCTCGAGCACCCTGCCCCAATGGGCTACGCCATGGATGCCGTCAGGGGAGAGCCGGTATTGACGCAGGATCTCGCGGCCTATCGCCTTAAGCTCTTCGTACGAATACATCAGGGTTTTCCTTTGTCTCGAGATATTCTCTATCTCCTTCCGAATATAGCACACCTTTTATCACCATGGCCACGCGTTGTGCATCATTACAATGCCCTCGGTCCCGCTTTAGTTCACACTCCCCCACAGATCGCGTGTATGTACGCACCCACCCCTTTCGACCGGCACATAGACATCATGCTCGTAGACGTATCGGTCTTCTCGCTTTCCGTAAACGAGCACCAGCTCATAGTCGGCTACTGGCGATGAAGCCTCTATCCTTATGATCAGTTTCCTCTTTGGGCTCTTGGACAACCCTGAAACTGGATCTGCAACATCGTAGTTAACGTCCACCTCAGATTGATAGATGACCAACACCACTTCGGGACGCTCTTCCTCAACCATCTTCTTGAGTATCTCGCGAAAGGCTTTGGGCTTATCAATTGCCTCCGATACTTCTACCGTTGAAGTTTGCGTCAGGTCGCGCCTAAAAATCAACACCTGGGTTCCAACGTAACCATCACGTTTGAAATCGGCTTGAGCTTTAACCGCTTCTTCAAGCACTCCCTGTTCCAACAGGTCTCGCGTCACAAGCATACCCCACACCTGCCTTTAAAAAAAGAATAGCAATGGCCTCTGACAATAGCGTGTCAGTTGCATCATGTGTCGAGCTTTGCTGCCGGATATCATGTTTTGTTATTGTGTATTGCGCTCTTCACATTTTGATATACTTTCAGCTCTTCTCGCTCGGGACCTTCTCGGGCATTGCGCCGCGTGCCATCGACTGGATTATCAGCTCGTAGGCGAGCGGGTAAACCGCGTCCTCGCCCAAGCTCTCGCGCTCGACTATTTCCAAGGCTGCATCAAGTACCTTGAATTTTACGCCGCGTTCCATCTGAAGATCGAGCTGCTCGGACACCATCTGTTCATAGGTTTTTTCCATATACTAAGCACCCTCTTTTTTATGGGATTCGCCTCGCCTTGCGAGCGCCATGGATTCCCGTGGTGCTCGCAGTTGCGTTGTGCGCTTTAGCTCCGGAATGCAGCCATATGCACTACCTGATCGCCATCCAGGGCAGCAAAGCCATTTGAAGCCTTCCCTTCAAACCGGACGTTCACGCCCTTCCCCGTGGAAGGGAACGCCTCGGGCTCGAGCCTCCTGACGCCGGCCAGGAAGGCTGCCGCCTTCCGCCTCGGCTCACCTGCTACGGCAATCTTCTTGTTCACGAACGCATGCTCGATCGCGTCCAGGATGTACGATTTGATCCCCCTGGAATATACCCTTTGGAAAACCCCCGGGTTCCCGAAGATATCGCATCCCGCGACCTCGCCACCTATCAGCACCACGAAGCCGACCTGATCGGGCTTGAGGCTGAACGTTTTCTCGAAGCCCCTGATCCGTTCTTCATACGAGGAGTACAGTTCGTCCGCCGCATGGGTTCCGCTTGGCTTGAAAGCGGCATCATGCATCGAAAGAGCGTCGGCCTTCATGGAAATATTGTCCCACACCGTGTTCTGGTCGGCGACGAATCCCCGGCTGTTCTTCAAGTTCACCGTCACGGACCGGGCCTTCGCAGCCCTGAGCTTCGAGTACACCGGCTGTTCTCCCGCCCCGAAGAACCTGCTCTTGTAGGCCCACCGCCCCTGCTCCACGCAGTTCACAGCGATCACGCTTGTTGTCTTCTTCCCGATGATGAGAGTTGTCGTGACCGAACGGTTCTGTTTGGCACCCACGAGAATATCGCCGTCCAGGATCAGGACATCGCGGTCGAGGTCGTTGACGACCTTGAGGTTCGGAACGCTGCCTCCCTCGGTCACTTCGGTTACCGTGAACCTGCCGCTCTTGACCGCCTCATCAAGGAGCACGTAGCCGTTTTGTTTTGGGTTGGTTGTGAAGACGGGGAACACCGTCATATTCTCATGGGACAGAGGCTCTCCAAGGGAAAGCGTACCCAAATATTCTCTGAACACGTTTGTTTCTTTCTTTGCTCTCTTATTGATCTTCATAGAGATTCCCTCCTTATACCGTTAGAAAGCTGGCATCAACAGTTCGCATGCTAACTGTTAAGATGCAGGCAAAAAAATAGCTCCCCGCATCACTCCTTCTTCGACTCTTTGATTTTCTTCTTAAGCTCCAGGATCTGGTCCCGGATCTCGCTTCCGTACTTCCTTTCTATGTCCCTCCGCACGTAAAGATCCATGCCATCAACGATCATCTCCTTCCGCCACGTCTTCTCGTCCTCTTCTGATTCACGCTTATAGGACAATGGTGTTTGGGCGCTTCGCCAAAGATTCAAGTTTATCCGGCTTTCAGCAGCGCGCTCTGTCCGCCTTGATGATTTAGGCAACGATGTTTTCATGCTTCGCATGACAGAACGGTCCTCAGAAGGTTCTTCAAGAAGATCCATGCTCATCGCTCGGGACGATTCATCCCCTGCGGCAGCTGCTAGAAAGTGGTCGAGGATAATGTCCAGCTCGTCTTCCCCTGCCGGGATCGCGGGCACTCCCGGCATCGGAGCGTGAACGAACTCGATATCCTCCAGGATGTTTCTGATGACCTTTAAGTTCATCCGCTGTTCGTCCTTTAATTTCTTGATCAGCAGTAATTTGATCCTGTGCTCTTCGCTGTACCTTGCGCTGCTGCCGGCCCCCGAGGGCCCCGGAATGATCTTCTCCTGGACGTAAAAATAAATGGTCCTTGGTTTGAGACCCGTCGCTTCCGTCAACTCAGCGATTGAGTACTCTTGCTTCTTGTCGTCGTAGAACCTGAGCTTGTCTCTGTCGGGAATCACCATGAAATTTTCCTTGCCCCGAAGAACCTCACCATTCGTTACGGTCAAATTATATCATATTACATGCGAACTGTCAATATTTAAAGGATTATTATAACATATTAATAACTTTTATAATTTTTGTAGGAGCAGCTCATGACGGCTGCGGGTCATCGTAGCCTTCAATGATGACAAGATCGATTGTTGACGCTGGAAGTCTGAGTTTCATCGCCGCTTGGTATTCCGGTGATTTCCAGCAGTCGAGGGCAGCCTGATACGTTGGAAACTCAATCACGATGTTGCGCGATCTGCTCGTTCCCTCCGGATTCTCGAAGCGGCCGGCTCGGACGAGGAACCGCGCGCCGTACTTCTTGAACGGTTCGGCGTTGGCTGAAACATACGCTTTGTACTTCTCTTGGTCGGCGACATCAACGCGAACAATCCAGTAACCTTTGTGCATGAACCTCCCTCCTTCTGGCAGCTTTGGCGGCATGAAGATGCCTGCAATGGACTCCTTAGACCTTCGACCGAGCAACACGAAATAAACCATTGTTAACAACTGTCAATCATATCACGGTGTGAACGTCTGCGCAAATGTCGGCATCGTTCCAGCGGGCATCATCATATCATAGGCGTGAGCTCGTTAAACTAATAGCAGCCGCATTAGTCTCCCCTTCTCCTCCCATTCTGTATCCTCCATCGCCTCTGCAGGACGCAAGGAGAATGCTCAAAACCAGCACGACAGTCGCAAGAATCGGAACATTCGTTCCCGGTGTTTTATTCGTTATAGTTCTCATAGGAGCCTCCTCTGGGCCCGTACGCATCCATAGGTAAAGTATTTCTCCAGTTCCGTGAAAAGTCAATACAAGACAAACTATATCCCGTATAATGCGGATGATTGGCAAGCCTTAAGAATGATGGGCGGGGAATAGACTGGACTGCCGAATAATTACCATTTTTATAGCTTCTTGCGCTGCCTTCATGACAGCAAAGAAGTCTTCCTATACCCGCTTCTATCATACTTTTACCCCATTGACACGGTTAATTAGTTGCGCTTTTATTGAACTATAAGGAGCGAAGCTATTTCACACAAGGAGAACTACTATGGCAAAGCGCGAGGGTAAATTAGACATGGAAGCCATCATGGAAATATACAAGAAGGCAGGTACTCCGGGTGAGCCTCATAAACTGCTGGCGACACTGGAAGGAAGTTGGCTCACAAAGACCAGGGGCTGGATGGAACCTGACAAGCCGCCGATGGATTCGACCGGCACATGCGAACAGAAGCTGGTCCTCGATGGCCATTACCTGCAGCAGATCTATACCGGCGATATGATGGGACTCCCATTCACCGGCATCAACCTCCTCGGGTACGACAATCATTCCGGAAAGTATGTGTCGGTCTGGCTCGATTCGATGAGCACCGCCATCTACTATTTCGAGGGGACCGCAAGCGCGGATGGCAAAACTATTACTCAGGAATGCAGATATGATGACCCGGTAAGGGGCCCCGCGGTCTGGCGCAGTGTGACCAGGTTTAAAGACGACAATACCCTGGAGTTTCAGATGTTCATCACGCCCAAGGGTGGTAAGACAGAGAAGATGATGGAGATGACGGTTGTTCGAAAGGAAGCCGCCGCTCGCAAGGCCGCATAGATAGGACAAGCCATTTGGGGGACGTTATTTCGATCCATTCTGCTGCTCTTACGTCAGCGTTTACAGTGACGGGAAAGTAGCAAAGGAACGCCCCCCTTCATTATGCAAACCTTACCATTGTAAGACGCATCGTACGCCGGCAAATATTGCCGGCGTTCGTATCCAGCCGTCCTCCTCTCTCACTTGATCTTGAATCTGTAGTTGCCCGAGGTACGGTGTCCGTCCCTTGCCACAACATTCCAGTAGACGATGTATTCTCCGGGAGACAATGTGGGTACGCTGACCTCCAGAAGAGCGGGATTTGACTGATCCACGCGACCGTCTCGCTTATCGACCATCACGTCGTCCTTCGCAGCATGGACCATGATCGAGGAAAAGACCGGCTCCAGGTCGCTATCGAACCAGATGCGGACGGCCGATGGGCACGTCGCGATGGTAGCTCCTACCTTCGGATCGGCGTGGTCAGGGTACGCATGGCCCTGCGCGGCAATGGGCATCAAGAGAAGCAACAGGACGAGGGTCCGCGCCGCGTGCATGCTTAGCGTATTTTGACGGAACATCATGGGAAAATCGGCCGCCCTATGCCTTTCGGGAACAGGTCATCGATAAAGAGATGAAAAAGGACAAACACCCCGGTGCCCGCTCCAGAACGCGGGTTCATCGGGATTTCTGCCGCAATGCCAAGCTCGGTAAATTTCCCGATCCAGGTTATCCCCGGATTCACGGTCCCGGTCGTCTGGTTCTTACAATCCCCGTTGAGGCAGGTTTCCATCGGGAATTCGACCACAGCGACCATCCGGTTGAAGGGTTGACCGAGCCCCACGTCCTTCACAACGGATTGCAGGTACATCAGGCTGTACTGAATCGTGAACCCCCAGGTAAACGTCGTGGGGTTCCGCACGTCGTCCGTGGTCGAAGACGTGGGAAAGTTAGGCCCGATGACTCCCGTGACCGCGAGCGGTCTCAGCAGACTCGTTGACTCGAACAGGTCCCCGAAGCCTTTGCCGAAATAGAATGCTGGCGAAATCGTCGAGAACGGATCGGACACCTTCCGGTTCCCCGTGTTGCCGATCTCGTCCGAAACCCCGAAGGAAAGTATCGTTTCATGCACGTCGCTCGTATAGAACTGGTATTTCACGTTCACCGCGAGATTGCCGTAACCGCTCACCGTGCCATCTCCCTTGGTATGGTCCCGCTCATACCCTTGATCGAGTTCAATGCCGAAATTCGGGACGATGCGTTTTGAATACCCCACGTCAATAGATTGGGTTTGGATCCGCGGCCCGCCCGTCTCATCGTTCATCATGCTGGAATGGTAGAGCACGGAAAACTCATCGGAAATGAACGGGTCGTCGACGGCAAAGGTGGTCGGGAAGAACCGCTGCCCCGCGACACCATGGGCGTAGGAGACAGCCGGGACGGCAGCCGCAATAAGAAAAACAAAAAGCAGTCGCCATACCCTGCCCGTTAATTGTTTCAGCATTTCGACACTCATATTTCCCTCCGATTTTTTAAAAAGGGGGCAGGGATCACCCCTGCCCCACTTGTCTACTTCATCTTCATCGGGCCTGCCGAGGCCATCTGATCGAGAAGGTCGACGACCTTCTTTGCCGCATCGCCGAGCTTATGAGTCTCTGCCATCATTGCATTACTCATGACCTCGCCCTTCTGGTGCATGTCCGTCATGGCCTTGCCGCCCATGACCTCGCTTATCATCGATTTGGCGTCGGAAAGCATCATCTTCCCG
>Ga0187779_10000967_pt1 | contig 18497 bp, 18 predicted proteins | sample 1015_Q2_SP10_10__FD_132435 | JGI IMG/M metagenome (GOLD analysis project Ga0187779, IMG submission 132435) | Tropical peat soil microbial communities from peatlands in Department of Meta, Colombia - 1015_Q2_SP10_10_MG | ecosystem: Environmental > Terrestrial > Soil > Wetlands > Peat | place... | reverse complement strand
GCGCCTCGCGCGCGCCCTGTCGATCTACGAGGTGGACGCCGCGCTGCTCAAGTCGCTGCGGCCGGACCTCGTGATCACCCAGACCCAGTGCGAGGTCTGCGCGGTCACGCCGGCGGACGTGGAACGGGCGGTGTGCGAGCTGGTGGACGGGCCGGCGCGGATCCTCGCCCTCGAGCCGAACGGCCTCGACGACGTGTGGTCCGACGTCCGCCGGGTCGCGGCGGCCCTCGGCGTGCCCGCGGCGGGCGAGGCGCTGGTCGGGCGGCTCCAGGACCGGGTGGCCGCCGTCGGCGGACGGGCGGCCTCGCTGGGCCGCCGCCCGCGCGTGGCGGTCGTCGAGTGGATCGATCCCCTGATGGCCGCCGGCAACTGGATGCCCGAGCTGGTGGCCCTCGCCGGAGGCCGGAACCTGTTCGGCGAAGCGCGGAAGCACTCGCCGGGGATGAGCTGGCGGGCGCTGGCGGAGGCCGACCCCGACGCGATCGTGGTGTCGCCGTGCGGCTTCGATCTCGAGCGCACCGCGGCCGAGATGCCCACGCTCGCCGCGAACCCGGGGTGGCCGGCGCTGGAGGCGGTGAAGGCCGGACACGTGTGCCTGGTGGACGGCAACGCCTACTTCCACCGCCCGGGGCCGCGGCTCGTCGAGTCGCTCGAGATCCTCGCGGAGATGCTGCATCCGGGCGCGTTCGACTTCGGGCACCGCGGCGGAGGCTGGATCCGGTGGGAGGGCGGGGAACGGTGAGCCGTCGAGCCTGCGCGGCGGCGGCGGTCGCGGCGCTGGCGGCGCTCGCGGCGTGCGAGCACGCGCGCCCGTTCGCGGCGTACGTCGAGCCCAACGTGCCGTTCGACTCGACCTACCCGCGCCGGCTCACGTTCAGCACCAGCGGCGACGTCGAGCCCGCCTGGCTGCCGGGCGACTCGGGCATCATCTACGCGCTCTCCTCCGGCGAGCCCAACCAGGACCAGTGCCTGGGCGTGCTGCCGCCCGGCGGCGGCCACCTGGTCCGGATCGTGTGCCACGACCTGGCCGACCCCGATTCGACGGTGCTGCTGCGCGCCCCGGCGGTCGGGGCCGGCGGCCGGCTCGCGTACCTGCGCGAACGCTCCGTCGTGGGGGCGGCGGCGCCGGCGGCGATCGAGCTGGTCGTGGCCACCCTCGCCGATCCGGATCCGGGACACGCCGTCCTGCGCTTCCCGTACACCGACGCGGGCGGGACGCTGCACGGGAGCGCCGGGAGCCTGCGCTGGCTCCCGGGCGGCGACCTCGTCTACATCGCCGAGCAGCTGACCTTCGCCACCCCGCCGCAGCCGCCGGACACCATCGCGACCCCGCTGTGGATCGAGCGGCTGACGCAGGCGGGCGACACGGCGACGATCGCCGTCGTGCCCGGCAGCGCCGGCGCCACCTCGCTGGCAGTGGACTCCGCGGGCGCGCTGTACTTCACGCTCCCCGGCGACAGCGTGGTCTACCGCGTGGCGCCCGGCGCGGCCTCGCCGAGCTCGTGGTACGTGCTGGGCGGCATCGGCGCGCTGAGCGGCGTCCAGGTCCACGGGAACCTCCTGGTGGCCGTGGGCGACACGAATCTCTACGTCGTGGACGTCGCCGCGCACACCCGCGTCCGGGTCACACCGCCCGATTCGCTGCGGCTCGCGCGGCCGGCGTTGTCGCCCTCCGGCACGCGGCTGGTGGTCGAGGCCGCCAGGCCCGGCCTCTTCCCCGACCTGTGGCTCTACCAGGCGCCGTGAGATCTCCGCTGCTCGCCGGCTGCCTGGCGGCGCTGGCCGCCTGCGCCCTCGGACCGGCGCGGGCGCGGGGTCAGACCACCGGCACCGTGGTCGGCGTGGTACGCGACGGGTCCTCGCAGGCGCCCCTGCACGGCGCGCAGGTCCTGGTGGACGGCCGGCTCGCGGCGCTCACCGACACCGCCGGCGGCTACGAGGTGCGGGGCGTGCGGAGCGGCTGGCACCAGCTCACCGCGCGGCTGATCGGCTTCGCGACGCAGCAGCACGACAGCGTGCTCGTCCGCTCGGGCGAGACCACGACGCTGGACCTCGTGCTCCAGCCCCAGGCCGTGCAGCTCGGCGCGGTGACGGTGCAGGCGGCGCCCGACGCGGTCCTCGATCCCCTGGCCACGGCGACCGTGCAGCACATCAGCGCCGACGACCTGCGGCACCTCCCGGTCAGCACGCTGGAGGAGGCGGTCGCGCTCTCGGCCGGAGTGGTGGGCGACAGCTACCGCGGCGGCCGGCTCGGCGAGCAGGCGTTCATCGTGGACGGCCTCGGGCTCAAGAACCAGCTCGACGCCTCCACGGGGACGCTGGGCCTCAACCTGCCGCCGGACATCCTCACCGAGGCGTCGCTGGTCACGAACGGCTTCTCGGCGCGCTACGGCCAGGCGCTGTCGGGCCTCATCAACGTGGTGACCAAGGACGGCGGCGACGCGTGGCAGGGACGCGCGGCCTACGAGACCGACCGGGGCCTCGGCGCCGCCCTCGACCACGGCCTCGATCGCGTCGTGCTGGAGGCGGACGGGCCGCTGGTGGGCGGGGCGAAGCTGCTCGCCGCCGTGGACGCCAGCGGGCGGCTCGACGCGGATCCGGTGAACGCGCCGCCGCCGACCGATCCCCGCGACCCGCGGACGGCGCAGCCCTGGATGCTGCCCCACAACGCGGGCCAGGAGCTGGACGCCGCCGCCAAGCTCACCGTGCCGTTCGCGACCCGGCAGACGCTGCGCCTGTTCGCGCTGCACTCCGACGGCCGGCAGCTGCTGTACGACCAGGCGTACAAGTACGACCAGAGCTTCGCGCCCGCCCAGCGCCTGACGGGCGACCTGGTGACCGGGCACCTCCAGCTGGTCGCGCCCCCCTCGCTGTCGACCCCGCTCCTGGCCGACCTGCGCGTCGGCTGGTTCACACGGGACTTCGAGCGCGGCACGCTGGTCTCGCAGCCCTCCTACGCGTTCGGCGCCTTCGCGAACTCGCCGTTCGACTTCGTCGGCGAGGGCATCGCCCGCGCGCGGGACACGGTCGCGGCGCGGGGGGCGGTGCCGGGCTTCGCCGTCCCCGACTACAGCGTGAACACGCCCTGGGGCGTGCCCGCGTTCTTCCTCGGCGGTGCCTCGCGGGGCGAGATCGCCTGGAACCACTTCGACGAGCTGCGCGGCCAGGTCGACGTGGACGTGGGACTGTCGCGGCAGGCGGACCTCTTCGTCGGCGGCGAGGCGGTGCGGCAGCGGGTCCAGACCTTTCAGCGGGTGCTCGCGTACCTGCCCGTCGGCGACAGCGTGCCCCCCGCGACCGCGTCCGACTTCACGCCCACCAGCGCCGCCGCGTACGCCGAAGGCCAGTTCCGCTCCCAGGACCTCGCGCTCACCGTCGGCGTGCGGTACGACCGGTTCGACCCGCACGCCAGCCTGGCCGGCGGGCAGATCACGGCGCGCTCCAGCCTCAACCCGCGGCTCGCGGTGTCGGCGGTCCTGCACGGCGCGACCTTCGTGGCGAGCTGGGGCCGCTTCAGCCAGGCGCCCGACTTCCAGTACATGGTGGACGCGGCGTTCGAGGACACGACCCGCACCGGCCGGTTCCGGCTCGGCAATCCCAACCTGGGCTTCGAGCAGTCCACCCAGTACGAGTTCAGCGTGCGGGCGCGGCCGGCCGCGGACATGTCGCTGCGGGTCAACGCCTACGTGAAGCAGCTCACGGGGCTGGTGGCGAGCGTGCCGTTCGGCGTGAACCCCGACTCCAGCATCTTCGGCAACATCGACTACGGATCGGTGAAGGGCGTCGAGGTGCTGTGGGAGCGGGAGCTGAAGGACTGGTGGGGCGTGCGCGTGTCCTACACGCTCCAGTACGCCACGGCCACGGCGAGCAACGCGTTCCAGCTGCGGCAGCCGCAGATCGTCGGCGCCGACACGATCTACCCCGGCCAGGTCGAGTTCCCGATGGACTACGACCGGCGGCACGGCGTGACGATCGTCGCGCAGGCGCGCTCGCCGGACGCGTTCGGGCCGCGGGTGCTCGGCGTCCGGCCGTTCGCGGCCCTGGAAGGGGCGGCGATCGTCCGCTACAGCTCCGGCCTGCCGTACTCGCTGACCAACGCCGCGGGCGACTCGCTGCTCGGCGCGCCCAACGGCGAGCGGCTCCCGTCGCAGTTCACGGTGGACGCGCTGCTGCGGCGGCCCCTGCGCCTGGCGGGGGCGCAGGGCAGCGTTTACCTGGACGTCCGCAACCTGCTCGGCCGGCGGAACGTCGTGGCGGTGCGCCGGGACACCGGCACGCCGGGACTGGGGGCGGCCGGCATCCAGGCGGCGGCGCTGGCGGCCTACGCGGCGAACCCCCAGCCCATCCCGTACGAGTCGCCGCGCTACCGCGCCTGGGCGGACACCAACCACGACGGCGTCATCGCGGGCCAGGCGGAGCTGCTGCCGCTGTACCTCGCGGCCGCGCAGGACTACTACCAGCCGCTGTTCTCGTACGGACCGCCGCGGCTGGTGAGACTGGGGGTGGAGCTTATCTTTTGAGCCTCACCCGTCCTCCGGAGCGCTTCTGACCGTCCGCCGCACCAAGATCGTCGCCACCCTCGGGCCGGCCACGTCGACGCCCGAGGCCGTCGCCGGGCTCATCGCCGCCGGGTTGGACGTGGCGCGCGTCAACGCGGGCCACGGCACCGCGGCGGAGCGGACCGCGCTGATCGCGGCCGCCCGCACCGCGGCGGCCGGCGCCGACCGCCCGGTCGCGCTGCTGCTCGATCTCCAGGGCCCGCGGATCCGCGTCGGCGAGCTGAAGGAGCCCGTGGCCCTGCGGCCCGGCCGCACGGTCGTCTTCGCGCCGGAGGGCGCGGCGCGCCCGGGCGAGATCCCCACCACCTACGATCTGTCGGCCGACGTGCGCGAGGGCACGGAGATCCTGCTCGCCGACGGGATGATGGGGCTCGACGTGGTGCGCGTGGCGCCGCCGAGGGTCGAGGCCCGGGTGGCGTACGGCGGCGAGCTCACCAGCCACAAGGGCATCAACCTCCCGGGCACGGCGACCTCGGTGCCCGCGCTGACCGACAAGGACCGGGAGGACGTCGCCTTCGCGGTGGCCCACGGCGTCGAGTACCTCGCGCTGTCGTTCGTGCGCCGGGCCGAGGACGTGGCCGCGCTGCGCGCGCTGCTGCCGCCCGGGATCCGGATCGTGGCCAAGATCGAGAAGGGCACCGCGCTCGACAACCTGGAGGCGATCGCGGACGCGAGCGACGGGGTGATGGTCGCGCGCGGCGACCTCGGGGTCGAGCTGGCGTTCGAGCTGGTGCCGCTGGCGCAGAAGCGCGTGATCCGCGTGGCGGTCGAGCGGCGCCGCCCGGTCATCACCGCCACGCAGATGCTCGAGTCCATGATCCACAGCCCCCGGCCCACCCGCGCCGAGGCGTCGGACGTGGCCAACGCGCTGCTCGACGGCACCGACGCGGTGATGCTCTCGGCGGAGACGGCCATCGGCGACCACCCGCGGGAGGCGGTCGCCGCCATGGACTGCATCATCCGCGCCGTCGAGGGCGACCCCGGCTGGCGGGCGTGCCCCGAATGGCTCGAGCGGCGCGCCGACGCGCCGGCCCGCACCGAGCACGCGGTGGCGGCCGCCGCCGTGGCCGCGGCGCGGATGCTCCGCGTGCCGGTGATCGTCACGTTCACGAAGAGCGGCTTCAGCGCCCGCATGGTCTCGGCCAGCCGGCCGCCGATGCCGATCCTCGGCGTGACCGACACGGAGGGCACGTACCGGCAGCTCGCCCTGGTGTGGGGCGTGGTGCCGATGCTGGCCGAGGGCCCGCGGAGCTACGACGCGATGCTCGACGCGGCGCGGGAGCGGATCCTCGCCAGCGGCCTCGCGCGGCGCGGCGACCGGGTCGTGGTGACGGCGGGAGTGCCGTTCGACGTGCCGGGGACGACGAACCTCGTGAAGGTCGAGGAGGTCTAGCGGTGCGGCTGACGTTCCTCGGAACGGGCACCTCGTTCGGCATCCCGCAGATCGGGTGCGGCTGCGCGGTCTGCGCGTCGACCGACCCGCGGGACAAGCGCAACCGCACCTCGGCGGTCGTCCAGGACGGCGGCGCCACCATCCTCATCGACACGCCGCCCGAGCTGCGGCTCGGCCTGCTCGAGGCCGGCATCCGGTCGGTGGACGCGGTGCTGTTCACCCACGACCACGCCGACCACGTGCACGGCATCGACGACCTGCGCGCGCTGTCGGGCCACGGCCGGGGCCAGCTGCCGCTGTACGGCCCGGCCGACGCGCTGGCCCGGATGCGGGAGCGGTTCGGCTACATCTTCGACCCGATGGCGCGGCCCATCCCGGGCTCGTCGCGTCCCGACGTGACGGCGACCGCGCTCGCGCCGGGCGTCGAGGCCGTCGTGGCCGGCCTCCGGGTGCTGCCGCTGGCCTTTCCCCACGGGCCCACCGAGGTGCTGGGCTACCGGTTCGACCGCCTCGCTTACGTCACCGACGCGAAGTCGGTCTCGGCCGCCGGCCGGGAGGCGCTGCGCGGCCTCGACGTCCTGGTGCTGAACGCGCTGTTCCACCGTCCGCATCCCACCCACCTCTCGGTTCCGGAGGCGGTCGAGACCGCGCAGGCGATCGGGGCGAAGCGCACCTACCTGACCCACCTGACGCACGAGACCGGCCACGCGGCGCTCCTCGCGGAGCTGCCGCCCGGGATCGAGCCGGCGTACGACGGACAGGTGGTGGAGGTCTAGTTCGGGGCGACGGGCAGCGCGAGCACGCGGAGGTGCATCGACACGAGGCGGGGCTCGGCCGCCGCCGGGGCGTAGTACACCCAGCGCCAGTGGGCGCCCGCGAACAGCACCGACAGCGCGCCCCAGACCGACACGACCGCGAGTATCGAGTCCATCTCAGGTTCCCCCCGCCGGGCATCCGCTTGCCCGCCGACTATCCACAGCAAAAAGGGGACCGAGGGATTCGTATCTATGGAATCCCTTGTGATAGTTGAGCTTACGGGATCAGTGTCCGATCGGCTCGGACGCGATCGCGGAGCCTCGTCAACTCCCGGTGGGCACGATGGTCGCCCGCTCGACCATGAGCATGACGGTGCGCTCGGGCGCCCGGGTTCGGTGCTCGACGCCGCGGGGCACGACGATGCCGCGGCCGGGGGCGAGCTCGACGGTGCGTCCCTCGAGATCCACGAGCAGCCGCCCGCTCACGACGTAGAAGAACTCGTCCTCGGTGTCGTGGTGGTGCCAGTGGTACTCGCCCTGCACCACGCCGAGGCGCACCACGGCGTCGTTCACGCGGCACAGCGTCTGGTTCCACCACGGGTGGCGGACGGCGGCCACGAGGGCGGGGACGTCGATCGTCTCCAGTGGTCCCTTGAGGACGTCGAGGTGCGTGTCGTAGGGGTACGGGGCGGCGTCGGGCATGGCGTCTCCGGCGGTGGCGGCATGGGCGGGAACGGGGATCGCGCAATCTCCGCGGGAGCGCGCCCGCGACGCAACCCGCGGCCGTGCCGCGCGTTTTGACGCGTCTGCGGCGCGCTTCTACATTCCCTTGGCTGGCTCTGTCGCTCACCTCGATGTCGGGAGACGTCATGCAGGATATCGCCCGGAAGCTGCTGGAGCCGTTCGCCGGTGCCGTGACGCTGGACGAAGGCGGCAGGCTCGCCGTGAGGAAGCCCGCCGCGCTCGCCGGCCCCGCGACCGACAAGCTCGCCTGGGCCGCGGTGTTCGGCGACGCGGCGACGCTGGAGGCGGCGCGGTGGCTGCTGTGGGAGATCGGGCAGGAGGCGGGCGTGCGGCCCGCCTCGATCCACGACCTGTACCTGGCGCGGGGCCGCGGCGAGATCCACGGCTTCACGGTGCCCGCGATCAACATCCGTGGCCTGGCGTACGACTCCGCGCGGGCGCTGTTCCGCGCCGCCAACGGCCTCAAGGCCGGGGCGTTCATCTGCGAGATCGCCCGCTCCGAGATGGCGTACACCGACCAGCGGCCGGCGGAGTACACGACGGTGCTGCTCGCGGCGGCGCTGCGCGAGGGCTTCCGCGGCCCGCTGTTCGTGCAGGGCGACCATTTCCAGGTCAACGCCAAGAAGTACGCGGGCGACCCGGAGGGCGAGGTCGGCGCGATCAAGGCGCTGATCAAGGAGGCGGTCGCGGCGGGGTTCTACAACGTCGACATCGACACCTCGACCCTGGTGGACCTGAAGCAGCCCACGATCGACACGCAGCAGCGCGTGAACTACGAGCGCGCGGCGGAGCTGACCGAGGTGATCCGGCGCGAGCAGCCGGCCGGCGTCACCGTCTCGGTGGGCGTCGAGATCGGCGAAGTGGGCGGGAAGAACAGCACCATCGACGAGCAGCACGGCTTCATGGACGGGTATCGGAAGGCGCTGGCGGCGCGCGGCCCCGCGCTCACCGGCACGTCGAAGATCAGCGTGCAGACGGGCACCAGCCACGGCGGCGTGGTGCTGCCGGACGGCTCCATCGCGGACGTGAGCATCGACTTCGACACGCTGAAGCTGCTCTCGCGCGACGCGCGCGAGCGCTACGGCATGGCGGGCGCGGTGCAGCACGGAGCCTCGACGCTGCCGAACTCCGCGTTCGGGAAGTTCCCGGAGGTCGAGACCGCGGAGATCCACCTGGCCACCGCGTTCCAGAGCCTGCTGTTCGACCACCAGGCGACGCCGGCGGCCTTCAAGGCGAAGGTGTACGACTGGCTGCGCGAGAACGCCGCCAACGAGCGCAAGAGCGGCGAGACGGACGAGCAGTTCTTCTACAAGACGCGCAAGAAGGCGGTCGGCCCGTTCAAGAAGGAGTTCTGGTCGCTGCCCGAGATGACGCGCGCGTCCCTCGGGGCGGCCCTGGAGGAGCAGTTCGCGTTCCTGCTCAAGGCGCTCAAGGTGCAGGGAACGGCCGAGACGGTGGCGCGGTACGTGAAGGCGCCGGCGCTCCGGCGCACGGAGCCGGCCGCCGCCATGGCGGCGGCGCCCGACGACGCCGAGGCCGGGGAATAGGGGGGCGGCATGGCGCGGCACCACGACGACGGTGACGACGAGGTGGTGGAGCGGCGCGGCTCGCCGATCGCGCCGTTCCTGTGGGGGCTGGCGGCGGGCGCGGCCCTCGGGCTGCTGTTCGCGCCGATGAGCGGCGCGGAGCTGCGGGCCGACCTGCGCTCCCGCTCCCGCAAGTTCCGCGACCTCGCGACGCAGAAGGTGGACGAGATCGAGGATCTCGTCGCCGGCTCCTACGAGCAGGCGCGCGAGCGGGTCGAGCAGGGGATCGACAGCGCCAAGCGCTCGGTGCAGGAAGGCCGCCAGGCGGCGCGGGACGTGGTCCAGGCGGGCCGCGAGGCCGCCGCGACGGCGCGGGAGGAGCTGGAGAAGCGGCTCGCCGACGCGCGCCACGCGCGGCGCGCCGGCCGGCACGGCGCGAGCGCCGCGGACGACGAGCCCGGCGCCTAGCGCCGGCCGTGGCCGCGCAGCGGAGGAAGCCGACGGACGCGCGCCGCTGGATCTTCCTCTGGCACGACGTGCGGAACTTCGTCCGCCGCGTCGTCGAGGGCGCGGTCGAATCGAACATCCCCTTCCTGGCGAGCGGCCTCACCTTCGACGCGCTGCTCGCGGCCATTCCGCTCGGCATCGTCGTGCTCGCCCTGCTCGGCTACCTGCTGAGCGCCCGGGCGTCCGCCCTGCAGGTGGACGTGGCCGCGTACCTGCGGCAGCTGCTGCCCAGCTACGGCGGGCCCGCGGCCGGCGACCCGTTCGCCCCCATCGTCAAGCTGGCCGAGGGCGTGGTCCGCTCCCGCGCCCGGCTGAGCCTGGTGGGCCTGCCGCTGTTCGTGTGGTTCGCGACCCGCCTGTTCGGGTCGCTGCGCGCCGCGCTGTGCGAGGTGTTCGACACGCGCGAGACCCGCTCGTTCCTGCGCGGCAAGCTGTACGACGCGGCCCTGGTGGGCGCCACGGGCCTGCTGTTCGCCGCCAACGCGTTGCTGAGCGAGGGCCTGCTCGACGCGGAGGGCCACATCGGCTTCCTGGGCTTCTTCGGCGCGCAGCTGCTGGCGTTCGCGTTCCTGCTCGCGCTGTTCACGATGATCTTCAAGTACGCCCCGGCGCAGCGGGTGCGGTGGGACACGGCGCTGGTGGCGGCGCTGGCCTGCGCGGTCGGGTTCGAGGTGGCCAAGGACGCGCTGAGCCTCTACTTCCGGACCTTCGTGCGCGCCGACCAGCTGGTGAGCGACCGGACGGTGGGCGCCATCATCCTGTTCGTCGGCTGGGTCTACTACATGACGTTCGTCTTCCTGATCGGCGGCCAGATCGCGCAGGTGTACGAGCTGCGTCGCCGCCAGGCCGCCCAGCGCACCGTGCTGTTCGACTAGCCGCCAGGGCAGGGGAGCCTCCATGCCACCCGTGATCGATCTCCGCTCCGACACCGTCACCCGCCCCTCGGCCGCGATGCGCCGCGCGATGGCCGAGGCCGAGGTGGGCGACGACGTGCTCGAGCACGACCCGACGACGCTCCGTCTCGAGGAGCGGATCGCCGCGCTGCTCGGCAAGGACGCGGCGCTGTTCTTCCCCAGCGGGACCCAGGCCAACCAGACCGGCATCCGGCTGCTCGCCACGCCCGGCACCGAGCTGCTGCTCGAGGCCAACGCGCACCTGCTGCACTACGAGATCGCGGGGCTGGCGGACCTCTCGCGCGTGCAGGTGCGGCCGGTCGCGACGCCCGACGGCGTGCTCACGGCCGAGCTGCTGCGCGCGGCCGTGCGGCCGGCGTCGCCGCACGTGCCCCGGTGCTCGGGGATCGCCATCGAGAACACGCACAACGCGGCGGGGGGGAAGGTGATGCCGGTCGCGGTCGCCGACGGGGTGGGCGCGCTGGCGAAGGAGCTGGGGCTGCCGCTCCACCTCGACGGCGCGCGGCTGTGGAACGCGGCGGCGGCGCTCGGCGTCCCGCCGGCACGCCTGGCGGCGCCGGCGACCACGGTGATGGTGAGCCTCTCCAAGGGCCTCGGCTGCCCGGTGGGCTCGTGCCTCGCGTTCCCGGAGGAGGCGCGCGAGGAGGCGTGGGAGATCCGCAAGCGGCTCGGCGGCGGGATGCGGCAGTCGGGCATCCTCACGGCCGCGGGCCTGTGGGCGCTGGAGCACAACCTCGGCCGCATCGCCGAGGACCACGCCAACGCGAAGCGGCTGGCCGACGGGCTCGCCGGCCACCCGGCGGTGCGGATGATCCCGCCCGAGACCAACATCCTGATCGTGGACCTGCTGCGCGAGCCCGACACGAGCGACACCGTGATCCCCAGGCTCGCCGCGCGCGGCGTGCTCGTGACCTCGTTCGGGCCGCGGCGGCTGCGGGCGGTGACGCACCTGGACGTGACTGACTCCGACATCCGGAAGGCGATCGAGATCATCGCGGAAGTGCTCAAGTAGGCAGGAGACTGAGGGCAGGGCAGTTGCCAGACGGCAAGTTGCCAGTGGTTCCAAGGCGCCGGCCGCAAGAGGCCAGACCAGTTGTCAGTACTGACCGCTGGACTATCCCCTGCCCACTGGCAACTGGTAACCACTGTCAACTTGCCGTCTGGGAACTGGCAACTAGGTTTCAAGTGCCCCAGGTCCGACGGGCGTGGGCGCACGAACCGCGTCAGGGCCCCGAAGGCAGCAGCGCTAAGTGATGTCTCGCGTCGCGGCGGGGAGCCTGGGGCATCCACTTCCCCGTAGATCACCGAGTCCCATGTACCTGGCCCTCGCGCGCAAGTACCGTCCTCGCCTCTTCGCCGAGCTGGTGGCGCAGGAGCACATCGCGCGCGCGCTGCGCGGCGCGGTGGAGCAGGGCCGGGTCGCGCACGGCTACCTGTTCGCCGGCCCGCGCGGGGTCGGCAAGACCACCGCCGCGCGCATCCTCGCCATGGCCCTGAACTGCGAGGCCCGCCACGCCGGCCGCCCCACCGCGGCCCCGGGCGAGCCGTGCGGCGCGTGCGCGTCGTGCACCCGGATCTGGGCCGGATCGGCGAGCCTCGACGTGGTGGAGATCGACGCCGCCAGCAACCGCGGCGTGGACGACGCCCGCGACCTGCGGGAGCGCGCGATGTACGCGGCGTCGCAGGAGGGCCGCCACAAGGTCTACATCGTGGACGAGGCCCACATGCTCACCCGCGACGCCTGGAACGCGCTCCTGAAGATCCTCGAGGAGCCGCCCGCCGGCGTCGTGTTCGTGTTCGCCACCACCGAGCCGCACAAGATCACCAACACCGCCGCGCCGGTGATGAGCCGGCTGCAGCGCTTCGACTTCCGCCGGGTCGGCCCGCAGGCGATCGCCGAGCGGGTGCGGAGCGTGCTGGGCGCCGAAGGCCTGACGGCCGACGACGACGCCGTCGAGATCATCGCGCGGGTCGCCGACGGCGGGCTCCGCGACGCGCTGTCGGTGCTGGACCAGGCGACCGCGTTCGGCGAGGGCACGCTCACCGCCCAGCGGGTGCGCGAGGTCCTGGGCCTGGTGGGCGACGAGCTGTACGCCGAGGCGCTCGGCATGGTCGCCGAGCACCGCGCCGCCGACGTGTTCCCGTTCGTCGCCAAGCTGGTGGAGGCCGGCCTCGACCTCACCGCGTTCACCGACGGCGCCGGCGACCTGCTGCGCGCCCTGCTCGCCGTGCGCCTCGGCGGCACGCCCGGGGGCGTGTCGCACGCGCTCGCGGCGCACGTGACGCGCACGGCCCCGGCCTTCGAGCCCGGCGACCTGCTGCGGATGCTGCGCGCCCTCGAGGAGGCGGAAGAGCCGATCCGCCGCGGCCAGCACCCGAGGCTGGCCGTCGAGACGCTGATGGTGCGATGGGCGCTGATGGACCGCACGGTCGAGATAGCAGAACTGCTGAGAGGCGAGGGTGCAGGGAGGTTGCCAGACGGCAAGTTGACAGTGGTTACCAGATCGTCAGAGGGAAGTGGACAGGCCCCGCCCCCCTCCGTTTCGCGACCCGCCACGATGCGCGACGCGGCGTCGGGCCCCACCGCTTCCGCCGTACGCGAGGCCGCGCCGCCCGCACCCGCACCGCCCGCGCCGCCGGCGGCGGCGTCGCCGCGCGCGGCGCCCGGCGGCCCCGTCACGCTCGACACGGTGCGCGGCGCCTGGAGCGACGTGGTGGCGGCGGCCCGGGCGGTGAAGCCGATGCTCGCCGGCGCGCTCGAGGACGCCGAGCCCGTCGCGTGCGACGGCACCGCGGTGCGCCTCCGGCCGCTGGGCGGCAATCCGATGACCGGCGAGGGGCTGAACCGCGGCCGGCCGGCGATCGAGGAGATCCTGGGGCGCGTCCTCGGCAGCCCGCTGCGCATCGCCACCGGCGAGCTGCCGGCGGCGGCGCCGCGCTCCGAGCCCGCGGCGCCCCGCTCGGCCCCCGGCGCCGGTCCGGCGGGCCCGCCCGCGGGCGGCGCGGTGCGCGAGAGCGCCGTGCGCCCGGCGGCGCAGCGGGTGACCGCCACGGGGGCCAAGGCGGAGCGGCTCAAGGCCCTCCGCGCGAAGGATCCGACGCTGGATAGCGCTATAGACAGCTTGGACTTGGAGCTGCTCGAGTAGGCTTGCCCCGGGCACGCACGGGGCCTAGGTTTCCTCCAATGACCGACCTTCGCGCGCTCCTGCAGTTTGGGCAGCAGATGCAGGGGCGTTTGGCTGCCATCCAGAGCGAGCTGGCGCAGCGCACGGTGACCGGGTCCGCCGGCGGCGGCATGGTGACGGTGACCGCCGACGGCCGGGGTCAGGTGCGGGAAGTGCACATCGACCCCAGCCTTCTGGGCGGCGACGTGGAGATGCTGGAGGACCTCGTCGTGGCCGCGGTGGCGGAGGTGCAGAAGCGGGCGGCGGAGCTGGCGCAGGACGAGATCAAGAAGGTCCAGAGCGTCCTGCCCTTCCCGCTGCCGTTCTCGCTGTAGCCGTGTCCGCGATCGAGGAGCTGGTCGCGGAGTTCGCGAAGCTCCCGGGCATCGGCCGCAAGACGGCGCAGCGCCTGACCTACTTCCTGCTCAAGCAGCCCCGTGAGGAGTCCGCGCGGCTGGCCCGCGCGGTGGCCGCGCTCGGCGAGCGGGTGCGCGCCTGCTCGATCTGCGGGGACCTCACGGAGGCGGACCCCTGCGCCATCTGCGCCGATCCGCGGCGCGACGCGGGGCTGATCTGCGTCGTGGAGGAGGCCTCCGACGTGGCCGCGATCGAGCGGGCCGGCGAGTACCGGGGGCGCTATCACGTGCTGGGGGGCCGGCTCTCGCCCCTCGACGGCGTGGGGCCCGACCGGCTCAACGTCGCCGCGCTGCTCGGCCGGCTGGCCAACGGCTCCGGCGTGCGGGAGATCATCGTGGCCACCAACCCGTCGGTGGAGGGCGAGGCGACGGCCCACTACGTGGAGCGCACGCTGGCCGCCCGCTCGCCGGCGGTGACGGTGACCCGCCTGGCGCGCGGGCTGCCGGTCGGCGGCGAGCTGGAGTACGCCGACGGCGAGACCATCGCGCAGGCGTTCACCGCCCGCCGCCAGTTCCCGGGCCCATGAGGCGCCGGGGGCTGGTCGTCGCGCTCGCGGCCGCCGCCGGGTTCGTCGCCGGCGCGGCGCTGGCGCAGCGCTCGATGGGGAAGTGGCGGACGGCGCTGTTCAGCGCCCGCCCCTTGCGCCGTCTGGCGGCGTTGGGGTATTTGAGCGGGCATCCGGGCGTGGAGGCGGTGCAGGTGCTGCGCGACTACCTCGCCTGGGAGGTGCATCCGGCCCTCCGGCGGCGGGCCGAGAGCATCGTACGGCGGATGGAAGCGCAACTCTCCTGAGCGGAGCACGGATGCCTGGTGCGACGAGCTGGTCGTTCCGCGAAGAAGACTACAAGGCCATCACGGACCACATGAACGGCCTGCTGCGGGAGACCAACGTCAAGAGCCTCATCCTGGTCGACCGCAACGGCCAGGTGGTGGCCAACGTCGGGGAGCCGCCGCAGTTCGACCCGCAGGCCTTCGCGTCGCTGACGGCCGCGGACTTCAGCGCCAACGACCAGCTGGCCAAGATGATCGGCGAGCACGAGTTCTCCTCGCTCTTCCACCAGGGCGAGAAGGAATCCATGTACCTCGCCGACGTCGCGCGCCGCGTGATCCTGGTGGCGCTGTTCGACAGCCGCACCACCCTCGGGCTGGTGCGGCTGAAGGTCAAGGGAACGGTCGAGATCCTCACCAAGGTGTTCGAGGACATGTTCAACCGGTCCGGCACCCAGAGCGCCAAGGTCGAGGGTTTCGGCACCAAAGAGGCGGAAGATGAGATCGACAAGCTGTTCGGTTAGTGACCGGAGAGGGCTCGCGCCATGTCGATGATCAACTACGCCTCGCGCGAGATCAACTGCAAACTCGTCTACTACGGCCCGGGGCTCGGCGGCAAGACCACCAACCTCGAGCACGTGTACGGCAAGGTGCAGCCGAACACCCGCGGCAAGCTGATCTCGCTCGCGACCGAGACCGAGCGCACGCTGTTCTTCGACTTCCTGCCCGTGGATCTCGGCACCATCCGCGGCTTCAAGACCCGGTTCCACCTCTACACGGTGCCCGGCCAGGTCTACTACAACGCCAGCCGCAAGCTGATCCTCAAGGGCGTGGACGGGATCGTGTTCGTCGCCGACAGCCAGGTGGAGCGGATGGAGGCGAACATCGAGTCGATGCAGAACCTGTACGACAACATGGCCGAGTACGGCTACGATCTCACCAAGCTCCCGTTCGTGATCCAGTACAACAAGCGCGACCTCCCCAACGCCTCGCCCATCAAGGACCTCCAGGCCGGCCTCAATCCCGGATGGCCGCTCGCCAACCCCGACCGGCACCAGGTGACGCCCGACGCGAACTGGGCCGGCGAGTTCCTGGTCTGGCAGCTGCCGGACGGGGAGTGGATCGAGCGGGCGCCGGCCTACGAGGCCGTGGCCATCACGGGCGACGGGGTCTTCGAAACGCTCAAGGCGGTCAGCAAGCTGGTCCTGAAGTCGCTCGGCTGATCCCGCATGTGGACGCTGCCGAACCTCCTGACGCTGGCACGGATCGGACTGGCGCCGGTCATCGCGCTCCTCCCGTTCATCCAGGGTTACTGGCCCAAGGTCATCGCGTTCGTCATCTTCGTCGCGGCCGCCGTCAGTGACGTGATCGACGGCTACCTCGCGCGCCGCAGCCAGCAGGTCACCGACCTCGGCAAGCTCCTCGATCCCGCCGCCGACAAGGCGCTGCTCATCGCCACGCTGGTGCCGATCTACTGGATCACCCGCCACCCGACGGTGCTGTACGGCATCCCCTGGTGGGGCAGCCTGCCGCTGTGGGTGGCCGTCATCCTGGTCGGCCGCGAGCTGCTGATGACCGTGCTGCGCTACGAGGCGAAGAAGCGCGGGGTCGTCATCCCGGCCGGCCGCGAGGGCAAGCTCAAGGCCATCCTGCAGTACGTGTTCATCGGCGCCACGATCGCGTGGTTCGCCTGGCGGGACTACCTGGTGCGGACGGGCCTCACCGGCCAGCTCCGCAACGCGTGGGACAAGTTCCACGGCACCTTCGTCGCCGTGACGCTCGGGCTCGCCGTGCTGCTGACCGTGTACTCGTTCGTCGTGTACCTGGTGAAGTACCGCGCGCTGTTCCGCGCCACCACCGACTAGACCATGGACTGCGAGCTCCTGACCGTGGGCACCGAGCTGCTGCTCGGTTTCACGGTCGATTCGAACGCGGCCGTCGCCGGCCGCGCCCTCGCCGCCGCCGGCCTCAGGCTGGTGCGGCGGGCCACGGTGGGCGACGACGAGGCGGCGATCCGCGACGCGGCCGCGGCGGCCCTGGACCGCACCGGGACCGTGATCCTCACCGGCGGCCTCGGGCCCACCCGCGACGACTGCACCCGCGAGGCGATCGCGGCGCTGTTCGGCCGCGCGCTGGTGCGCGATCCCGCCGTCCTGGCGGCGATCGAGGAGCGGTTCGCGCGCCTGGGCCGCGGGCCGATGCCGGAGGCGAACCGCCGCCAGGCCGACGTGCCGCACGGCGCGACCGTGCTGCCCAACGCCCGGGGCACGGCGCCGGGCCTGATGCTGGAGGACGGGCGCGGGCGGCTCGCGGTGCTGCTGCCCGGGGTGCCGGGCGAGATGCAGGGCCTGCTCGAGGAGGAGGTCGTTCCCCGCCTGCTCCAGCGGCGCGGGGCGGCGGAGCCCGCCGCCATCCTCAGCCGCACGCTGCGCACGACCGGCATCTCGGAGTCGGCGCTGGCCGACCGCGTGGGCGACCCGGCGCGCATCCTGGGCGAGCATCTCACGCTCGCCTGGCTGCCGGGCCCCGAGGGCACCGACCTCCGGCTCACCGCGTGGGGCCTCGCGGAGGTCCCGGCGCGCGCCGCGCTCGAGCGGGCCGCCGCGGCGCTGCGGCCGCTGGTGGGCACGCACGGCTACGGCGAGGGCGACACCGACCTGGCGGCCGTGGTGCTCGCGGAGCTCGAGCGCCGCGGGGCGCACCTGGCGGTCGCGGAGTCGTGCACCGGCGGCCTCCTGGGCGCGCGGCTCACGGCGGTGCCCGGCAGCTCGCGCGTCTTCGTGGGCGGCGTGGTGGCATACGACAACGCGGTGAAGCTCGGGCTGCTCGGCGTGTCGGCCGACACCCTGGCGGCGGACGGCGCGGTCAGCGAGGCGGTGGCGCGCGAGATGGCGACCGGCGCCGCGCGGGCCCTGGGCGCCGAGGCCGCGGCGGCCGTGACCGGCATCGCCGGCCCCGACGGCGGCACCGCCGAGAAGCCGGTCGGCACGGTGTGGATCGCGGCGCTCGCGGACGGCAACGTCCGCACGTTCCACTACACGTTCCCCGGCGAGCGCGAGGTGGTGCGGCGGCGCGCCGCGCAGGCCGCGCTGGACGCGCTGCGCCGGACGATGCGGGGAGGGGACTGACCCTGGCGTTCTCCGGCGACGTCGAGTACTGGACGGCCGCCGACGGCGCGCGGCTGGCGCTCCGCCGCGCCCCCGCCGCGGGCCGCGCGCGCGGGACGCTGGTCCTGCTGCACGGCTTCGGGGATCACAGCGGGCGCTACGCGGAGCCGGCCGCGTGGTTCGCCGAGCGCGGCCTCGCCGTCTACGCGCTCGACCAGCGCGGGCACGGGCGCTCGCCGGGCAAGCGCGGCCACGTGTCGCGGTTCGCGCAGTTCCTCTCCGACGTCGCGGCGCTGCGCAAGCTGGCCGCGCAGGAGCAGGCCGGCCCGCAGCTCCTGCTGGGGCACTCGTTCGGGGGCGCGGTGGCGCTGCGCTACCTCGAGACCGAGCCCGAGGGGCTGGCCGGGGCGATCGTCTCGAGCCCGTTCCTCGACGTGGCCATGCCGGTGCCGGCCTGGAAGCGCCTCGTGGCGTCCGCGCTGGTCGAGGTGCTGCCGTCGCTGCCGGTCGCGACCGGCCTGGACCTCGCCCACCTCTCCACCGATCCCGCCGTCGGGCAGGCCGCGAAGAGCGACCCGCTGTACCACCGGGTGATGACGCCGCGCGCCTGGCGCGAGATCCGCGCCGCGCAGGCTGCCGTGCG
>Ga0187779_10000966_pt1 | contig 18529 bp, 14 predicted proteins | sample 1015_Q2_SP10_10__FD_132435 | JGI IMG/M metagenome (GOLD analysis project Ga0187779, IMG submission 132435) | Tropical peat soil microbial communities from peatlands in Department of Meta, Colombia - 1015_Q2_SP10_10_MG | ecosystem: Environmental > Terrestrial > Soil > Wetlands > Peat | place... | reverse complement strand
CCCGGGGCCGGCGTGACCTGCAGCTGCAGCTCGCGGATCGGGTTCTTCGAGCAGTCCCAGCACTCCAGCGCGAACGTGCCGTCCCGCCGCGTCTGGCTCAGCAGCATCACGTGCACCATCGCCCGGTCGGTGGCGAGCGAGTCGTTCCGCCACAGGTGCGCCCACGCCCACAGGGCCACGGCGCTCCGGATCGTCGGCACCAGCGGTGTGTGCACGCCGGTGGCGCCATGGTAGTAGAGCCCCATGATGACGCCGCCGAAGCGCGGGTTGTCCGGGATGTCCCGCGTCTGGACGCTGTCGAGCACCAGCCGCCACCGGGCGCCGTCCGCCGTGGTCAGCTCCGCGCGGCCCTCGACCGAATCGCGCGTCGGGCCGAAGTCCCAGGCCCGGATCGCGATCGTGCCGGCGATGCGCGCCACGCTGTCGGAGTACGGCCCGAGCTGCGCCTTGTGCGTCAGGTCCATCCGCTGATCGTCCGGCCGCGAGGCGATCACCGCGGCGGCGCTGTCGGCGAACGGGAAGGGGCCGGGCAGGATCTGGACGACCGGCCCGCCGCCGGCGACGGCGATGGACGTCACGCGGGGCGCGGGGTCGTGCGCGTCGGCGCCCGAGGCGTCGCTCGCGGAGCCTTCGCCGCCGCTCATGCCGTACTGGCCACTCGAGCTGCCGGACGCCGGAGCGCCGGCAGCACCCGTGACCTGGAGCCGCGCCACCATGCCGAGGTTCTTGTGCGAGTCCCCGCCGACGGGGCAGTACACCTCGTAGCGGCCGGGCCGCAGCGTCACGGTGAGCGACGCCGACTGCCCGGGCTGGATCAGCTCGATCTCGCGCTCGATGCCGCGCCCCTCGACCTCGAAGCCGTGCGGGATCGTCCCGGCGTTGGTGACGGTGAACGTGACGTCGCCCGCCGGCACCGCGCGGCTCGCCAGCTCCACCTTCCACTCGGTGAGGCGGACGGCGTCGGTCGCCTGGGCGGCCGCCGGCGGCGCGCCGGCGGCGCCGAGGGCCGTGGTGAGGGCGGCGAGGGCGGCGATGGCGATCAGCGATCTCATGGTCGGTCTCCGTCGTGGGGGTTCGTGGCGGCCGGCGCGCGCCTGAAGCGCCCGGACGCCGACTGGTGGCCGGGACGGAGACCGGCGTTGGACCGCGGATATTCCCGGCGGGTATCTTCCGCCGTTCCCGGGAATAAACGCGCGGCGTCCGGAGTCACACCTCCGGGCGTGTGCACACGCCACGAGGCGAGGGTTGGGGCCAACGGAGCTGGCGCGGTTCGAGGAGATCGTGCTGCCGCACCTGGACGACGCGTACACGCTGGCGCGCTACCTGGTGCGCGACGAGCACGACGCGCAGGACGTGGTCCAGGAGGCGTACCTGCGCGCGCTCCGCCACTTCGGCACGCTCCGGGGCGACGGCCGCGCGTGGCTGCTGGCCATCGTCCGCAACTGCGCCCGCACCTGGCGCCGCGGCCGGCGCGCGGACGCCGCCGCGACCCCGTTCGACGAGGAGCTGCACAGCGGCGAGTCGGCGGGCGACGAGACGGAGCGGCGGCTGCGGCGCGGCGAGGCGCGGGAGCGGCTGCGGACCGCGCTCGAGCGGCTGGCGCCGGAGTTCCGGGAGGCGATCGTGCTGCGGGAGCTGCACGGCCTCTCGTACCGGGAGATCGCGCAGGTCACCGGCAGCCCGGTCGGCACGGTGATGTCGCGGCTGGCGCGCGGGCGCCAGAAGCTGCTGGAGGCCCTGGGTCCGGGCGAGAGGGAGGCGGGCTGACGTGAGCTGCGCGGACGTGCGGGAGCAGCTGGGCGCGTACCTCGACGGCGAGGTGCCGGCGGCCGTGGCCGCCGCGATCGCCGCGCACGTCGAGGGCTGCGCGGCGTGCGCGGCGCTCGCCGACCGCGAGCGGGCGCTGGCGGCCGAGGTGCGCGCGGCCCTTCCCGCCTGGCGCGCTCCGGACGTGTTGCGGGCGCGGGTGCGCGAAGCGCTGCGCGACGCGGCGCCGCGCGCGGGCGCGTGGCGCCCGACGCCGTGGCAGGGCCTCGTGGCGGCCGCCGCGGCCGTCGTCCTGGTGGTCGGCACCTGGATCGTCGCGACGGACCGTGCGGCCGGAGCGGCGCTCACCGACGACGTGCTCGCGGCGCACGTCCGCTCCCTCATGCCCGGCCACCTCGCCGACGTCGCCTCGACCGACCAGCACACCGTGAAGCCCTGGTTCGACGGGAGGCTCGACTTCTCACCGCCCGTGACCGACGAGGCGGCCGCGGGCTTCCCGCTCCTCGGCGGCCGTCTCGACTACCTCGGCGGCCGCGCGGTCGCGGCCCTGGTGTACGGGCGTCGGCTGCACCGGATCAACGTGTTCGTGTGGCCGGCGCGGAGCGGCAGCGGAGGGGGCGGACCCGCGCACGCCGGGCGCGACGGCTACTTCCTGGAGCACTGGACGGCGGGCGGGATGACCTTCTGGGCGGTGTCGGACCTGAATCGCGCGGAGCTGGTGAGCTTCGTGCGGCTGCTGCAGCAGGGCGGGACGGGCGCGCCGGCGGCGCCCTAGCTCCGCACCCCCACCATCAGGTCGGCCGGGCCCGGCAGCCGGATGCGGCGCACGCCGGTGAGGCCCGCCGCCCCGAGCCACGACGCGTACTCGGCCTCGGCGTAGGTGCTCCCCTCGTCCGTGCCCACCAGCATGTTGATCGCGAACAGCACCGCCTGCCGCGGCCTGGTGCGGTCGGGCTCGAGGATGAAGTCCTGCACCACCACGCGGCCGCCGGGTGCCAGCGCCCTGGCGGCGCGCGCCAGCAGGTCCCGGTTGCCCTCCGGCCCCAGCATGTGGCAGATGGCGGAGAGGAAGACGAGGTCGAAGCCCGCGCCGAGGTCGTCGCGGCGCAGGTCCCCGGGCCGGGTGGTGACGCGCGCCGTGACGCACGCCTCCCTGATGTGGCCCTCGGTGATGGGCAGCACCGTCGGCAGGTCGATCACCACGGCCTCCAGCGCGGGGTTGGCCCGCGCGAAGGCGATCGCGTAGGCGCCGGATCCGCCGCCCACGTCGAGCATCCGCCGCACCGGCGCCGCGCCGACGGCGTCCACCACCAGCGGCGCCCGCGCGGCCGCGTTGCGGTGCATGGCCGCGATGAAGGGCACCGTCCAGTCGTCGTTCCGCGCCCGCATCTCGGAGCGGAGCGACACGTGGCCCTCGCGCACCGCCTCGGTCAGCGACGACCACGTCGCCCACAGGCTCAGGTTGTGGCGCAGCGCCATCCGCGCGTCGTCGGGCGCGCCGGCGACGAAGTAGCGCGCGGCCGCGGGCGCGTTGGCGTAGCGGTCGCCCTTGAGCTGCAGGACGTCGAGCGCCACGAGGGCGTTGAGCAGCAGCTCCGTCGCCCGCCGGTCGGTCCGGCAGCGCTTCGCGACCTCGGCGTTGGTCGCGCCGGCCCCCACCGCCGTGAACACGTCCAGCTCGAGCGCGGTGAGCAGGATGCGGCTCTCCTGGTAGCCGCGGATCATGGCCGTCAGGTCGTCGGGCACCACGCCCGCGGCCTCCCGCGCCTTGAGGCTCGCCAGGTACTTCGCGCGGTTCCGCTCAATCTCCGCCTTCACGGCGGCCTCGTCGGGGTTCGCCAGCCGCGCCACCGGCCGGCCGCGCGCGAAGTGCTCCCGCACGATCTCGGACACGTCCGCCGGCGTGACGCCCGAGTACCACACGCCGTCCGGGTACACGACCACGTTGGGCCCGCGCTCGCACAGCCCCAGCGAGCTGGTCGTCGTGAGCTGGACGGCGTCGTTCAGACCGGCCGCCGCCACCTCGCGCCGCAGCGCGTCGAGGACCGCCGCCGAGCCGTTGGCCGAGCAGCAGGGCAGGCCGTCGGGCTTCTTCTGGTCGCAGGCGAGGACGTGGTAGCGGAACGGCTGCATCGGGACTAGTCCGCGGCGTGCGCCATCTGGCGCCCGCCGCCGGAGACGTGCTGCCCGATCATGATCTTGCTGATCTCCTCGCGCTGGATCTGGTTGGTGCCCTCGTAGATCTGGGTGATCTTGGCGTCGCGCATGTACTTCTCGATCGGGTAGTCGCGCATGTAGCCGTAGCCGCCGAACACCTGCACCGCGTCGATCGTCACCTGCACGGCGATGTCGGCCGCGAACAGCTTCGACATCGCGGAGTAGATCGTCGGCCGCTCCTTGGGCTGCGAGTCGATGTACTTCGCCGTCGCGTAGATGAGCGCGCGCGCGGCCTCAACCTTGGTCGCCATGTCGGCCAGGCTGAACCGCAGGCCCTGGAAGGCGGAGACGGGCGAGCCGAACTGCCGGCGCGTGCACGCGTAAGCCACCGCGAGGTCCAGCGCGCCCTGCGCGATGCCCAGTGCCTGGGCGCCCACCCCGGGCCGCGAGGCGTCGAACGTCCGCATCGCGGTGATGAAGCCGGTGCCCTCGCGGCCGATCAGGTTCGCGGCCGGCACCCGGCAGTCCTGGAAGATGAGCTCCCGCGTCGCCGAGGCGCGGATGCCCATCTTGTCCTCCTTCTTCCCGAACCCGAAGCCCGGCGTGCCCTTCTCGACGACGATGGCGCTCGCGCCCCGAGGCCCCTTGGCCGGGTTCGTCAGCGCGATGACCGTGTAGATCTCCGCCTCGCCGCCGTTGGTGATCCACTGCTTGGTGCCGTTGAGGACGTAGTGGTCGCCGTCCCTGATCGCCGTGGTGCGGATCCCGCCCGCGTCGGAGCCCGCGTCGGGCTCGGTCAGCGCGAACGCCGCCAGCCGCTTGCCCGCCGCGATGTCCGGCAGGAACCGCTTCTTCAGCTCCTCGCTGCCCGAGAGCAGGATCGGCATCGTGCCGAGCGCGGTGCCCGCCAGCGCGAGCGCGATGCCGCCGCACGCCTTCGACAGCTCCTCGGTCACCAGCACCAGGTTCGTCGTCGGCGTCCCGTTCGCGATCCCCTCGTAGTCCTCGGGGATGAAGGTCCGGAACAGGTCCGCCTGCGCCAGCGTCTTCACGACCGGCCACGGGAACTCGCCGCTCCTGTCGTACTCGGCCGCGACCGGCCGGATCTCCTTCTCGGCGATCTCGCGCGCGAGGTCCCGGATCGCCACCTGGTCTTCGGTGAAGCCGTAGTCCATCATCGCCGTGTCTCCTCCGCCTCAGGCGCCGGTGCGCGCGCGGGCGCCCGGGCGGCGCGGCGCGCGGCCCGCGTCCGTCCCCCCCCACAGCACCGGTCGCTGCACCCAGGTCTTGCCGTCGTCGAACACGAACCGCAGGTGCTGCTCGGGCACGATGGCGGCGAACGAGCTGACCTCGATGTCGCCCACCAGCGATCCCGCCGCCGCCAGCTGCTGCAGCCGCTCCACCAGGAGCAGCACGTCCACGTTGAGGTCGCGGACGTCGGCGGCCACGCGCCCGCTCGCCTGGTCCGCCTTCACCGCCAGGTCGCCCTCGGGGTAGAGGCCCTCGTAGCCGTCGGCGAGCGCCGCCAGCTCGCGCGCGGCCTTCGAGGGGTCGGCGCACGCGAACGTCACGGCACCGTTGAGGCGCTGCACCCGGGGCTCGACCATCTCGACGCGCGCGCCCTTCCAGAGCTGCGGCTTCGCCTTCGCGTAGTCGGGATGCGCCCACTCGATGCGGAGCGCGCCGCCCGGCTCGACCCGCAGGCGCACCAGCTGTGCGTCGCCCTCGGTGTGCACGAACAGGTCGCCGCCCGGCATGCCCGCCTGCGCCGCGGCCGGGATCTCGCTCAGCATCCGCACCAGCTCCCCGGCGATCGTCGGCAGGCAGGGGCCGGCCGAGGGCTGGATGTGGCGCACCACGATCGTCTCGAGCACGGGGTCGAACTCGAGCCACTCCCCGGGCAGACCGCCCAGCCGCTGCTGCACCGATTCGGGCAGCTCGCCCAGCGCCACCCGTCCGTAGCATCCCGCGTCGTAGAACATGACAAATCCCCCTGTTGCTATCGGGATTCGGGCCCTAATGAAGCACCCGTCGCGATCCGCTTGCGGAGGCCGGCGACGGGCACGATGCCCCTTACTGTCTCGCCCTCCAAGTCGCAAATTCCGGGCCGTTCTTGTTCGGAAAGGCGTCCATGTCCCGGCCCGACCCGCATTCCTGCTTCGATTCCGACCAGCCGCGCACCCGCCATCTCGACCTGGACCTCGCGGTGGATTTCGACCGCCAGCGGGTCGCGGGGCAGGTCACCCTGGCGCTGGACCGGCCGTCCCATGGCCCGCTGGACCTCGACACCAAGGGGCTGGTGATCGCGTCGGTGCGCACCGACGGCGGCCGGCCGATCGCCTACGAGCTGTTCCCCGAGGAGAAGATCCTCGGGAGCCGGCTGCGGCTCACGCTGCCGGCCGGGACGGCGAAGGTGGTGATCGCGTACGAGACCGGGCCCGACGCGATCGGGCTGCAGTGGCTGGCGCCGGAGCAGACGGCGGGCCGGAAGCACCCGTTCATGTTCACGCAGTTCCAGCCGATCCACGCCCGGACCATGATCCCGTGCCAGGACACGCCGACGGTGCGGGCGACCTACGACGCGGCGATCACGGTCCCGGAGGCACTGGCGGCGGTGATGTCCGCCGGCCCGGTGGGCGAGCCGGTCGACTCCGAGGCGGGGATGCGCACCGTGCGGTTCGCGATGCCGCAGCCCATCCCCTCCTACCTGATCGCGCTCGCGGTCGGCGACCTGGTCGCGCGCGACCTGAGCCCGCGCGCGCGGGTGTGGGCGGAGCCGGCGACGGTGGAGGCCGCGGCCTGGGAGTTCGCGGGCGTCGAGCAGATGATCGTCACCGCCGAGGGGCTGTTCGGCCCCTACGAGTGGGACCGCTACGACATGCTGGTGCTGCCGCCCTCGTTCCCGTACGGCGGGATGGAGAACCCGCGCCTGACGTTCCTCACGCCGACGCTGCTGGCGGGCGACCGCTCGCTGGTGGACGTGGTGGCGCACGAGCTGGCGCACTCCTGGACCGGGAACCTGGTGACCAACGCCACCATGGACCACTTCTGGCTGAACGAGGGGTTCACGGTGTGGGCGGAGCGCCGGATCCTGGAGGCGCTGCACGGACCGGAGGCGGCGGCGGTGAGCTGGGCGATCGGCCGCACCGCGCTGCTCGAGTCGGTGAAGCGGTTCGGCGACGGCTCGCCGTTCACGGTGCTGCGCACCCACCTCGAGGGGGTGGACCCCGACGACGTGTACTCGTCGGTCCCCTACGAGAAGGGCTCGCTGTTCGTGGCGCTGCTGGAGCGCACGGTGGGGCGGCCGGCGTTCGACGCCTTCATCCGCGCCTACATCAAGCGGTTCCACTTCACCTCGGTGACGACCGAGCAGCTGATGGCGTTCGTCGAGCAGCAGCTCCCGGGCGCCGCCGCGACGGTCGGCGCGGACGGGTGGCTGCACGAGCCCGGCGTGCCCGCCAACGCGCCCGTGTTCCGCTCGGCGCCGCTGGAGGCGATCGTGGCGCTGGCCGAGGGGTGGGCGTCGGGCGCGCGGCCGGAGGCGGCGCAGCTGGCGCGGTGGAGCCCCAACGAGCTGCTGGTCTACCTGCAGCACCTGCCGCGCGAGCTGGATCCGGCGTCGTGCCGGTGGCTCGACGCGGAGCTGAAGCTCACCGGCCGCGGCAACTACGAGATCCTGGTGGAGTGGCTCACCATCGCGGCCGGGTCCGACTACGAGCCGGTGTTCGGCCGGGCACGGGACGTGCTGCTGAAGGTCGGCCGGATGAAGTACCTGCGCCCGCTGTACGGCGCCCTGGGCCGGCACCCGCGCACCCGCGCGCTGGCCCGGGAGATCTTCGCCGCGGCGGCGCCCACCTACCACGCGCTGTCCCGCCGCGTGGTCGAATCGGTGATGGAGAAATACGATGGCTGACGACGCCCGTCTCCCCGAGAACGCGTTCCGCGAGCTGCAGCCCGGCGAGCGGTACGCGCCCGTGGTGCCCCCCACCGAGGCCGTGCCGGAGGTCACGACCCGCTCGATCGTGCAGGGGTTCTTCTGGTCGATCGTCTTCTCGGCGGCCGCCACCTACATCGCGCTGAAGCTGGGGCAGGGCATCGAGTCGGCGATCCCGATCTCGATCCTGGCCGTGGGCTTCTCCGTGTTCGCGGTGAAGTTCCTCCGCTCGCGCGCCTCGAGCCTGCTGGAGAACGTGAACGTGCTGGCGATCGGGGCCACGTCGGGGATCGTGGCGGGCGGCTCGGTGTTCACGATGCCGGCCATCTACATCCTGGGTCTCGAGCACCGCTCCTCGTTCTTCCAGATCTTCCTGGTGCCGCTCCTCGGCGCGATGCTCGGCGTGTTCTTCCTGTCGCCGTTCCGCCGCTACTTCGTGCGCGACCTGCACGGCAAGCTGCCGTACCCGGAGGCGCGGGCCACGACCGAGATCCTGGTCGCAGGCAAGCGCGGGGGCCGCAGCGCGGTGATCCTGTCCTACTCGGCGGTGGCCGCGGCGATCTTCGACTTCGTCGGGCCCTCGATGCGGGGCTGGGCGGAGAACTTCTCGACCGCGCGGATCCCGGCGCTGGAGGCCTTCACGGGCAAGGTGAAGGCCGTGTTCACCATGAACACGTCGGCCGCGGTGATGGGCCTCGGCTACATCATGGGCATCAAGTACGCGTCGATCATCATGGCCGGCTCGATGATCTCGTTCTTCGTGCTGGTGCCGCTGTTCGCGTACGTGGGCCAGTACGTGCCGGGCGCGATCTCGGTCGGGGCGGCGCCGCTCGCCGGCCTGCCGCCCGAGCAGATCTTCGCGATGTACGTCCGGCCCATCGGCATCGGCGGCATCTTCGCCGCCGGCATCATCTCGATCCTCAAGATGTCGCCGGTGATCGCGCAGGCCACCCGCCAGGCGTTCGGGGAGATCTCCCGGATGGTCAAGGGCCAGGCGAGCGCGGGCGAGGGGATCCGCACCGACCGCTCGATGCCGATGTGGGTGGTGCTGGCCGGCGCGGCGGGGATCGGGCTCGCCGTGTTCCTGTACTTCCGTTTCTCGGTGATGGCGGGCGACCCGCGGGCGCTGAGCATCGCCCTGGTCTCCACGCTGCTCACCCTGGTGATCGCGTTCCTGTTCGCCGCGGTGTCGGCGTGGGCGATCGCGATGATCTCCATCACCCCGATCTCGGGGATGACGCTCACCACGCTCATCGTCACCGCGGTGATCCTCTCGTCGATGGGCCTGTCGGGCGAGAGCGGGATGCTGCAGGTGCTGCTGATCGGCGGCGTGGTGTGCACGGCGCTGTCGATGAGCGGCTCGCTGGTGACGCAGTACAAGATCGCCTACTGGCTCGGCGCCACGCCGCGGCGGATCGAGATCGGGAACCTGGTGGGCGCGGCCGCGGCCGCGGCGGCCACCACCGCGGTCATCATGCTGATGGCGAAGGTGTACGGGTTCGCGCCGGGGCCGCTGCACGCCAACCCCCTGGCGGCGCCGCAGCCCAACGCGATGGCCGCCGTGCTGCGCGGGGTGATGGGGAGCGCCGGCGCGCCGTGGCTGCTCTACGGCCTCGGCGCGGTGTTCGCCGTGGCGTGCACGATGACCGGCGTCTCGGGCCTCGCCTTCGCGCTCGGCATGTACCTGCCGATGCAGCTCAACTCGCCGCTGGTGCTCGGCGCGACGATCGCGTGGGCGCTGCAGCACTCCACCAGGGACAAGGGCCAAGCCAAGGCGCGCTACGACAAGGGGACGCTCATCGCCTCCGGCTTCATCGCCGGCGGCGCGCTGGTGGGCGTGCTGAGCGCGCTGCTCCGGTTCGCCGAGGACTCCTGGCACGTCACCATCATCCCGGACCTGCCGAAGGTGGTCGGCCCGTGGCTCGAGACGTGGGGCAACTGGACGGGGCTGCTGGTGTTCCTGCTGCTGGGCCTGGGCGTGTTCCTGGATGCGAGGCGGGAGAAGGCGTAACGACAGGGTGCAGGGTGTAAGGGTGTGGGGCAGAAAGCAGAGCGGGGACCGGATGCCGGCCCCCGCTCTGTTTCACACCCTACACCCTACACCCGCTTCATCACACCCTTTCCTAGTTATGCCCACACTGCTGCACGAACTCGCCCACCCGGGCGTGGATGTTGGGGAGGATGTCGTTGAGGATGTGCGTGACCTGCGCGCTGTCCTGCTGCACGGTCTCGTGGAACCCGTGGTCCACCTGGGTCAGCAGCGAGTCCACGACGTGCGCCGCCTGGCAGTCGTGCTTCGGCACGGCCTCGGTGTACATCGGGACCAGCCGCTGCAGGTTCGCGTACGACAGGTAGTACACGAACCGCTCGTGCAGGTTGGGCGGCGAGATCGCGAGGCCCTCGCTGAGCGCGCGCGCCGCGGGATCGTACTGCCGGTTGCTCAGGTACTCGGCTCCGAGCCGCAGCAGGATCGGCCCGGCGTACTGCCGGTAGGCGGTGTCCTTGCCCGACTCGATGGCGAGCTCGAGGGACGAGTCGCGCTGGCCGATGTCGTTGAAGTAGAGCGCCAGGACGGCGTCGCCCAGGCGGTCGTTCGGCTTCAGGGTGTGGAAGCGGCGGATGGCCGCGAGACCGCGGGCGGTGTCGCCGCGCGCGCGCAGCAGCGAGGCGAGCCGCAGCCACGGGCCCGGGAAGTCCGGGAACTTCTGGGTCCCGCGCTGCGACCAGTCGAACAGCCCCGGCTCGTCGCCGGACTTCTCGCTCGCGACGCTGGCGGCGGCGATCAGGTCCGGCTTCAGGATCGTCGAATCGGTCGCGTACGCCAGCGTGAAGTTGGCGGCCGCCTCCTGCCACCGCTGCTGGGCCGTCCGCACCATGGCGAGGCCGACGTAGTACCAGGGGTTCGCGCCCTGGAGGCGGATGGCCGTGAGGTACTCCGCGCCCGCGTCGTCCATGCGGTCGAGCAGCGCCAGCGCGTAGGCGAGGTCGCCGTGGTAGCGGGCGACGTCGCGGCCGACGGCCGCGGCCGCCTGCAGCGGCACCAGGGCCGAGTCGGGCTGCATCTTGTTCAGCGACGCGACCGCGCCGGTGTACAGCGCGAGCCCCGGGTCGGGCCGGGCGGCACGGCCGCGGTGCGCCTGCGCCGCCGCCACGCTGTCGATGCGGTTCGCCACGATGCGCGCCTGCACGGCCGCCTGGTCGATCAGGGTGCCCGAATCGGCCGCGGGAGCCTGCGCCCGCGCCGCCCCGGGTGAACACAAGGCGGCTGCGGCGATCCCCACGCCGATCAGGCCGCTGCGAAGACGAATCCCAGCCATGCCGACACTCCCGCTGCGCGTGATCTGGTGCTGGCCGGTGTGGTGCCGGGCCGGCCACGTGAAATCACCCCGGCGGCTGCAATAACGATGCCGCCCCGGGGTGATTGGCGCCAGAGAAGACGGCGCGAGCAGAAGCACGTCGGACGATGCGCGCGGCGCGACGCCTCAGCGCCAGTGGCCGGGCGCCCAGTACCAGCCGCGGCGCGCGCCGCGCCAGCGGCCCGGCACCCACACCGCGCGCGCCCACGGCCGCGCGACCCAGCGGCCCGGGACCCACGCGTATTCCGCGCCGCCCCATTCCCAGTAGCCGCCGACCCAGAAGAAGGCCGGGCCCGGCGCGACGCCCACCACTTCGGCGCGGTACGCCGGCGGCCGCGCGACGACCACCACCGCGCCGGGCGGCGGGGCGGGGTAGCAGGCGGCGAGGACGAGCAACGAGGCTCCGAGAGCCAGGCGTGACATCGCGTTCATGTTTCCCTCCCGTGCGTGAGACGGGTGGGTTGTATGCGCGTTAACGGCGGAGGTTCCGCAGGTGACGCGGGTCACACGGCAGGCGTGAGTGCGCCGGAGGTGACGACCCACTGCTCACTTCATGACGTTCGCCCGGTACCGGTCCTCCAGCGCCACGCCGCCCGCGAGCCCCTCGCGCTGCGCGATGGCCTGGAGCCGCTCCACCCGCTCGTTCGGCTTGGGGTGCGTGGCGAAGAACTCCGACACCGGGCCCTCGCCCGCGTGCTGGTCGAGCCGGCCCACGAACGCCGCGAGCCCGCCGGGGTCGTAGCCCGCGCCGGACGCGTACTCGAGGCCGAGGCTGTCGGCCTCGAGCTCGTCGCCGCGCGAGAGCCCGGTGAACAGCATCCCGGTCCCCGCGCCCACCACGTGGTCCATCACCGCGCCCTGCAGGTCGACGGTGTTCCGGACCTCGCGCATGGTGTCGGACTTGCGGATCTGCTCGATCACGTGCCGGCGGTTGACGTGCCCGACCTCGTGCGCGAGCACGCCCGCCAGCTCGGCCTCGCTCTGGATCAGCCCCAGGGCGCCCCGGGTGATGAAGATGTAGCCGCCCGGCGCGGCGTAGGCGTTGACGACCGGCGTCTCCAGCACGGCGAACCGGTAGGTGATGTCGGGCCGCGGCGCCTGGCTCGCGACGGTGAGCCCCACCAGGTTGACGTAGCGCGTGAGCGGCGCGTCGGTCGACACCGGGAACCGCCCGGCGATGGTCGCCGCGATGTCGCGGCCGATCTCGATCTCCTTCTCGGTGCTGATGGGCAGCAGCGTGCGGGCGACGTTGGCGATCTGCCGCAGCCGGTCGAACGGGTTCTGCGCCCGCGCGCTCGCGACGGGCAGCGCCGCGAGGACCGTCGCGCAGCACAGCAGCCGGATGGCGCGCGTCACGAGTGCCTCCCGGTGGAGTCGGGGACGGCGTAGGGGCCGAGGGCCCCCGCGCGCATGAAGGCCTCGAGCGCCACGGCGCCGACGGCGAACCGCTCCATGCGCAGGATCGCCGCGGGGTCGGGCGTCACGGGCACGTCGCCGCCGGGCGTCTTCACGCGGTCCACGCCGCGCGCGCCGGCGGTGGCCACGACGCTCGCGCTGCGCTGGTCGCCCACCCGGGTGATGCCGCTGGCCAGCAGCGTGCTGCCGCCGGCGCGGTTGCCCGGGTCCAGCATCGCGGTGTCGAAGCTGGGGTTCCGGACCGCGCGGCGGTACACGACGCGCGTGATCGCGCCGCCGGCGCCGCGGTCGGTGATCTGGCCCGCGGCGGGGCCGGTGCGCCGGCCCCCCGCGTCGAAGACGACCACCGCGCGCACCAGCGGGTCGCGCCCCAGCGCGTGCTGCTCGAGCGGCGTGGTGCCGAGCGGCGTCACGACCAGGCCCGCCGCGCCGCTCCCCATCAGGATGTCCGGCGTGCCGAAGGTGAGCCCGTCGGCGGTGCGGCGCACCTCCGCCCGCCACCGCGGCGGCGAGGCGAAGTAGTCCACCCGCATCACCAGGGCGAGCGAATCGGGCCGCGCGACGATGCGCCCCGCGGACCAGAAGCCCGGCACGTACACCACGTCGGTCCACTGGGCCAGCTGCGCGGCGGCGGGGCGCGGCGCCGCGGCGGCGAGCAGGGCGAGCGCGCCGGCGAGGCGCGCGAGGGACGGGAGGCGGCTCACGAGGCCGCTCCCGCCAGCGCGGCGCCCGGGGCGGGCGTGGGCGCGGCGCGCCGGCCGAGCAGTTCGAAGATGGCCACCGGCTTCTCCTTTCCTTTCACCTTCACGTCGCCCAGCGCCCGCACCTCGAACCGGTCGCCGAGCTTCGCCAGCGTGAACTCGCTGATGATGATCCCGGTCTTGAATTCCTTGTTGGCGCTCTCGAGCCGCGAGGCGAGGTTCACCCCGTCGCCGATCACCGTGTAGTCGAGCTTGTGCACCACCGACCCGATGTTCCCCACCACCACCTCGGCGGTGTTGATCCCGACGCCAATGTGAATGTCCGGCTTGCCCTCCGCCACCCAGCGCTCGGCGAGCTTCGCGGTGGTCGCCTGCATCGCCAGCGCGCAGTCCGCCGCGCGGTCGGCGTGGTCCGGGTGGTGCACCGGCTCCCCCCAGAACGCCATCACGGCGTCGCCGATGAACTTGTCCAGCGTGCCGCCCATGTGCTTGACGATGGCCGCCATCTCCGAGAGGTACTCGTTCAGGAACTCGATCACCTCGTGCGGCTCCATCTTCTCGGAGATGGAGGTGAACCCGCGGATGTCGCTGAACAGGATGGACAACTCCGCGCGCCGGCCGCCGAGCGTGATCTTCGACGGATCGTCGGCCAGCTGCGCCACGTACTCGGGCGCGACGTACTTGGAGAACATCTCGCGGATCTGCCGCTTGTGCCGCCCCTCGGTGAAGTAGTTGGCCGCCATGCCGCCCGTGAAGGTGAGCAGGATGGCGAGCGTGGGCGCCGCGGCGTCGAGCCAGACGCCGGCCCCGCCGAACAGTCCGGCCGCGAGGGCGAGGTAGGCCGCCGCCAGGCCCAGGCCGGCCGCCACGCTCCACCACACCGACGCGATGAACGACGCCGCCACGCCCGCGAGCAGCGCCGCCGCGACCGTGGCGCCCAGGTTCGCGGCGACCGGCGCGCGCCTGAGGAAGTCGCCGCGGAGCAGGTTGTCGGCGAGCGTGGCGTGGATCAGGACGCCCGGGTCGTTCGGACCGAACGGATTCGCCCGCGCGTCGAACAGGCCGGCGCCCGTGGTCCCGACGAACACCACCTTGCCCCGGAAGGTCTCGATCGGCACCTCGGGCGCCGCGCCGGACGCGAGCTGGTCGTAGCTGTGGACGATCTGGGCGACGGGGAAGACGCGGTACGTCTGCGGGTGCCGCGGCCGCCGCGGATCGTTGTAGGGCCCGCGCCAGTTCAGCAGCAGCGTCCCGTGGTCGAGCGGGATCGTGAGCGCGCCGAGGCGCAGCGCGTCCTCGCTCCACGCCGCGCCCCCCGCGCCCCCCGCGCCCCCCGCCCCGGTGAACCGCGCGCTGTCGGCGACCATGGCCGCCGCGAGGCCGAGGGTGGGGTAGGCGCGGCCGCGGAACGGCCACAGCAGCGGCGAGCGGCGCGCCGTGCCGTCCACCGGGTCGGGCGTGAAGTTGATGTCGCCCACCGCCCGCGCGCCGTCCAGCAGCCCGCGGTACGGGATCACCGCCGTCTGCCAGCCGGCCGGCTCCCGCAGCCCGCGGGCCGCGAGGCCGAAGTCGCGCAGCCGGCGCAGCGCGGCCGTGTCCTCGCGGAACGCCGCCTGGCGCCGCGCCTCGACCGTGTCGGCGAGGCTCTGGAACGTGACGGTCTGCACCACGTTTCCGGCCGCGCGCTCCTCGGCCGCGAAGGCGGAGTCGCCCGCCGGGTTCTGGAGGTCGGGATCCGGGAACGTGAAGTCGAAGGCGATGACGCGCGCGCCGCCCGTGGCGAGGTACCGCACCACCTTGACCCAGGCGTCGCGCGGCCACGGGTAGCGACCGAACGCCGGGCGGAGCACGTCGAGGCTCAGGTTGTCCACGTCCACGATCACGACGTCCGTGTCGGCGCGCGCCGGGTCGTGCAGGGCGCGGAACCGCCAGTCGAGGGTCCGGAGCTCGAGCGACTGTGCGGGATCGGTGCCGCGGACGAGGACCAGCAGGAGCGCGACCAGCGCCCCGACGGCGAGACCGAGGAGGCTCCGGCGGACACGGGGACGCATGGGCGTATGCTACCGCCCCCCGGCCCGGCCGCGCCACTCACGCACGCGCGGCCGCCGGCGTAACATGCAGGCCATGCCCCGCATCGATTCCGACGCGGGCCGGGCCGCGGAGACGGTCGCGGCCGGCTTCGAGCTGTACGGCCGGCGGTTCCGGCAGATCACCGGCCGCGCGCCGACGCGGTTCGAGCGCCGCGAGTGGCACGCGGTGCGCCAGGACGCCGCGGAGCGCATCCGCCTCTACGAGCGGGTCGTCGCCCGCGTCGCGGCGGACGCGCGGCGGGTCCTGGGACCCCGCGCCGACGGGCGCGAGGCGTGGGCCGCGATGAAGGCGGCCTACGCGGCGCGCGTCGCCGGCCGCCCCGACGCGGAGATCGCCGCCACCTTCTTCAACTCGATCACCCGCCGCGTCCGCGCCACCGTGGGCGTGGATCCCGGCATCGAGTTCGTCGCCGCCGACGACGCGGCCCTCGGCGGCGGCGCGGGGGCGCCGCCCTTCGCCACCTATCCGGGCGGGGACTCGCTGCGGGACCTGATGGAGCGGATCCTGCGCGGCCTGCCGTTCGCCGCCGCGTTCGAGGACCTGGCGTGGGACGCGCACCACGCGGCCGCGGCGCTCGAGGCGCACCTCGCGCGCGCCGGCCTGCCGCGCGTGGCGGCGGCCGCGGAGGTGCTCCGCCCGGTCTTCTACCGCAACAAGGGGGCGTACGTCGTGGGCCGGCTGCTCGTCGGCCCGACCGCGGTGCCGCTGGTGCTCGCGCTGCTCCACCCCGCGCGCGGGGTGGTCGTGGACGCGGTGCTCCCCACCAGCGACGAGGCGAGCATCGTCTTCGGCTTCACCCGCGCGTACTTCCACGTCGCCCTCGAGCGGCCCGCCGCGGCGGTCGCGTTCCTGAGCTCGATCATGCCGCTCAAGCACGTGGACGAGCTGTACACGGCGGTGGGGCAGAAGAAGCACGGGAAGACCGAGCTGTTCCGGGCGCTGCAGCGCCACCTCGAGCGCCCCGACGCGGTGTTCGAGCCGGCCGTGGGGGACAAGGGGCTGGTGATGACCGTGTTCGCGCTCCCCTCTTTCGGCCTGGTGTTCAAGGTGATCCGGGACATCTTCGGGCCGGCCAAGAACGTGACCCGGCGCGCGGTCGTGGACGGCTACCACCTCGTGTTCGCGCACGACCGGGTGGGGCGGCTCGCCGACGCGCAGGAGTACGAGTCGCTGGAGTTCCCCCGCGCGCGGTTCGCGCCGGGGGTGCTCGACGAGCTGCTGCGCGACGCGCCCTCGGCGATCGAAGTCCACGGGGACCGCGTCACCGTGCGGCACTGCTACACCGAGCGCCTGGTCACGCCCCTCAACCTGTTCCTCGCGCGCGCCGCGCCCGCGGCCGCCCGCGACGCGATCCTCGATTACGGCCACGCCGTGAAGGACATGGCGGCGGCCAACATCTTCGCGGGCGACCTGCTGCTCAAGAACTTCGGGGTCACGCGCCACGGGCGCGTGATCTTCTACGACTACGACGAGCTGTGCCTGCTGACCGACTGCCGGTTCCGCGCGCTTCCCGAGCCGCGCACCGCCGAGGACGAGCTCGCGGCCGAGCCGTGGTTCTACGTCGGGGACCGCGACGTCTTCCCCGAGGAGTTCCTCCCGTTCGTGCTGCCGCCCGGCGTGCTCCGCGACGTCTTCCTCTCCGCCCACCGCGACCTGCTGACGGTCGCGTGGTGGACGGACATGCAGGAGCGCCAGCGGGCCGGGGAGCTGGTCGACTTCATGCCCTACCGCCCCGAGCGCAGGCTGCCGCGGCCCGCCTAGGCGCGTCGCCCGGGCCCGTCGCGCTTCCCGCCGCTCCCCTGCACGGCTCTCCAAAACCCGAGTCGCGTCCGCGCGTTTGTCCGCGCCGCCGTTGGGGCGGGAGCGGGAGTGCGGATTCGCGCAGGTGGGACATGGCTGGACCTCGCGCGCGCCGTGCGCGCGGTGCGCCGGGGCGCGGGATTTGCGGCCGTTTTTGGTCTTAAGAGCCCACGCGGGAGATCGTGCCGCCATGCTCCACGTCGAAAGCGCCACCCTGGATGAGTCCTTCGCGCGGTTCGACGACCGGCGCGAGAATCTCATCCCGATCCTGCAGGACATCCAAGCCACCTATTCCTATCTGCCCGAAGACGTGCTGCGGCGCGTCTCGCGCAAGCTCAAGATCCCGCTGCCGCAGGTGTACCAGGTCGCGACCTTCTACCGCTGCTTCAGCCTCAAGCCGCGCGGCAAGCACGTGGTGCAGGTGTGCCTCGGCACCGCCTGCCACGTGCGGGGCGGGACGCGGATCCTGGAGCGGGTCGAGACCGAGACCGGCCTTTCGGACGTCGGCACGAGCCCCGATCTCGAGTTCGTGGTCGAGACGGTGCGCTGCCTCGGCTGCTGCGGCCTCGCCCCGGTGATGCGGGTGGACCGGGACGTGTACGCGTCGCTCGAGCAGGCCAAGGTGAAGCGGGTGCTCGACCGCTACCGCCCGGGCCGGCGCGCGGCGAGGAAGGAGGCGGGCCGTGACTGAGCACCACACGCACCTCCCCGGGCACATCACGGACCTCGAGGCCCTCGAGCGCTGCGCCATCCACGGCCGTTCCACCCTCTATCCCGATCGCATCAAGATCCTCGTCGGCACCGCGACCTGCGGGCGCGCCGCCGGGGCGCAGGAGGTGCTCGACGCCGTCCACGAGGAAGTGGAGGGCAAGCACCTGCCGTACGCCGTGGCGGAGACCGGCTGCATCGGCTGGTGCTCGCAGGAGCCGCTGCTCGACGTGTGGGTGCCCGGCCAGCCGCGGGTGACGTACGGCCGCGTGAAGCCGAAGCAGGTGCGCGACATCCTGGCGGACCTGCCGGAGCCGCGCACCGAGCTGGCGCTCGCCGTGATGACGGGCGACGACAACGCGCTCACCGGCCGCCGCACCAGCTACTGCAACGGCGGCGACCGGCCCGAGGCGACGCTGAACGGCCTGCCGACCTACGCCGACCTGCCGCTGTTCAAGCGCCAGCTGCGGGTCGTGATGCGCAACTGCGGCATCGTCGATCCCGCGAGCCTGGAGGAGTACGCGGCGCGCGGCGGCTACCGCGCGCTGTGGCGGGCGCTGTTCTCGCTCACGCCGCGCGAGGTGCTGCAGGAGGTGCTG
>Ga0187779_10000964_pt1 | contig 18542 bp, 12 predicted proteins | sample 1015_Q2_SP10_10__FD_132435 | JGI IMG/M metagenome (GOLD analysis project Ga0187779, IMG submission 132435) | Tropical peat soil microbial communities from peatlands in Department of Meta, Colombia - 1015_Q2_SP10_10_MG | ecosystem: Environmental > Terrestrial > Soil > Wetlands > Peat | place... | reverse complement strand
TCCGCAGGGCAGTGTGCCAGGTAACGCCTGGGAGGGTGGAGTCAAGTCCGCTCGACGGCCAGTGCCACAGAGAACATACCGCCGCGGCGCAAGCTGAGGTAAGGGTGAAAAGGTGCGGTAAGAGCGCACCGCTCGGCCAGCAATGGCCGGGGCATGGCAAACCCCACACGGAGCAAGGCCAAATAGGGAAGGAGTCTGCGGGCGACCGCAGCCACGTGCCGGCCCGGCGCGGCAAACTTCCGGGTAGGTCGCTCGAGCGGCGCAGTGATGCGCCGCCTAGAGGAATGGCCGTCGCGCCCCGCGCAAGCGGAGCGTACAGAATTCGGCTTATAGGTCCGGTTGCACGTATGCCCTCCCGCTCCGAAAGGAGTTGGGAGGGCATTCAAGTTCTGCTGGTGAGCAAGAGCTTTGCGGTTCAGAAGAAGTCGTCGGCCGCCCCAGCCTCGTCTTCGGTTCTTTAGAGTACGGGCCGGTGGTTTTGCACAGCTGAGGGCTTGACAGCCCATGCTAAGATAAACCTTAGAAATTCAGTCACTTTCTTGCGGCGGCCTCAGGGCCGCCGTCGTGCTTTAAGCTATTTGAAATCAATATTTTGCCCGTAACTCGCTGGAATCAAAGATTTTGCACACCAGGTCTGGGCTAAAGTCTTGATTCCATTGGATCGCAGGGGAGGGGGTACCCCAAGGATTTGGTTGTCAGCTCAGGCTCCATAGCTGCAGCACGACTCAGCTACAATGAACTCGCGGTCGCTCACCATTCCTCGGGCCGCTCGGACAAAATGCCCAAGAAATCCCCCACGAGTTTCCGCAGCAGGAAGCTTGGCAGATCAAACTGCGCGAGAAGAGCCAAGCGCCCTCCGACGAAGGTCGTCCCGGTCGGCGAGCATCTCTTCCACGCTATGGCCGAGACCGCTCCGGCCGCCATCTACATCTATCACCTCAAGCGCGAGCCGCACTTCTGCTACGCCAATGCCGCCGCCGAGCGGCTCACTGGATACAGCCGCAAAGAGCTGCTGAAGATGAATGCAGTGGATGTCATTCATCCCGATTCCCGTGAATTCATCAGGAAAGTGATGGCCGCGCGCATCGCCGGCAAGCCTGTGCCGCCCAGCTACGAGGCCAAGGTTCTTACCAAGGATGGCCACGAGCGCTGGGGCGCCTTCAACACCAGCGTGATCGATTACCAGGGGGGACCCGCCGTTCTTGGCATCGGCTTCGACATCACGCAGCGCAAAGAGGCGGAAGAGGCGGTGCGGCTCAGCCATCAGCGCTACCGCGCCATCATGAAGCAGGCGGCGGATGCGATTTTCCTGCAGGACCGGCCCGAACGTTTCGCCGAGGTGAATGAAGCCGCTTCCCGGCTCCTCGGCTATTCCGAGGCCGAACTGTTGCAGCTCGACCCCCGCGATCTGTATACCGACGAGGACCGCGCCGCCACCTCGCAGCGCATGGCCCGCATGCGCCGCGGCGAGATTCTGGTGCGCGAGCGCGAGCTGCGCCACAAAGACGGCCGCTGGCTCAAGGTCGAGAGCACCGGCCAGGTCCTGGATGACGGCCGCTTTCTCACCGTCGTCCGCGACATCAGCGAGCGCAAACGCGCCGAGGCCGAACGCGAACGTCTCATCGACGAACTACAGGAAGCAGTGGGCAAGGTGAACACGCTGAGCGGTCTGTTGCCCATGTGCGCCTCATGTAAGAAGATTCGCGACGACCGCGGACACTGGAACTCCATCGAGGCCTACATCAGCGAGCGCTCACAAGCCGATTTCACCCACGGCATCTGCCCCGAGTGCGCCAAGCGCCTGTATCCGGAAGATTACAAGAAGTAGCCTGGACGAAAGAGGCTGGGTTTATTTCACGCCTACTGCCGCTCTTGCGCGTCGCTGGGCGTAAAGCGGAAATGCCTCCGCCAGCTCCAGTACCTGCTTCCTGACTCTGGCGAGAACAGCAGTGTCGTTGCGATGGTTCAGGGCGTCGGCGACCCAGCGGCCCACCTGCTGCATCTGCTCCTCTTTCATGCCGCGGGTGGTAAGCGCCGGAGTTCCCAGCCGTATGCCGCTGGGCCTGAGCGGCGGATTGGTATCGAAGGGGATCGCATTCTTGTTCACCGTGATTCCGGCCTCGCCCAGCGCTTTCTCGGCCTCGCTACCCAGCATGCCCTTGGAGAAGACGTCGACCAGCATCAGGTGCGTGTCAGTCCCGCCGGAGACGATGCGGAAGCCCTCCTCGGCCAGCGTCTGCGCCAGAGCTTTGGCGTTTGCCACGGTCTGCCGCGCGTAGTCCTTGAAGCCAGGCTGCATGGCCTCGAGGAAGCAGACGGCTTTGGCCGCGATGATGTGCACCAGCGGTCCGCCCTGGATTCCGGGGAAGACCACCTTATCGATCGCAGCAGCGAATTCATTCTTTGACAGGATCATTCCCGCGCGTGGCCCGCGCAGCGTCTTGTGCGTGGTGGAAGTCACGATCTGCGCGTGCGGGACCGGCGAAGGATGCACTCCGCCGGCGACCAATCCGGCAAAGTGCGCCATATCCACCATGTAGAGCGCGCCGACTTTGTCTGCGATCCGCCGCATGCGCGGAAAGTCGATGATGCGCGAATAGGCGCTGCCGCCGCCGATGATCAGCTTGGGCCGTTCACGCTCCGCGATCTGCTCCAGCTCGTCGTAGTCGATGGTCTCGGTGTCGCGCGTGACGCCGTAAGGGACCACCTTGTAGGTCTTGCCGGAGAAGTTCAGGTGATGCCCGTGCGTGAGGTGACCGCCGTGGGCAAGATTCAGTCCCAGGATCGTGTCGCCCGGTTGCAGCACCGCGTACATCGCCCCCATGTTGGCTTGTGAGCCGGCATGCGGTTGCACGTTGGCGTGTTCGGCGCCGAAAAGCTGCTTGGCGCGGTCGCGGGCGAGGTTCTCGACGATGTCCGCATATTCACAGCCGCCGTAATAACGCTTGCCGGGATAACCTTCGGCGTACTTGTTGGTGAACACCGAGCCCATGGCTTCGAGCACGGCTTCGCTCACGAAGTTCTCTGAGGCGATGAGCTCCAGCCCTTCGTGCTGCCGCGCCGCTTCATGGTCGAGCGCAGCGGCGATGGCTGGATCCACCTCTGAGAGAGGGCGCTGCATGGGGTCGTTCTTCATTGCGGGATAAGGCCGCTCCAGTGTATGCCAACGCGCGCTCACTGGCCAAGCTGGCTCCTCAACTGCTTGCCCCTGAGCAGTGTTTCGGACGCCTCGGGCCTTGTAAAATAGGCCCTCGCATCGCATAATCACGCGATTGGATTTCTGAGGTGCCTCATGCCGGTCAACGCAGCAACCCTGAACGCCCCGGTCATCAAAGAGTACAAATTCATCATCTTTGATACCTCGACTTACGCGGCCCGCATCACGCTGAATCATGCTCCTTACAACGTGCTGACCGTGCCCATGATGATGGAGATGACGCAGGCCATCGAGAGCCTCAACGGTCGCGGCGACATCAAGTGCATCGTGCTGGAGAGCTCGCAGAAGGCGTTTTCCGCCGGCATCTCGCTGGAGGATTCCAAGAGCGACCGCGTCTTCCAGACGCTGGATGCCTTCACCCGCATCTTTACCGCCATTCGCGATATCTCCAAGCCACTGATCGTCGCGGTGAACGGCGCCGCCGTCGGCGCCGGCTCCGAACTGGTGGCCTTCGGCGACATGGTGATCGCCACGCCCAACGCCAAGTTTGCCCAGCCAGAGGTGAAGATGGGCGTTTTTCCGCCATTTGCCGCCATCATGCTGCCGCAGCTCATCGGCCCGAAAAAGACCTACGAGCTGATTCTTACCGGCCAGGCGCTCAGCGCTGAAGAGGGCCTGCGCCTGGGCTTTGTGAACCGCGTGGTTCCCGAGAGCGAGCTGAAGGCCGCGGTGGATGACATTCTGGCCAAGATCGGCGAGTTCAGCGCACCCGTGCTGGAGATGACGAAATCCGTTATCGCACAGTCTCTGGGCCTGCCCTGGTCTGAGGCCATGAAGAAATCGACCGACATCTACCTCAACCAGCTCATGGACCTGGAGGACGTGCAGGAAGGCCTGCGCGCTGTGCTGGAAAAGCGCAAGCCGGTGTGGAAGAACAAGTAACAGATTATCTTAAGCAGCTCGCTACTTCCCCGGGATAGCGGCGGCTTTCTGCGGGACCTCGCTGCGTCCCATGCTGACATAAATCAGGCCGCTGGCTGTGACCGACTCTGGACGAAAGAGATTGCGCCCGTCGACCAGGATCGGATATTTCAGCTCCGCCCGCAGGCGCGCAAGGTCCAGTGCTGCGAATTCTTCCCAGTCGGTGAGGATCAGCAACGCGTCGGCGCTCCGCGCTGCGGCATAGGCATCGCTGGAAAAAGAGACATCCTGATTCTCAAAGACGCCGCTGGATCTCGACTTCTCCATCGCCGCCGGATCATAAGCCGCAATGCTGCAACCCTCTTTCAGCAGCAGCTGGATGATGGCGACGGCCTGCGACTCGCGAATATCGTCGGTGCCGCCTTTGAAAGCCAGGCCGAGCACGCCCAGCCGTTTGCCGCGCAAGCTCCATAGCGCGGAGCGCAGCTTGGCCATGAATCGCCGGCGTTGCTCATCGTTGATGCGCACTACTTCCTCCAGCAGGCGGAAGTCGTAGCCCGCGGACTGAGCTACAGCGCGAAACGCCTGAATGTCCTTGGGAAAACACGAGCCGCCGTAGCCGACGCCCGGGTTCAGAAAGCGCGAGCCGATGCGCGAATCGGCGCCGATCCCCTGGCGCACCTGGTCAATATCAGCGCCTACACCCTCGCAGATGGCTGCGACCGCATTGATGAACGAGATCTTCATCGCCAAAAAGGCGTTGCTGGCGTGCTTGATCAGCTCCGCGCTCTTGGCGCTGGTGACGATAAGACGAGCCGGCGCTGCGGGAGCGCCTTCGCCGATCGCCTCCTTCAATCCATAATAGGCGCCGCTGGTGAGCGGCTCATATATCTTCTGCAATAGCGCGATGCAGCGCGGACCCTCGGCGCCGATGACGATGCGGTCTGGATAGAGAAAATCTGTGACCGCCGTGCCCTCGCGAAGAAATTCAGGATTGGAGGCGACTTCGAATGAAGCGGCAGAGGCGCCGTTCAACTCCATCACCCGGCGGATGCCTTCACACGTAGTCGCAGGGACCGTGCTCTTCTCGACGATGACCTTATAGCCCGAGGCGTTTGTCGCCATCACCGCGCCGACTTCGCGGGCCACTGCTTCTATATAGGAAAGGTCAGTCTCTCCGCTCTCTGAGGGCGGGGTTCCCACCGCAATGAAAACGACTTCGCTGGCCTGCACTGAAGAGGCGAGTGAGGAGGAAAAGCGCAGCCTCTTTCCACGATGTCGCTGCAGCAGCTCCGGTAAGAAGCGCTCGTGGATGGGAACGTCGCCGCGCTCGAGGGCCCCAATGCGGCCGGAGTCATTATCCACGCAGGTAACGTCGTGACCCAGCTCGGCAAAACAGGCGGCGGCCACCAGCCCGACGTATCCCGAGCCAACCACGCACATCTTGATCATGCTCTCGCGAGCCTCCCCGGCGAAGACGGCGATGAAAATACCAAGGCCGCAGATTGTACAGGTTTGGCGAGCACGTTATTTCCAGTTTAGACTGAAAAGGTGAAGATTGCTCTGGGACAGATCAACCCTACCATAGGCGACTTCAGCGGCAACGCGGCCAAGATCGTTGAATTCTCGCGCCGGGCGCTCTCAGCCGGCGCCGGATTGATCTTATTTCCGGAAATGTCCGTTTGCGGCTATCCCGCGCGCGATTGGGTGGAGAAGCCCAAGTTCGTTGCCCGCAGCCGGGAAGCGGTTGAGTACATCGCCAAGGAGACCCGCGGAATCGCGGTGATCTGCGGCACCGTTACTCCCGCGACCGGCAAGACAGGAAAGACGGTCATGAACTCGGCCGTGCTGCTGCGGGATGGAGCTGTGGCCTTTGTGCAGTCGAAGATGCTGCTGCCGACCTACGACGTCTTCGACGAGATGCGGAACTTTGCGCCGGCGAGCGAGCAGGCGCTCCTCCCCTTCTGCGGCAAACAAATGGCGCTGACCATTTGCGAAGATGCCTGGAACGACAAGCAGTTTTGGGACCGGCAACTGTATCGCGTGGACCCGGTCGAGCAGCTGGTAAAAGCCGGAGGCAATTTTATTCTGAACATCTCCGCTTCCCCCTTCTGGGAGGGAAAGCGGGAGTTCCGCCGCGAGATGCTGGCCGCCATCGCCAAAGAGCGCAAGACGCCGGTGGTGATGGTGAACCAGGTTGGAGGCAACGACCAGCTCATTTTCGATGGCTCAAGCATCGTGCTGGCTCCCGACGGCCGCCTGGTCGCACAGGGCAAATCTTTCGAGGAGGACCTGATCTATTTTGATCCGGATACGCTCGAGGGCGAGATCCACCCGCAGGTCGAGGGAGTCGAGGCCAGTGTACATGCCGCGCTGGTGCTGGGGACCCGCGACTACGTCCACAAATGTGGATTCAAGAGTGTGCTCATAGGATTGAGCGGCGGCATTGATTCGGCCCTGACCGCCGCGATCGCTGTAGACGCCTTTGGCCCGGAATTCGTGACGGGAGTCGCCATGCCCAGCCCGTACTCCTCGCAAGGCAGCATCGATGACGCCAGGGAGCTGGCCAACAATCTGGGAATCAAGCTGGAGATGCTGAGGATCGATGACATCTTCGCCTCGTTCCGCAATGCTTTGCGAGATGTTTTCAAGGGCCTTAAGGAAGACGTGACAGAAGAGAATATCCAGGCCCGCATTCGTGGCACACTGCTGATGGCGCTGTCGAACAAATTCAATGCTCTGGTGCTTAGCACGGGAAACAAATCAGAGCTGGGGGTGGGCTATTGCACGCTTTACGGCGATATGTGCGGCGGCCTGGCAGTGATCTCCGATGTTCCCAAGATCTTGGTATTCCGCCTGGCCCGCTACATCAACTCGCGCCGGCCGGTTATACCGATCTCCACGCTGGAAAAGCCGCCTTCCGCCGAGTTGCGTCCGAACCAGAAAGACACTGACTTTTTGCCGCCGTATGACCTGCTGGATGCAGTCCTCGAGGACTACGTGGAGGAGAACAAGAGCACGGAGGAGATCGCGCGTGAGCATGGCTATGACGTTGAGGTGGTTCGCCGCATCGCGCAGATGGTGGAGCGTGCCGAATACAAGCGGCAGCAGGCGGCCCCCAGTCTGAAAATCTCCAAGAAAGCCTTTGGTATAGGAAGACGTTTTCCCATTGCGGCGAAGACGCAGATCTAGGGGCTGCTGTATACAGCCCCGGTGTTGGGTGGCGAAGTTATCGTCCAAGTTATGTGGCAATTGATTCGCGAGGTCCGGGAAAACCGTGAGCTCATCTGGGCCCTGGCGCTGAAGGAGCTGCGCGTCCGGTACAAGCGCTCTGCGCTGGGATTCGTGTGGGCGCTGCTTAACCCGTTGCTCATGATGGCCATCCTGACCATGGTCTTTTCCACCATAGCCCGGGTAGCGCTCCCGTACTACCCGGTCTTTCTCATCAGCGCACTGTTGCCGTGGACTTTTTTCTCGCAGGCGCTCAGCTATTCGGTAGAGTCGATCGTAGTAAATTCAGAGCTGCTGAAGAAGGTACGCGTGGCCAAATGCGTGTTTCCCCTGGCCGCGCTGATCGCCAACAGCATCAACTTTGTCCTTTCCCTCATACCCCTGCTGCTGATCCTGCTGGTCTTGCGCTTTCCCTTTCACTGGACGTGGGTGCTTCTGCCGATTCCGCTGCTGGGGCTGCTTCTTTTCACGGCGGGATGCGCGTTCTTCTTTGCGGCGGCCAACGTCTTCTTCCGCGATGTGAGCCATGTGGTGCAGGTCGTGCTCTCCGGCTGGTTCTATCTTTCTCCGGTTTTATATTCCATCGAGTTTTTGCCGCAAAAGTATCACACTCTGTTTCGCCTCAACCCCATGCTGTATTTGCTGAACGGCTTCAGGATGGCCATCTACTACGGGCAAGTGCCGACCCTGATGAACATGGGCGCATCGGTCGGGGTGGGCCTGCTTACCCTGATGGCCGGCTACGGCATCTTCCGAAAGTATGAGAAGGTGTTCGTCTTTTATTTGTAGCTTTCCGGGTTGTTCTCCTGTCACGCACGCTTGCGAGGAGAGCACAAAACAAAATATGATGAGAGTTTGTCTTATCCAGTCGGTTGGAGTCTTTCTCTCCTTCAGTGGAAAGAAGCGATCGTGCTCGAAATGGCATAGCTAGCGTAGATGGAGTTTGCGCTGGGAGGAGCAAGCTTTGAAGGTATTCATCACGGGAGGCGCGGGATATGTAGGCAGCACGCTGACTGCGCGGCTGCTCGAAGGCGGTCATAAGGTCGTTGCTTTTGACAACTTGATGAGCGGTGGCCGGAGCATCCTGCCATTCTTCGCCAATCCGGCCTTCGAGTTCATTAGAGGCGACATTCGGGACAAAGCGCTGCTGGGCCAGGCGGTCAAGGGCGCAGACGCCATCGTGCACCTGGCGGCGATCGTGGGATATCCGGCGTGCAAACGGGACCCGCGGCTGGCCGAAGAGGTGAATATTGACGGGACTATGAACCTGCTCGCGGTGCGAGTCCCTTCACAAAGGATCCTGTATGCGTCTACGGGCAGCAATTACGGCGCGTACGCCGGCGGCTTGTGCACAGAAGAAACGCCGTTGAATCCGGTATCGCTGTATGGCACTTCGAAGACAAAGGCAGAGCAGGCCATCATGAACGAGGGCAACGCCATCTCTTTCCGCTTCGCCACCGCCTTCGGAGTCTCGCATCGCATGCGTCTCGATCTGCTGATCAACGATTTTGTCTACCGCGCCCTCCGGGAGAAGAGTCTGATCCTTTACGAAAAAGAGTTCAAACGGACGTTCATCCATGTGCGCGACATGGCGCGGGCTTTCGTGTTCGGCCTCGAACACTTCGAAGCCATGAAGGATGAAGTCTTCAACGTAGGCTCGGAGACGATGAATTTCAGCAAGCAGGACATCGCCGAGAAGATCCAGAAGAAGATCCCGTTCTATCTTCACTTTGCGGATGTGGGCAAGGATGAGGATCAGAGGAACTACGAGGTCTCCTACGAGAAGATACGCAAGCACGGGCTCACCACCACCATCGACGTGGACCAGGGGATCGACGAACTCATTCGCGCCTGTGCCGTGATCGATCTGCGATCCGAGTTCTCCAACGTCTAGCCGGCATGAGCTTCTGGCAGAACAGGCGAGTAGTGGTGACCGGTGGCTCAGGCTTCCTGGGCAGCCACGTTGTCGAGCTCCTGGAGAAGCGCGGGGCCGAGGTTCTGGTGCCGCGGAGTCGTGAGTACAACCTGCAGTCGCTGGAGTCCGGGCTTCGCTGTTTTGAGGCCTTCCATCCGCAACTGGTGATCCATTCCGCGGCCTACTATGGGGGGATCGGATTCAATCAACTGTATCCCGGCAAGATCTTCTACGAAAACCTTGTAATGGGTGCGAGCGTCATGGAAGCTGCGCGGCGCAGCGGAGTCGAGAAATTCCTTGGCGTGGGAACTGCGTGCTCCTACCCTGGCTATCTCGAAGGCGAACTGAATGAAGACAGGCTTTGGGACGGTCCACCGCACGAGAGTGTCATTAACTACGGGCTGACCAAAAAGATGATGGCGGTGCAGGGTTGGGCCTATAAGAAACAATATGGATTCAATGCCATACATCTCGTTCTGACGAACCTATACGGCCCGCGAGACACCTTCTTGGAAGAGCGCGCCCACGTGGTCTCGGCACTCATCAAGAAGTTCGTGGATGCCAAGCAGCAGAGGAAAACAGAGGTAGAGGTTTGGGGAACCGGCAGGCCCATTCGCGAATTCCTTTATGTGGAAGATTGTGCGGAGGGGATCGTACGCGCAGCCGAGACCTACAATGAAACACAGCCGCTCAATGTCGGCTGCGGCAAAGGGACGATGATCCGCGAGCTGGTGGAACACGTGCAAGACCTCACCGGATATCAGGGCAACGTGCGTTGGAACACGTCCAAGCCTGATGGGCAGATGAAAAAGGTACTTGACGTCACGCGTATGCGCCAGGCATTAGGCTGGGAGCCGCCAACGGATTTGCCGACGGGGCTGCGAAAGACCATCGATTGGTATATCGCCAACAAACAAACGGCTGATCTGCGGCATTGATGCAACGTGAAGCTGCAAGAGCAGGACTCTGACACGCAGGAAGAACTCGCATGATCTCGATCATCACCTACGGAAGGAACGATAACTACGGTTTTAATCTTGCCAAGCGCACTTCCATGAGCTTCAACAGCCTGGCCGAGATCCTTACCGAGGAGGACGAGATCTTCTTCGTGGATTACAACACGCCAGGACACCTGCCGACACTGCCGGAAGACATCTGGGATACTTTCACGGAAAAGGCGCGGCGCGTCATCAAAGTGATCCGGGTCTCTCCGGAGATTCATAAGCAGGTCAGGAAAGACTCCCCGCTCCCGATCCTTGAAAATGTCTCACGCAACGCGGCCATCAGGCGCTCCAATCCGGCGAATCACTGGATGCTTTCCACCAATCCCGACGTGCTGCTGGTGCTGGCTGAGCGATGGAAGAACCTCAGTGAATTGCTGAGCACTTTGAAAGATTCGTTCTATGAGCTGCCGCGCTTTGATATTCCAGAGAGCGTTTGGGGTTCGTTGTCGCGGTTTGATCCGAAGAGCAACTTGTCGGCCTTGCGCGACTGGCTGGTGGCGAACCGCGCTGCCATTGCGGAAACCGTTCCCGACCACCGCTTTCAGAAATACTACCTGTTCGACGCTCCGGGAGATTTTCAATTGGCGCCACGTGAGTTTTTTTTCCTCTGCCGCGGCTTTGACGAATCCATGAACATGTACTTTCACTCGGATTCCAACCTGGCCAAACGCATGTGGATGCTGAATGGCGAGAAAACAGACCACCTGCTCGACGACATTTGGGTCCTGCATCAGGACCACTATCTGAGCGGAGAATGGACTTCGCGTGTGGGCAGCATTAAGCATAACGACTATGTCCTTAAAGTCGAGCGGCAGGATCAGATCGAGGCCAACAACGAGTCTGACTGGGGCCTGCCGAACGCCGATCTGCCGATGTTCACTCTTGCAGATCAAATGCGCCAACGCAGGCAGGTAGCCTTTGTGAAGCTCCCGGATTCCAACGGGGATTTGAAGCTAAGCAGAGAGATCGACTGGAAGATGCAGCCAGTGTATCGCCTGCATCACTACGATCCAGACGTGATCACTCTTTACTTGCGCGAGATCCTGCAAGTCATCTCTCCCAGTTCGCAGCTGGTCTATCTTGGCCAAAACCAGCAGACACTGCAGCAGATCCGAAGGATCTGGTCTGCCATCGCGCCCAGCGCCCCGGAGGTCATCGACGCGGCGAGCTGGCATGCTGATTTCATGGGAATCACGCCCGATGTCCTGCTCACCGATTTCTATTACCAGCGAAGCGAGGCGAGCGAAAAGAGCATTCAAATGGCCGAGGAACGGATTCACGAACAATACGCAAAGAAGCGGATTAGCGAGTCCCAGGCTTTCGAAGAAATGGCGCGCTTTGCGGACAACGCCGACAGCGTCAACCTGGAAAGAGCGTTGCTACCGCTCTGGCACAGGACCGTCCGTCACATGAAGTTTCGCCCCGGCGCTTACATAATCCTGATGGGCTGTAACAGCTATGTGAACGTTTACGCAAAGTTCCAGGAGGTCATTGCGTTTCAAACGGGCGCACTCACCGATGCTGCACTGTTGCCCCGGCTCCACGCTTTTTACCAGGGGCTGAAGTACCGCTTCGGGTCTCTGACTGAGGAGGGTCTTGAGGTTCCGCGCAAGGACCTTCCTTCCGTCCTCAAGGCGATCCTGGCGGTACGGATGGTGAAGCGCCGGGTTTGCAAGAAGCTAATTGGCCATAACAGCTTCATGGGGCTTCTATACTTCAACTACATTCAACGGCGAATCAAGGAACTGCTCAGAAAATCCAATCTTGAGAATCTTTATATTCATCACCGTCTGGTGATCATGCGAGTCAAGTCCACAGAGGCACCAGCCTCCGCAGCTGTGGCATCCAGGAAAACCGCAGCCTGATCTTTCCATTCCGGAAAGTGACGAGGGCGCTTCGCAGCGATTGTGACTATTCAAACGGTACGGCTTGGGCGGGACACCGCCTGCAAGCGCCATACAGTGGGCCTTCCTTGAGCCGGCGTCGCAGCGTAACGAAAGCCGGGGAATTCCAGTACGCCATGAATGGCTGTTTCCCGTTGAAGCGCACACTCTCAAAGCCCGGTACCTCTCTCATGTAGCAGCACGGGATCATGCGGAAGTTGAAGTCATTGAGAATAAGGTCGTGATAGACGAAGTAGCAGTGAAAATGGGCCTTTCGGCCAAATGGATTGGAATCGTCAAAAAGGTCGAAGGCGGCTGCAGCCCCTTCCAGCGGCCTGCCCATCTCTCCCTCAAAGTCTTCGGAATAGAAACTCCGCACGGCCTTGTCCTTCATCGAGGTTTTCCGCTCATTGTAGGAAGGTGGGTTGAGCTGCACCAGTTCCTCCAGTCGTTTAGATAGAACCGGCGCGCTCCAGCTCACCGGATCGGCCACCACATTGGCCTTGGAAGCAGCGATGGCAACTTTGGCAGCCGCCACATGCGCGGGGAACTCAGGATGAAGATAGGGAGGCAAGAGGTGGTAGTTCAGGCCTTCGGGCCACACTTCGATGGGCATGAGCGTGCGTAGGTATATGTTGTCGACTCCGAGTTCATTTCCCAGGGAGACAAAGTCCGCTGCTTCCTGAATATTGTCGCGAGTAAGCACAAAAGAGATGTTGACAAAGATCTTGGGCTGGGAGGGGTGGCGGGAATCACGGGTGTGGATGAGGTAGCGGATGGCTTCCAGGACATTTCCAAAAGCATCCGCTCCGAGCCCCATCACTACGTCATGTGTCTTAGCGGTTGCGGCATTCAGACTGATGTTGTAGGTGGTGATGTGCACGCTTTCCAGGGCTTTGCGCCTCCGCTCCAGGAAAACACCATTGGTGATAATGTAGGACTGGGCGCGGCTATCGGTATAGGAGCCGATCCTGGCGAAGACCTCTTCGCACTGGGGATGAGCAAGCGGTTCGCCGTGTCCGGCAATGCCGATAAGGCGCGCATGGCGCAGCACCTCCGCAAAGTTGTCAATCTCCTCTAAGCCGACCACGCGTGTGCCCGCAAGCCAGGAGGTGCAAAAAGTACACCGCGCGTTGCAAACGTCAGCTATCGGAATCGTGACGTTCCACGGGTAGGTGGAAAGTTCAGCCACGCCGTTTAGATATTCCCACCAGTTAACGAAGTAATTGGCCAGCCACGGATCGTGTCCGTATTCGCTTCTAATCTCTTCTGGGGATAGCTTCGCCAGCGCCTTAACTAGGTTTTGCTCGCTGAGCTGGGGCAGGGTCTTGATCAAAGGAGGCTCATGATGCGCAACGGCGTTGGGCACCGTTGCCACCGTGGAGGCTGGCTCCGTATTACGTCGGGATCGTCTGAGGAGAAATCGCATCAGTGGTTAGGCGAACAGCCCGTTCGCATTACCAGCAATTATAGTTACTTTCCCGCCAGCCCTTTCTCGTTTTAATCTGCTGCGACCACCGCGTGCCGGGCGACTTGAGCTGGTTGCGTTCGACTTGTTGTCGACCATGCCGCCGGCGACGCCGTGATGGAATGCTCCACGGTACAATTGAGAAGAGCTCTCTTAAAGTACAGCATCTGCGGATTGCATATGGCCTCCCCCAACCTGGCGCTACAAATCCCGCCTTCGCAGTCGGAGCAGCAACCCAAGAACCATCCCGTGTTCGGGCGATTCAGCATTTTTAAGGGGGATGTGCCGAATGGATACTTCGCGAATTTCCTGGGCGTGCTCACCCGCCTGGACTACTTCAACCTGGACCGCCCTGAGATTGCCGAAGGCTATCACAAGAACTACCCGCATTTCGACGAACTCTACTTTGAGTGGATCGACCTTTTGCAGGCTGTTGTGAGCGCCGAAGACCACTTCACCCTGATCGAGCTAGGTGCCGGCTGGGGGCGCTGGATGGCGAACGCAGTAGCAGCGCTAAAGCAGTCGAACAACCTGCCCTATACCCTCATCGGTGTCGAAGCTGAGCCTACCCATTTTCGTTGGATCACGGAGCACCTAAGCAGAAATGGTGTTGACCTGAATCGCTGCCAGCTCATTGAAGCCGCCGTGACGGCTGAAGATGGCACAGTCGGCTTTTTCACCGGCCAACATGAGACTTGGGGCGGCCCAGGGGAGTGGTACGGTCAATCTGTCGGCGGCCAAACCATGGTGCGCTCGATCAGTCTAAAGGCGATTCTTGCGCCGCTTCAGAAGGTCGACCTCTTGGATATGGACATCCAGGGCGCCGAATACGAGGTGGTGCAGGCGGCAGCAGAGGAGGTAGATCAGAAGGTCAAGAGAGTTCACATAGAAACTCACAATCGCGAAGTGGAAAAAGGACTGCGAAGCGTGTTCACTCGCCTTGGCTGGAAGTGCGTGCATGACTTCCCATGCTCACTCGAGTATCCCAAGCTTCAAGAAAGCGCGACGGATTTTGGGGTCGTGGGGTTTTTGGGTGGTGTCCAGTCCTGGGTCAATCCGAAGTTTGTCCCGCCCTCTGAACTCGCCTCGCTCACTGACAAGCTTATTCCTACCTCCGTAGGCATCGAGCTGCGCGGAGATGCGACTGACTGGGTGAGCAAGATTCTCTTGAAAGACAGGATTTATGAGGTCCCTGAGACCGATATCGTCTCGCGCATCGTTCGACCCGGTGACGTTTGCATTGATGCCGGCTGTCATATGGGTTACTTCACCTGTCTGATGGGACGCTTGGTGGGCACCAAAGGCCAGATTTACGCCTTTGACGCCAACCCCCTGCAGGTTCAACGAACCCGGCGGAACGCCGTTCTCAATGACCTGCTTAATGTGGAGGTCATCCATGCCGCGCTAGGCGATCAGCTAGGCGGTGCTGCCCTGTTCAACCTGGCGCCCGATGATCAAACGGGACTGAGTTCTCTTGGACAGATTCCGAGCTACCAGCGAACAATTACCGTGCCCTGGTCGCGGTTGGAAAATTTCCTTGGTGACCGCGATATCGATCGCGTGCGATTGCTCAAACTCGATGTTGAGGGCGCCGAAGAGTTGGTGCTCAAGGGTTTGGGCAAGTACTTGCAGCGCCACTCGGTCGATTTCCTCCTGGTGGAGTGTAACGATGAACGCTTACGTTCTCTTGATACATCCACCAGTAGAGTAGCGAACTTGCTGCACGAGGCCGGCTATACCTGCTGGAGTTTTTCCTCCCATGGAAAAAGCGCATGGAATAAGTGCGATTCTCCCCAGAGTCGCGATGATGTGAATTATCTGTTTTCAAGCCCGGCAGTCGGGGACGAGGTCCCCATGTTTTCGCTGGCTGGGGCCCTTCTGGGCGGCCAGAAAGTTCTGCAGGACGCGCGCAGAGCGGGACTTACCGGATCAGCCCCGTCTGGCAAACAGATTCCGATTGTCACACCAGCGGAAGCGTTCTGGCGGCAGCGTGGAATGCTGGCCGCATCGAAAGAGAGGATACTCTCACTAAGCGCTGCGATCGGACGTCCCACGGATCTTACGGTAAGCCAGTGGGCGCAAATAGCCGCCTTTACGGAAGAGTTTCGTCCCGATTTCATCCTTGAGCTCGGACGCGGCACTGGGAATTCAACCGCTTGCTTCACGGAGGTCGCGAATCATCTTGGGGCTGGGCAGTGTCATGTCCTCAGCCTCTGTCTGAGCGACAATTGGCGAAAACAGAGTGTGCCCAAGATCAGGAGAATCGTCTCACCCGATTGGTTCGCGCCCCTGGAAGCTCTGGAATGCGACATCTTGAAGTTCGACATTGCGACTCCGCTTGCAAAAGCGCAGAGGGTCGTAGTCTTCTGGGATGCTCATGGGTTTGAACTCGCGGAGTGGGTTCTGGGCGAACTGCTGCCCAAGATCGCGTTCAAGCCTCATCTGGTCATGATGCATGACCTGGCGGACCTTCGCTACTGCTCTCCACAAAGGGCTTACGGCGAGGAGCGGCTCTGGAAAGGGACCAGTGCGGGAGAGCAGTCCATGTGGCTGGGACACATCTACTCCCGGGTCGCGCAGTCCATTTCCATCATTGATTTCACCACGCGGAACAAGCTGCCTCTGCACTCCGGGGATGAAAGCTTCTTTCAGGAGATCGGCACCGATCCCGGGAAAGTCGCACTCTTGAAGAACATGCTGGGAGATGAGTTATTTGGACTCTACTCCCACTGGTTTTGGTTCAGTCTTGCGGAAGCTGATGGCGAATTGACTTTCCCCAAGTTCTTGCCGGCGGTCGAGACCGTGATCCCGGGGAATAATGAATTTGGTGCCCCGGGCAATGAATTAGAAGCGATCAAGAACTCCAGGGCCTGGCGGTTGATGAGCCGCCTGCACGGCATTCGCGATGCTGCGGCTCCGAAAGGCAGCCTGCAGAGAAGGATCTATGACTCACTGCTCCGTCCCCGCCGCGGTTAGATTGGGTCTCCGGTCGGAGCATCGGCTTCCGCCAAGAACGTGCAGCCAGCGAGCTTTGACTCAGAGGGAGGGTACATTTTGACCGACGAAATCCGCCAAGTTGGGGTGGTAGGGCTGGGGAAGCTGGGCTCGTGCGTTGCCGCCTGTTTGGCCAGCCGCGATTTCGACGTCATCGGTCTCGATGCGGACGCAGCCAAAGTCGAGGCCATGCGCTCGTTCCGGGCGCCGGTGGAAGAACCTCGCCTCCAGGAAACCATTGACCAGGGCAGGGCAAGATTGCAGGCGACCAGCAGTTTTGCCGAGCTGGTGCAGCGCTCTGAGGCTTGCTTCTTCGTGACTCCTACGCCCAGCCTTCCTGATGGCAGCTTCGACAACCTCTTCATGCTGCAGGCGCTACGCTCGGTGGCGGAGCAGGTAAGCAGGCAAGGGAAAAGGAATTATCTCTTCAATGTGAATTCGACCGTCACGCCGGGCACTTGCGATGCTGTGTTCTTACCGATGCTGGAAGAGATTCTGGGCGGAAAGTGCGGCAGGGACTTTGGCTTGGGTTACAACCCGGAGTTCATCGCCCTGGGAAACGTCGTGAAGGGGCTGCTGGCGCCTGATTTTGTTCTCGTAGGTGAATCTGATCTCCAAACAGGGGACCGGCTTGAAGGACTGTACAGGCGTTTCTGTACAAACGGAGCGCCTGTCGAGCGTATGTCTTGCGCCAACGCCGAACTCACCAAGATCTCTGTCAATTGCGCGGTCACGATGAAGATCAGCTTTGTGAATCAGCTAAGCGCTGTGTGCGCAAAAATGCCGGGGACCGATCCCCGGGTGATCTTGGGAGCCATCGGGCGCGACCGCCGCATCGGCTCGGAATATCTGAAACCTGGGCTTGGTTATGGAGGGCCGTGCTTCCCTCGAGACAACCGGCTGTTTCAGTACACAGCGAAGATGGTCGGCGCCGATGCGCCGCTCGCCCGCGCAACCGACGAGGTGAACGAGCAGGTGAATCGGCGCTTGCTGAAAACCGTGTTGGGCTATGTTTCCGCCGGCACACCCGTCGGTGTGCTTGGTTTGGTTTACAAGCCTTTGGCGACGATTACAGACTGCTCTCCGGGAGTTTGGCTCTGCCAGCAACTGGTCAAGCAGGGCAAGGCGGTTTATGCCCATGATTATGCGCCGCTGGAGAATGTAGAAAAAGATCTGGGAAAGACGGTTAAGATCGTGAGGGACCCGGAAGAGATGATTTCTGCTGGCTGCAGCGTACTTGCGATTACCTGCCCCTGGCCTGCCTACAAAGAAGTCTTCCGTTCATCGAAAACGCTCTCTGCTGCAACCATTGTGGATCCATGGGCAATGCTGAATGGTTGGACGCCCAAACAAACGACCGTTTCGCACGTCGTTGTTTTACACTGACCAGCGTCGAATCTGTCAAACGCGCGTGCCGGTCCTATTCGAAGCTGACGCAGCGCAGGTAGGGCACCTGCCCTTGCGCATCGTGCTTTGCGTTTAGGATCCACCAGTCGCAATCGGTACAAATCTTGGCCAAGGGACTGTTCGGGTCCTCGTACATGTCACAGAGTTTGCTGTAAGCCTCCGTGAGCGGTCCGTCGTCAATGTGCGGCAACCACTTCAGATCGTGAGTGTGCTGTTGAACCTGCATGGCGCAGCAGGGAGTGATGCGCCCGGAGGGCAGCAAAGACAACTGGATCCTGCAATCATTCCGTTGTTGCGGAACACAAAAGGTATTCCTGAACCTGAAGGTATCGTAGTATTCCGCGTTGAAATTGACCTGGTCAACCTTTCCTCTCCAGAATTCGATCATCTCATCCTGTTTAGGGAAGGTGTTCTTGAAGAGCGTAGCGTTGATCTCTACTCGCAATCCCGGATAGCGCGGTTTGCTTTCCCGCAGGTACGTGCAGGCCTCAAGGATCTTATAGAATTCACCACCCCGCCTGATCTTTCGGTATTGTTCAGCGTCAGTGGAATCCACACTCAT
>Ga0187779_10000963_pt1 | contig 18550 bp, 15 predicted proteins | sample 1015_Q2_SP10_10__FD_132435 | JGI IMG/M metagenome (GOLD analysis project Ga0187779, IMG submission 132435) | Tropical peat soil microbial communities from peatlands in Department of Meta, Colombia - 1015_Q2_SP10_10_MG | ecosystem: Environmental > Terrestrial > Soil > Wetlands > Peat | place... | reverse complement strand
GACCAGCTCTGGCACTACACCGGCGCGTACCTGATCGTCCACGGCAAGCTCGCACCGACGTACGTCGGCATCGGCTGGTCGACGATCCTCGCGCCGATCGCGGCGATCGCCGGACCGAATCTCGTGTCGGCGCTTCCGACGATCATCCTCTTCGACACGCTCGTGCTCGCTCCGCTGGGGCTCGTGTGCATGTTCGGGATCGGGGAGCGCATCGGCGGCCGGATCTTCGGCTACTGGACGGCCTTGCTCTGGATCGTGATCCCGTTCGTCGGGATTCCCTACGCACTGCACGGCTACCACCAGAAGTGGACCGAGCTGACCATGCCGCAGCTGCTCGGGCTCGGCGCGATGTCGGACTATCCGTCGACGATCGTGCTCGTCGTCGGCGCGTACCTGTGCCTGCGGTCCCTCGACGAACGCCACTGGGGCTGGGCGGCAGGCGCCGGCTTCGCGGTCGGCTACGCACTGGCGATCAAGCCGTCGGCTTCGGTGTTCCTCGTCGCGCCGGCGTTGCTCTATGCCGCGTTCCGGCCCAAGGCCCTGCTCGCGTTCGGCGTCGGGCTCGTCCCGTGCCTCGCCACACTCGCCTTCTGGAAGGTGCGCGGGCAGGGCAACCTCCCGTGGCGAACGACGGAGCCCGCCGAGCACGTCGCACTCGGGGGCCGGGTCTTCCACCGCTACCTCGGCGGCAACAGCTGGACTCAGCTGCACAACAACCTGTTGCAGCTCCGGGAGCATCTCTGGAGCGACAGGCTGCTCGAGTTCCTCGTGATCGCCGGAATCGTCGCGCTCCTCGTGCGCTCGCGTCGTGCAGGGCTGTTCGTCGGGGCGTGGTTCACCGTCTTCCTGCTGCTCAAGGGGACGTACGTGAACGCGCGTGTCGAGGACTCGAGCTTCTGGCGTCTGATGATGCCCGCCTTCCCGGCGTTCGTCCTGCTCGTCGCAGCGATCCCGCTGCTCGTGCCGGGAGTCCGGCTACGGCCGGGCCGCCCGAAGCGCCTCCCCGTGGGGAAACGCGCGGTGATCGCCACTGCGGCCGTCTTCGTCGCCGCCCTGTCGCTCTTTCCGATCGCACTCGTCGCGGCGACGAAACCGATCAAGGGACCGCAGCCCGAGGCGTTCGACCTGAATGCGACGCTCGTCGCCGCCACCTCGTCGTTCCACCTCCGAGCCCAGACACTCGGCAACGCCGTCCGGTTGACGTGGCAACCGCAGCGATCCTCGTTCGGCGCCACCTTCTACTCCGTCTATCGCGCGCATGGCGACGACGACGCGCCATGTGGGCCCGTGAAGAACGCGCCGTCCTTCTGCACGCTTCAGTCCAAGCAGATCGGGACGACCCGGACGACGACGTTCGTCGACCACCCGCCCGCCGGTCAGTGGACGTACCGCGTCGGCGTGACCGCCAACTGGCTCGACAACACGAGCTACGGCGACGTCTACGTCTTCAGCCGACCACTCGTCCTGCGCATCGGCTGACTCACTCCTGCCGCTCGCGAAGCTGCCCTTCGAGCAGGGCGAGCCGCTGCGCGAGGATCGTGTTCTGGTCGGAGAGCCGTGAGATCACGGTCGAGTAGTGCAAGAGCACCACCAGGATGAACAGCGCTCCGACCGCTCCGAGAATCGCAGGCGGATAGGTGGCGACGCCGAACCAGCCGGCGATCGTGTTCAGTCCGCCGCGCCAGAGCGAGAGCGCGAGCAGCACGACTCCCGTGACGAGCCAGAGCAGCGCGTAGCGCTCGCTGAGGCGCCGCGACCGGATCAACTCGAAGACGACGAGCAGCAGCAGGAACGACGCGACCGCGGCGGCGATCGAAATGGGCCAGGGTGTCATCGACGCTTCTCCTCCTCGGGCGGAACGTTGTAGCGACGGAACAAGCCGACGAAGATCGCGAGCAGCACCTTCGCCATGTAGTAGATGGATCGGAGCGTGGTGATCGAGGAGCGGCCGCCGCTTCGCTCGCGCATCGCGACCGGGACCTCTTCGAGCCGTAGCCCGTTCTTCACGCACATCACCGTCGCTTCGACCTCCGGGTAGTCGTGCGGGTAGTCGGCGGCGAAGAGGGCGATCCCTCGCGCGTTGGCCGCGCGGAACCCCGACGTCGCGTCGGTGATCCGCTGGCCGACGACCGCGGAGACGACGCTGGCGAAGATGCGGATGCCGACCCGACGAACCGCCGTCGAGCGGTAGGCGTCGTGGCCGGCGAAGCGTGATCCGACCACGAGGTCGGCCTCGTCGTCGAGGACCGGGCGCAGGATCTTCGGGAGCTCGGCGGGGTCGTGCTGGCCGTCTCCATCGACCTGCACTGCCAGGTCGAAGCCGTTCTCGAAGGCGTAGCGATAGCCGGTCTGCACCGCGCCCCCGATGCCGACGTTGAACGGCAGGCGAATCACATGCACGGCACGGCTTGCAGCGACTGCGGAGGTCCTGTCGGTCGACCCGTCGTCGATGACTGCGATCTCGAAATCGGGGTCGAACGAACGGATCTCGTCGATCACGGATCCCACCGTCGCCTCCTCGTCGAGCGCCGGAACGATCGCGAGCCGTCGCAGCTCGCGCAGGCGCGCTACGAGGTCCGCGCGTGGTGCTGGCGTCGCCTCGACGACGTCAGTCACCGACCGCCACCGGCGTCGCGACTCCGATGAGATCGAGCAGGCGCCGTGCCCGTTGCGCGAACGTGTGCTCGTCGAGTACACGCTCGCGAGCACGCCGACCGAGCTCCTCGGCAGTGGCCGGATCCGCGAGCAGCTCGCGGTACGTCTCGACCGCCTCGTCGGCGCCGGCGACGACCATCAGCTCGCGGCCCGGCTCGAACCATCGCTCGATCCCCTCGTACGGATTCGTGACGATCGCGGCTCCTGCGGCGGCGAGCTCGAAGAGCCGGCTCGTCGACGACGCGTAGACCGTCGCGTGGGGACGTCGCGCGACGTTCAGGTTGATCCGTGCTGACGAGACGACGCGCGAGAGCAGGTTGACCGGAAAGTAGCCGATCTCGCGCGCGCCGCCGACGTCGCCGAGAAAGTCGACTCCCCCGAGCGCGAAGTCGACGTCTGGTAGCCGCCGGCTCGGCTCCCCGATCAGCTCGCGCATCCAGGTGCGGCGAAACTTGTCGCCGTACGCATAGAAGAAGACGTCGATCTCCTTCTCGACGTCCTGCGGAGCGAAGAGCGCGGGGTCCGCACCCCAGAAGAGATGTTCCGCTCGACGCGCTCCGAGCTCCCGCAGGCGCGGGAGCCCGCCTTCGGAGTTCGAGAGCACGAGGTCGTACTCGGACGGATCGGCGCCGTGGTAGATGTTGAAGCCCGTGTCCATGCCCCCGAACTCGGGGAGGCTCATCGGAACATCGGGGTCGTAGTAGACGACGGGGACGTCGAATCGGTCCCGCAGCGTCGTCGGGATTCCGCGGAGGTGGCTCATCGGGACGGCGAACACGACGACCGCGTCGACGTCGCGCTCGCGCGCCAGGATCCCCTCGAGATGGCGCCGCCACCGCGGCGTGACGTAACGCCAGATCACCTCGCGGACGACGCGGTCTCCACGGGAGTCGACAGGGCGCTCCTCGCTCCGTCGGAGGTGCGTGTCGCCGTGCGCCCGGGCCGCGACCTTCCGCATCCGCTCGAACAGCTCGCCCTCTCGCTCGCACGGATTCGGCTCGATCCTCCACCACGGGCTCGCGACCGCCGGTCCGCGGTACGGCGTGATGATCAGGTCGACGCCGGCCTCGTACATCCCCTTCCAGATCTGCCACCACGCGGGTGTGCAGCCGTAGCGGAACGAGAGATCGACGGCCGAGACGACTGCCAGGATCTTCGGCGCTCGGTTCATCGGCTACCTAGTATGCCGAGCGGCTCTTACGGCCCTCCTCATGGCGCAACGCACCGCGATCGTCACCGGCTCGAGCGGGCTCATCGGCTCCGAGGTGGTCACGTTCCTCGACGCGCGCGGTTGGACGGTTCAGGGGGTCGACAACAACATGCGCCGCGACTTCTTCGGGGAGCATGGCGACACGACGTGGAACCTCGAGCGGCTGCGCCGCGAGACAAAGCGTTTCTCGCACAACGACCTGGACGTCCGCGACCGCGACGCGATGTTCCGGCTCTTCCACGAGCACAGGCCCTCGCTCGTCGTGCACGCCGCCGCACAGCCGTCGCACGACCTCGCTGCCTCGCGGCCATTCGACGACTTCGAGATCAACGCGCTCGCGACCCTGAACCTGCTCGAGGCCGCACGGGCCGAGGCACCCGAGTCGCCGTTCGTCTTCCTCTCGACCAACAAGGTCTACGGCGACGCGCCGAACGAGATCGAGCTCGTCGAGCTCGAGACACGCTGGGACTACGCGGACCCGCGGTTCCACGACGGCATCGACGAGCAGATGCGGATCGACGGCAGCATGCATTCGCTCTTCGGGGCTTCGAAGGTGGCGGCCGACGTGATGGTGCAGGAGTACGGCCGCTACCACGGATTGCCGACCGTGTGTTTTCGGGGCGGGTGCCTGACCGGCCCCAATCACTCCGGCGCGGAGCTCCACGGCTTCCTCGCGTACCTCGCGCGCGCCATCCGCGAAGGTCGCACGTACAGGATCTTCGGCTACAAGGGCAAGCAGGTCCGCGACAACATCCACTCGTACGACGTGTGCACGGCGATCATGGCGTTCGCGGCGCGTCCGGCATCGGCCGCCGTCTACAACCTCGGTGGCGGACGAGCGAACTCGTGCTCGATCATCGAGGCCGTCTCTAAACTCGAGGAGCTACAGGGAAGGAAGCTCGTGACGGAGTACGTCGACCAGAACCGCCGCGGAGATCACATCTGCTACATCAGCGATCTCGGTCGATTGCGCTCCGACTATCCGGAGTGGGAGCTGTCGGTGTCGCTCGACCAGATCTACGAACAGCTCGCACGCATTCCGGCGGCAGCCTAGCCGCGCACGTCGTCGAGCTTCGACGCGAAGCCCGCTACGCCGTCCGTGCCGTCGATCCGGATTCGATCGAGCGTGAAGAGACCATTCGGGCGTGCGAGCCCGTAGTTCGTCGTCGTGGCGCCGACGTAGCCGGCGCGCTTCACTGCAGCGATCACCGCCGGGTCGTAGCGGCCATCCGGGTAGCAGAAAAAGTCGACAGGGACCTGGAACTCGCGACTGATGATCCGGCGCGAGCCGTCGACCTCGTGCCAGAGCTGCGCGGCGCCTAGCGTCGTCAGGTCGGGATGGGTGATCGTGTGCGCATCGATCTCCCAACCCGCGGCAACGAGGTTCCGCACGCGCCACGCAGGCATTCCGGTCGGCGAGCGCATGTTGCGCACCTCGAGATTCAGGACGCCTGGCCAGTGGTGACGCAGCAGCACGCGCATCCCCACCGTGTAGTCGGTCAGGTAGCCGTCGTCGAACGTCACGACGACCGGGCGACGCGGCAACGCCCAGCCCCGCGACCAGTAGTCGTAGACACGATCCAGCGTGACGGCGTGGTAGCCGTGACGCGCGAGCCACGCCATCTGCCCGGCGAAGTCGGACGGACGGACGTACAGCTCGGGAAAAGGCGCACCCGGAGGCGGCACGTTGAGCACGTGGTACATGAGCAGCGGAACACCTTCGTCGTGGGGGCCCCGGACGATGCTGTGCGGAGGCTGCGGAGTCGGTGGAATCGGTCGGATTCGCGCTGCCGCCGGCGCAGACGAGAACCCAGCCAACCCCACGAGCAGCGCGATCGCTGCGAGCGCCCGCCCGGATCGGCGTCTGGACATCGACCTTACGGATCCTAAACAGGCAGTCCGCTACCCTGGCGCGGGGTCGTGCGAAGGGCAGTCGTCATCTCTGCCGTGCTCGCGCTTGCACTCGACGCAACTGCCGGGGCGTCGGGAGCGCCAACGCAGGTGATGCCCGGGATCACGTATCAGCGCGTGCTGCAATGGACCACTTCCGGCCCACGCGAGCTGTACGTGATCACGGCGCCTCGCCCAGGCGGTCTCTACAGCCTGACGCCGCTCCTCTCCAACGGGACGATCCAGGGACGAGAGACCGTGTCGGCGATGGAGCGCGACGTCAGCCCCAAGATGTCGACGATCGGCGTCAACGGCGACTTCTTCAACTGGGACGGCGGCTGGCCGAGCGGCCTGCTCATGCAAGACGGCGTCGTCGAGCATCAACCAGCCGACGGACGGGCAGCGGTGGGCGTCGACACCTCGGGGACGCTCCACGTCGATCGCGTCCCATGGTCGGCGAGCTGGCTCGGAGCGAACGGCATCCGTGTTCCGATCGGCCGGTTGAACGAGCCGCCAGCCGCGAACTCGTCGGCGCTGTTCACGCCCGTATGGGGGGCGAGAACTCCGGCGCTGAAAGGACTGATGGCCGTGATCGAGCCGTTTCCGCCGACGACTCCACTCCGCGACCTGACCGGCACGGTGGTGCGAGTCGTCAGCGACAGCGCGGTCGCGATTCCGCGCGATGGCGCTGTGCTCGTCGCACGCGGGAGCGCGACCGCAGACCTGAGCGCCGGGGCTCCCGTCGGCTCGACGATCACCGCACATCTCGGCCTGCGTGCGGACTGGGCTTCGGTCACCGACGCCGTCAGCGCCGGACCAACCCTCGTCAAGAACGGGCAACCCATTGCGAACGCCGGCGAGGCGCTCTCCTCCGCGCAACTGAACGGCCGCGCACCCAGGACGGCGATCGGCCAGCGCGCGGACGGCACGATCGTGATTGTCGCCGCCGATGGACGCCGGCCCGGCTGGAGCGTCGGCATCAGCAACTGGGACCTGGCGCTCGCCCTGGTCCGGTACGGCTGCGTCACCGGATTCGCCCTCGACTCGGGGGGCTCGACCACGGTCGCGCTGAACGGCACCGTCCTGAACAGACCGTCAGATCCGACCGGGGAGCGTCCGGTCAGCGAGGCGCTCGTCGTCGGCTACACCGGCGTGTACGCACCCGCGCCGGCGCCCACGCTCTCGCCGAACGGCGATGGCGTCGACGACTCTGAGTCGTTCTCTTACAAGCTCGTCCGCCCGTCGACGGTCGACGTCACGCTGACGACGACGGACGGGAGCTCGATCGTGCTCGACTCGGGCGAGAAGGCGCCGGGCACGTACCGACTCTCGTGGGACGGCACCGTGAACGGGGAGCCTGCACCCGAGGGCCGCTACCGCTGGAACGTCTCGGCGACGGACGACCTCGGCCGCGTGTCGGCGATGGCTCGTGTGTTCACGCTGGACGACACGCTCGGCTTCCTCCGTCTCTCGACCGCCGCGCGGCGGATCTCCTTCACGCTCACGCGGCCGGCGAGCGTTCGCGTCGCGATCGAGACGCTCGGCGGCGAGATCCTGAAGACGGCGGCGAACGGGCCGCGCCAAGCGGGTTTGGCGACCGTGCGCTGGAACGGCCTCGACGGACGGCACAAGCGTGTCCAGAGGGGCACGTACGAGGTCCGTGTCGTCGCGACGAGCCCGGTTGGGCTGAGCAGGTTGACCCGCGTCTTCCGCGTGGTGCGCTAGTACGCGCCTCGGCGGGCGAGCACCGCAGGCAGCGTCCGCGCGAGGATCGAGATGTCGAGCAGGATCGACCAGTTCTCGAGGTAGTAGAAGTCGAGACGGACGAGGTCGTCGAAGCTCAGGTCTATCCGGCCGGAGACCTGCCAGAGACCGGTCATGCCGGGTAGGACCGCGTAGCGCTTGCGATGCCAGAGCTCGAGCTGCTCGTAGTCGCGGATCGGCAACGGACGAGGGCCTACCAGGGACATCTCGCCCCACAGGACGTTCACTACCTGTGGCATCTCGTCGAGCGAGAAGCGCCGCAGGAAGCGGCCCACGGGTGTGACGCGCGGGTCGTTCTTGATCTTGAAGAGCGGGCCGGAAGCTTCGTTCTCGGCCTCGAGCGCCGCCTGGCGCTCGCTCGCGTCGGCGTACATCGTCCGGAACTTCACCATGTCGAACTTGCGCTCGCCGAGACCGATCCGCCGGTCGCGGAAGAACACCGGCCCGGGCGAGCTGACCTTGATCGCAACCGCGATCGCGGCCCATACCGGTGCGCCGATCACGATCGTGAGCGTGGCGATGACGATGTCGAAGCCGCGCTTCACGACCCAGTCGGCTCCGGCAAGCGCGGGCGGCCTCAGCTCGAACAGCGGCGCGCCGTGCCCTGGAACGTACTCCGCGCGCTGCAGCAGCAGCTCCGTCGTCGTCGGCGCGACCCGCACCTGCACGCCTCGGCGCTGCGCCTGGTCGACGAGGTCGAGCAGCTCACGGTCGGCGAACGCCGTGTCCGTGACGATCAGCTCGTCGACGTGACGCTCGTCGAGGACCTGCGGCACCGCCTCGAGCGAGCCGAGAACCGGCAGATCGGCCTCGTCCGCCCGCGGCGAGATCGCGCCGAGGAACTCGTACTCGATCCCGCTGCGACGCGAGCCGAGGGTCCGCCGCAGCTGTTGCAACCGCTCCCCCTCGCCGACCAGGACGACGCGACGGCGTGCTCCGGTCAGGCGCAGCACGTCCCGCGTGACGACGTCGTAGCTTCCGCGGAGCAACCCGATCAGCACCGCCGTGATGACGAGCGCGGTCGGCGTCAATCCGTACGTCGTGAAGTGGTAGTTCGTACCGAGCCCGAAGGCGAGCGTGATCACGGCGACGAGCGTCAGCGACGCGCACACCTGGCCGAAACCCGCACGTAGCTCTCGACGCCGGTAGAGCCCGCCGACCCAGAAGACGAGCACCGTGATCACCGTCAGGAACGGCAGCCAGTCGCTCTCGCTACGCCACATGTAGCCCCACAAGGGAGGCCAGGTGCCGAGGTAGACGTTGCGCAGGAACAGCGCGATATAGACACCGAGCGTGAGCCCGACGAGGTCGAGCGTCACCAGGACGAGGATGCTTCCGATCCGGCGCGCCACCGCCGCCAACGAGCGCCGCGAGAGGAGGTAGGGCCGCGCGGAGCGGATGTCCTCGACCGGTGCGGGCGGCCGGCGCTCCGCCTCCAGGGCGGGCTTCGTGCTCACGATGCGGCGTACTCTACTTCTCGGCTCTCGCGGACCGAGCGCGCGGATACCCTGGGCGCGCGTGTCTCGCAGGCGCTCGTACATCGTGCTCGCGGTGCTCGCGGCAGTGCCGCGACTCGTGGTGCTCGTCGTCGAGCGTGGACACATCCTCACGGCTTTCACGGACAAGAGCGACAACTTCGCGCAGACGTTCGTCGCATCGGGGACGTTCGGCTTCTTACCCGGGCATCCCTCCGCGTACACACAGCCGCTCTACGGCTTCTTCCTCATTCCGTTCTACTGGATCCTCGGCCGCCACTGGGAAGTCGTCGGCCTCGCGCAGACCGCGGTCGCGATCGGCACGGCGTTCCTCGTCTACGAGATCGGCCGTCGCGTCGTCTCCTCGATGGCGGGTTTGATCGGAGCGGCGCTCGCCACGCTCCACCCGTACCTGGTCTGGCACGACATGCACATGAACCGCGAGATCCTCGACCAATTCCTCGCTGCGGCGATCGTGTTGCTCACGCTGATGGTGGCGTCCCGCCCGACACTGCGGCTCGGCGCGCTGCTCGGGATCGCACTTGGCCTCGGCATCCTCGGCAACGTGCGCCTGGCCGCATTGCCGCTCGTCACCGCGCTGTTCATCCTGTGGCAGGCGGGACGGCACCGCCGTGCCCTGATCGCGGTCGCTCTCTCGCTCGTCGTCACCGGCGTCGTGTTGGCGCCATGGCTGATCCGCAACCGTGTCTCGGTCGGCTGCTTCGCCGTGACCACGGATGCGCGCGCTCTCTGGAAGGCGAACAACGTCAACACGTACAGGACGCTCACACACGGAGGCTGGATCGACAACGTGCCGCCGTATCCCGGCGCGCCGCCGACACCGGAGGACGCGTACGACAAGTACGTCGCGACTGGCGTCTACGAGCCGGTGAACGAGTGTGCCCAGATGAACTTCTTCTCGCACAAGGTCCACGCGTTCTGGCTCCACCACACCGGGGAGAAGGCGAAGCTCGCGCTGCTGTCCGCGCAGATGCTCTGGCAGCCCTCAGTCGTCGAGACGACGGGTCGGCCCGAACGTGGGACTTTCATCGACACGCTCCGCACCTCGACCGAGCCGATCTACATGACGGTGCTGTACGTCCTCGCGATTGTCGGTCTGTTCATGGTGCCCCGCGCCTTCGCCGTGCTCGCAGTCCTCATGTTTGCGTACCAGACGGCCGTCGCGATGATCTTCGTTGGCGTGACCCGCTACCGCGTGCCGTGGGACTTCATCGTCTGCCTGCTCGCCTCGGCAGCCGTGCTCGCGATCCTTCGCCGGGTCGCGGAGGCACGAGCGGTCGGGCGCGGTCACCCGCGCACGGAGCCGTGACGCGCCTCGAGGAGCTCAGCGACCGCTACCGCGAGCACCATCGCTCGTCGCGGAGCGAGGACTTCGTGTTCGGTGGCGACGAGCGAGCCGACGCGTTCCGGCGCCGTGTCGGCGGACCGGATCTCGCGGTGCTCGACCTCGGGTGCCGGTACGGGGCGCTGACGCGCGCGTACGCGTCCGGGAACGCGGTCATCGGCGTCGACGTCGACCGCGACGCGCTCGCAGAAGCGTCGAAGCTCGGAATCGAGACGCGCTGGGCCGACGTCGAGCAACCGTTGCCGTTGGCCGACGCGAGCTTCGACGTCGTCGTGGCCGGCGAGCTGCTCGAGCACGTGCGCGACCCCGCCGCAGTCGTCGACGAGGCGCGGCGCTTGCTCCGACCCACCGGAGTCTTCGTCGGCTCGGTCCCGAACGCGTACAGGCTCAAGAACCGGCTGCGATTCGCCACGGGCGCGCCGCCCGAGAGCGACCCGACCCACCTTCACATGTTCCGCCAGGCCGACGTCCGGCAGTTGCTCCGCGACTTCGAGCACGTCGAGCTCGAGCTGATCTCGAGCCGATTCCTCCGGGTTCACCGCGGTTTGTTCGCGAACGACATCGTCTTCTCGGGCCGTAGGCCACGCTGAAGCGCGGCGAGGTCGGTCTGCAAGCGCTTCGCGCCGAGGAACCCGAGCCCGACCCTGAGCGCTTCCCGTCGAACGCGATCGAGCAGGTCGGTGTCGTGGAAGTACGCGTGGACGAGCGGCCCCCGGAACGGCCCGAGGAGGCCGCGCGCGAGCATGCCGATCGAGTGCGTCGTCGGCAGCTCGAGTAGGCGTCTCCCGCTCGCGAGCTCGACGTAACACGGCTCGGCGCTGCCGAGTCTCGGCGCGTCCGCGGCGAGGTAGCCGGGGCGAAACGCGGTCGCCGTGCAGTCGGCGTATCCGAGCTCGGCGAGCGTCTCCGCGACCGCCTCGTCGAGATACCAGCCGCCGCCGCAGAAGAGCGAGACCGGGAGGTCGCGGGCGGCGAGCCACTCTGCCTGCTCGCGCACGCGCCCTGCCGGGTCGCCGCCCGTCGGCCGCGCGTGATCGGGCGCCGTCCAGTGCGTGTGTAGGCCGAGCGGGCCGAGCTCCGCCGCCTGATGAGCACGTTCGAGCCAAACCGCTTCGTCTTCGCCCGCCTCTGCGTCGGGTGTGCGCATCAGCGCCGCGATGCGGAAGCCGCCGTGGTGCCGGCGCCGAAAGTCGACGAAGCGGTTCCAGACGTCGTCGTCGAGCGGTCGCTCGACGTGGCACGAGACGACGGAGTACCGCCCACCCGGCAAGATGTGCTCCGTGTGCGGCATCGCCGGACTCTATTCGCCGTCGGGCCGGCCGAATCCCGAGCTCGTCGACACGATGCGCGCCGCGCTCGTCCACCGTGGACCCGACGAGGGATCGACGGACGCCTTCGGCCGGTGCGTCCTCGGGCACCAGCGGCTCCGCGTGCTCGACCTCGCGACAGGCCAGCAGCCGGTCGCGAACGAGACGGGTGACGTGAGCGCCGTGTTCAACGGCGAGATCTACAACTTCACGCGCCTCCGTGAAGAGCTGCGTGGCCACGAGCTGCGCGGCACCGGCGACACGCCCGTGCTCCCGCATCTGTACGAGGAGGACGGCCCGACGTTCGTCCGGCGGCTTCACGGCATGTACACGTTCGCGCTCTGGGACGAGACGCGCAGTCGCCTAGTCCTCGCACGCGACCGACTCGGCAAGAAACCACTCGTCTGGACGCGACTGCCCGACGGAACGCTTGCATTCGCCTCGGAGCTGAAGGCGCTGCTCACGCTCCCGGGCGTGGAGCGCGAGGTCGATCTCGCCGCGATCGACGAGTACCTCGCGCTCCAGTACGTCCCCGCAGATCGCACCGGATTTCTCGGCGTCCGGCGACTCCTTCCCGGACATCTGCTCGTCGCCGAGGGAGACGCGCTCACGATCGAGCGCTACTGGCAACCGAGGCCACACCCGAGCTTCCTTCCGGAAGGCGAGTGGCTCGAGCGCGTCCGTGCGACCGTCACGGAGGCGGTGCGGGATCGGCTGCGCTCCGACGTGCCGCTCGGTGCGCTGCTCTCGGGCGGGATCGACTCGAGCATCGTCGTCGCGTTGATGGCACAGGCGTCCGCGCAACCAGTGCGGACGTTCACGGTCGGCTTCGACGACCCGCGCTACGACGAACGCTCGTACGCAAGAGCGGTCTCAAGGCAGTACTCGACCGTCCACGAGGAGCTTGCGATCGACGCAGACGTCGCGGCCACGCTGCCGAGGCTCGCGCGCGCATACGACGAGCCACTGGGCGACGAGGCCGCCTTTCCGACGTTCCTGATCTGCGAGCAGGCGCGGCGGCACGTGACCGTTGCGCTCACAGGCGACGGCGGCGACGAGTCGTTCGCCGGCTACGAGCGGTACGTCGCGCACGGGATCGCCGGACGCGTGCCGTCGCCGATCGCGCGTGCGGGCGCCGGCGCGCTGCGCCTCGTGCCGGATGCGCGGCGGAGCCCCCGCTCGACCGCCTTCCGGACGGCACGACTGCTGGACGCCGCGGCGGTCCCGTCGCCCGACAGGTACACGCGGCTGATGGAGGTCTTCCCGAAGGAGTTGCGGAGCCGGATCTGGTCGGACGGCGTCGCGCACGAGGTTCGCCTCGAACCTTCGGGGGCCGGGATCACGGGCCTCCAGCTCCTCGACCTTGAGACGTATCTCCCCGGCGATCTGCTGCCGAAGGCGGACATCGGGTCGATGGCTCACTCGCTCGAGCTCCGCTCGCCGTTGCTCGACCACCGCGTCGTCGAGTTAGGCCTTGCGCTCCCGGACTCGTTGAAGACGCACGGTCGCACCGGCAAGGTCGCGCTTCGGCATGCGTTCGCGCGCGAGCTCCCACACGAGGTGAGTGGGCGCGGGAAGACCGGTTTCGGCGTGCCGCTCGGGCGATGGTTTCGCACGGACCTTCGCGAGCTCTCGTACGACGTGCTGACCACCGAGCGGGGCTGGTTCGAGCCTGCCGAGGTTCGACGCCTGCTCGACGACCACGTCGCCGGCCGGACCGACCACGGCCATCGACTCTGGTGCCTGCTCATGCTCGAGCTGTGGGCACGCGAGCACGTGGATGCGCCGGCGCTCCTCCCGGCGTGAGCCACGCGTGAGGGTCCTCCACGTCCACCGGATCGGCGGAATCGGCGGCTCCGAGCGCCATCTGCTGACGCTGTTGCCCGCACTGGCCGAGCGCGGGGTGGACGCGAGGTTTCTCGGCCTCGATGACCCAGCTCGCGCACCCGAGCCTTTCTACGCGCAGCTGCAGCTCCCGTTCGAGCGGATTCCTGCGCCTCGCGACGTCGATCCCGCGCTCGCAGCTCGCGTCGTCAGAAGTGTTCGCCGCCTGAAGCCGGACGTGGTCCATACGCACCTCGTCCATGCCGACGTGTACGGCGCGCTCGCCGCACATCGGCTGGTGTCGACGAAGCACAACGACGATCCGTTTCGCACCGGGCCTTTTCGCTTCGTCGAGCGTGCACTGGCTCATCGAGCCGCGCGGATCGTGACGATCACCGACGCACTCGCCCGATTCCAGATCGAGCGTGTGGGGATTCCTGCGCGGAAGCTCGTCACCATCTACTACGGGCTCGATGCACCGCCGGCTGCCTGGGGCTCGAACCCGGCGGACGACGTGCGCGATGACGCGGTCGTGCTGCTCGCCGTCTGCCGCCTCGATCGGCAGAAGGGTGTCGACGTTGCCGTGCGCGCGCTCGCGGAAGTACGACGGCGTCACGAGCGCGCGGTGCTGGTCGTCCTCGGCGAGGGGCCCGAACGCGAAGAGCTCCATCGACTCGCGTCTCGACTCGGCGTCTCGGTCCATCTCCTCGGCCGCGTCCCCGACGTGAACGCCTGGCTCACTCGCGCCGACGTGCTCGTGCACCCCGTGCGCTGGGAGGGGTTCGGTCTTGCCGTGCTCGAGGCGATGCTGGCCGGGCTGCCGGTGGTCGCCTCAAACGTGAGCTCGCTGCCGGAGCTCGTCGAGGACGGCGAGACAGGCGCGCTCGTCCCACCCGACGACCCTCCCGCGCTCGCTGCCGGCATCGAGCGGGCGCTCGCCGCGGGCGCCATGCTCGGCGAAGCGGGGCGCCGCCGCGCTCACGAGCGGTTCTCGGTGGCGCGGATGGCGGATGCGACGCTCGAGCTCTACCGGCGGATCGTCCCCGACGGTTTCGCGACGACCCACCTCCCACCCCCCACTCAAACAACGGATGGGGAGCGATCCTAGCCCGCCGACTCGGCCGAGCTGTCGCGCGGAAGCGCCGAGATCGTGCCGTTCCTCGGTACGTGTCGCTCGAGCTTCTCGCGATAGAGCAGCTCGGTCCGGTCGGTGCAACGCTCCTGCAGGAAGCGGTCGAGGGCACGTCGGCGGCCGGCCTCGCCCATCCGTGCGGCGAGCTCGAGATCACCACCGAGCGTCTCCAGGGCGCGGGCGAGCGGCTGCGCCTCGCCCGGTGGTACGAGCAACCCGGTGACGCCGTCCTCGACGAGCTCGCCGAGACCGCCGATCTCTGCCGCGATCACCGGCCGCGCTCGCTCCATCGCTTCCAGGGCGACCATGCCGAACCCCTCGCCCATCGACGGCACGACGACTACCGCCGACTCCTCGATCGCCGTCTGCACGGGCGCGACGTATCCGAGAAAGCGGACCGCGTGGTCGATCTCGAGCTCCTTCGCAAGCGCGCGAAGAGCCGGCTCGAGCGGTCCGCGGCCGGCGATGTCGAGCCGGAGCGCAGGCAGTCGCCGTAGCGCGTCGGCGAACGCCCGCAGCAGCACGACGTGCCCTTTGATCGGAATGAGACGGCCGACGCAGAGGAAGCGCGGCACGGTCCCTGTGTACGGCATCGCTCGCCCGTTCGGCTCGATGCCGTAGTGGACGATCTCAAAGCTCTCGCCGTCGAAACCCTCGACCTCCTCGAGGTACCTCGCAAGCCCACGCGAGATCGCGATATGGGCGTGCGCGAGCGCGGCGATCGCACGATCTCCGAGCGCGAAGCCGGGATTCTCCCGGAACTCGTTGAAGCCGTGCTTCGTCGAGATGCGAATCGGCACGCCCGTGAGCGTGCCGGAGAGCTGGCCGTACACGTCCGCGTGGACGAGATGCGTGTGCAGGATGGTCGGACGTTGTCGCGCGAGGAATCCTGCGATGCGGAAGAAGGCGATCGGGTCGACATCTGCCGCCAACGGGATCGCGTCGAGGGCGATACCCCTCGCGGTCAGCTCACGAGCGAAGTCCCATGCGCCCGGCTCGTTCTCGTGCAGCATCAGGAAACGAATGTCCCAGCCGCGTTGCTGCAGGCGGGGCAGCAGCGTTAGCAGGTGCGCCTCCGAACCGGAGATGCCCGCGACCTTCTGCAGATGGAGCACGGTGCCGACCTCGTTCATGTCGCGGCCTCGAGGACCCCGTCGGCCCACGTCTCGACCGAGTGCCGGCCGGCAACGCGCTCGTGCAGCGTTCGGCCGATCTCCGCACGTCCACGCGCATCGACGCCGGCGAGCCAGGTGAGCCTATCCACCAGTGTTGCAACGTCGTCCTGGACGAACGCGAGCGGCAACTCGCCGAACAGCTCGTCGAAGACGGGGTTGGCGGCGAGGACCGGGAGGCACGCGGCGCCGGCCTCGTAGACGACCTTGTCGGGCGCGCCGGCGCGCATGTTGTTCACGAGCACATCCGAGCCGCCAAACACCTCGGGCAGCTGCGCTCGCGGGACGGCATCCCCGAGCTCGACGCCGAACTGCTCGAGCTCGCGTCGATGTTCGCGCTCGAGGTCGTTCGAGGCGACCCCGTGCAGCTCGACGTCGACGTTCCCCGCCGAACGTGCAGCCTCGAGGATCGTCGGGATCCCCTTCGCGGGCGAGTACCGGCCGAGCACGAGGGCGCGCAACCGGTCGGTCGGCACTCGCTCCGTGCAGGGGAACTCGCTCACGTCGATACCGTGCCCGATCGCGTGGACCTTCGACGAGGGAAGCGGAAACGAGCGGCGATCGACACTCGCGATCGCAGTCGCGAGCGTCGCGGCGGCGCGTAGCAACGGGGTCGCCTTCCAGTGCGTGTACCAGAGCACGAGCGGAATGCGACGCGGTCGCACGAGCGGCGCCGCGAGCACGACGTACAGCGGCACCATGTGCGCAACCACTGCGTCGGCCGGGAGCACGCGCGCGAGCTCGCGCTCGAACCGGGCGCCACGCGCGATTCGTCTCGGCGCGCCGAACGTCCTCACCTCGACGTTGGCCGGCAGCGCGTCGCTCGTCGCCGACTGCGCGACGACGACGAGCTCGTCCACACGGGCGGCGAGCGCGCGGATCTTCGCAACTGTGGCGCCGAGGACCGGGTCGTCCGCGTCGACGCGCTGCGTGATGAAGAGGAGCCTCCTCAAAAGAAGTCCGTGTCGCCGAGCGTGAAGCGCCAGCGGCTCGGATCGGTCTCGAGGTGCCCTGCAAGCGCTTTCCCCATGAAGTTCAGCGAGAGGTGCGTCGGCGCGAAGCCAAGCGCGGCGTAGGCGGGCCGCTGTCCCCGAGCGGGCAGCGCGAAGACGGCGCGCGAGCCCGGCTTCACGGCCGCGAGACAAGCGCGAAGGAGCGGCCGCGGGTCGTCCGCGACGAGGTCGGCGATGAGCGCGATCGGATGGCCGCGGTGGATCTTGTGCCCGAGCACGGCGTAGTCACGGCCCGACGTGAAGGCAACGTAGTCCTTCGGGGAATCGACGTAGCGCCAGTTCAGGTACGAAGCATCGCGGACGACGTGGTTCGGCCACGCAGCGGCCGCGTCGCCCTCGTGCACGAAACGGGGATGCGGCTCCGCGCGCGCGTGGGGTCGGATCGTCGAGGGCAGCAGTCGCGCCCAGATCCGGAGCTTGCCGACCGCGCTCCAACCGAGCGGCCCGAGGAAGATCGGCTCCGTCGGCTTCGACGCGAACGCGAGCACGACGGCGGCGCCGCGAGCCTCGGCCTCCGCCTCGTGCTTGCGCTCGAGCGCAGGGAAGATCCCGAGCCCACGCGCGGGTGCGTCCGTCGTCGCGTGGACGGAGAACGTCGCGAGCCGTTCCTCGCCGTCGAGCACGATGCGATAGAGCGAGTGCCCGGCGACGCCGACGATGCGGTCGCCGATGCGCGCGACCGACCGGAGCGAGCCCGCAGGGTTCCGGTCGAACCACCAGTCGAACACGTCGCCCGGCAGCGCGCTCTCGCCCCAGGCGTCACTCAGGAGCCGGAGATAGTCGTCGCGCGACGCCTGCTCGTACGAAACCAGCTCGTACACGCCGGAAGACGTCATCGAGCGCGTCGCGCTTACTTGGTCGACGTCCCGAGGGCGGCGTTCAAGAGCCGGCGCGCGTGCGTGCCGGTGACCGTGTCCTTCAGGGCGATCAGGTCACACGCGCCCGAAAGCACGAGCTCGAAGGTGCGATTCGGGTACGGCTCGATGTTGTAGCGGCGCAGCTGGAGCGGGTCGGTGCCGGCCGAGTTCGCTCCGGAGACCGCGCTGAACGCGACGTCGTATCCCGCCTGGCGCACGAGGCTCAGATGCACCGGGCGGTAGTCCGCCTCCGAGCCCTTGACGTACGAGAAGGCGCGGACGGGCCGCCCGAGCCGCTCCTCCAGCCGCAGCTTCGACAGCGTGATCTCCCGTGCCGCCTCGTCGACCTCGAGCTCGGCGAGCGGTCGATGCGAGATCCCGTGCGACTCGATGCGGAGGCCGTGCTGTTCGACGTCTGCGAGCTCGTCCCAGTCGAGCGTCCGGTTGAACAAGCCGTGCGTCGCGAGGCGCTCCTCGTGCGGAAGCGGCTGGTAGTCGTCGAGGTAGCCGATCGGCACGAACAGGACCGCCGGATAGCCGTACTTCTGCAGCACCCGGGCCGCGTTGTCGAGGTTGTCGTGATAGCCGTCGTCGAAGGTGATGAGCACGGCCCTCGGCGGCAGCTCCTTGCCGTCGACGTAGTAGTCGAGGACCGCCTGCAGGTCGACGACGCTGTACCCCAGCGTCCGCAGCTGGTCCATCTGCTCGTCGAACACGGACACCGGCATCGAAAGCGGGTTTGCGGGCAAGTCGTTGACCTTGTGGTACATGAGAACGCGAAGGCTCCTGTTTCCGTCCCCGTCGACGCCGACGGCCGTCGCCGCTTCGCCGATCGTCCGGTAAACGCCGTTCTTCAGAAGCTGCTTGAAGCGCTCGGCCCGCACG
>Ga0187779_10000960_pt1 | contig 18588 bp, 19 predicted proteins | sample 1015_Q2_SP10_10__FD_132435 | JGI IMG/M metagenome (GOLD analysis project Ga0187779, IMG submission 132435) | Tropical peat soil microbial communities from peatlands in Department of Meta, Colombia - 1015_Q2_SP10_10_MG | ecosystem: Environmental > Terrestrial > Soil > Wetlands > Peat | place... | reverse complement strand
TTCGACCGTACACGCTCACTGTCGCTGCATCTGTTTGAGCACGTGCACGGCGAAAGCCGCGACCGCGGACAGGCCATGATCGATCTGAAGTCGCAATACGAGCAAGCTGGCCTGATGATGAGCGCGGCGGAATTGCCGGACTTCCTGCCGCTGTTCCTTGAGTTTCTGGCGACGCGGCCACTCAAGGACGCCTGCGAGCTGTTGGGCCAGCCCGCGCATATTTTCGCCGCGCTCGCGGAACGCCTGCGCAAACGCAAGTCCCCCTACGAAGCTGTGTTCCGCGCGTTGGTCGCGCTGGCGGCAGCAAAGCCCAAGGACGAAGAGGTGTCTGAATTGCTGAAGCTGCCCGACCCCGATGCGGCCGACCTCGCGGCGCTCGACGCCGCTTGGGAGGACGAGCCGGTCAATTTCGGCCCGGGTTTGGGTGATGGCTGCAAGGATGGGCTGATCGCTCGCGTCCGTGGCGGCATGCGGCCGGCGCCTGGCCTGTCGCGGCCAAACCCGCGCTCGTGAGGACAGAGCTATGCGCGATCTGATCAACTATATCGTCTTCGGCTGGTACCCCTACTTCTGCCTCACGGTTTTCCTGCTCGGCAGCTTGGTGCGCTTCGACCGCGAGCAGTACACTTGGCGCAGCGGCTCGAGCCAGCTGCTGCGGCGGCGGCAGCTCACCTGGGGCTCGAATTTGTTTCATGTCGGTATCCTTGTCATCTTTGCCGGACATTTCGTTGGTCTGCTAACTCCGATCTGGGTCTTCGATGGGCTCGGCATCTCGCACACCTTCAAGCAATGGATGGCAATCATCGTCGGCGGCGTCGCCGGCGTGTTCTGCTTCTTCGGCATTACACTGCTGGTCCACCGGCGCCTGTTCGACGCGCGTATCCGATCGACGTCGTCGTTCAGCGACATTGCCATCCTGCTAATCCTTTATGCGCAGCTCACCCTCGGGCTCGCGACCATCGCCGTCTCGCTCAACCATCTCGACGGCCACGAGATGATGAAGTTCATGACCTGGGCCCAGGGCATCCTTACCTTGCAACCGGGTGTCTATACACTGGTCGCCGATGCGCATCCGATCTTCAAGGCGCATCTTTTCCTCGGCATGACGATCTTTCTGCTGTTCCCATTCACGCGCCTCGTCCACGTTTGGAGCGCACCGGTCTGGTATCTCGGCCGCCGCGGCTATCAGGTGGTGCGTTCACGCTACAGCGTGCCGGCGGAGTAGGTCCATGAGCTGTTCCGTACACGTGCAATTCCCGGCTGGGAAACCGGTAACCGTCAGCGTCAATGGCGTGGCGATTGAGCGCGACGCCATTCAGCGCGAGATGCAGCACCATCCCGCAGACAAGCCGATCGACGCGTGGCGGCGGGCGGCACGCGCTCTGGTCATTCGCGAATTGCTGCTGCAGCGAGCGCGCCGTCTCGGCCTTGTGCCAGAGGCTCTGACTGATGACGACGACCGCCGCGAGACCGACGATGAGGCGCTGATGCGCGGCCTCGTCGATCGCGAAGTGAGCGTTCCGGAACCGGACGAGGACACCTGCCGGCGCTATTACGAAAACAACAAAGCGCGCTTCCGCTCGCCGGACATTTACGAAGCTGCGCACATCTTGTTTGCCGCTGCATCTGCCGACAAAGACGCTTACGCGCAGGCGCGCGCCGATGCCGCTGCGGTGTTGTCAGCCCTGCACGACAATCCGGAGAGCTTTGCAGCGATGGCGCAGGCCTGCTCGCGGTGCCCGTCAGCGGCGCAGGGTGGCAACCTGGGCCAGATCACCAAGGGACAGATCACGCTGGAGTTCGAGCAAGCCTTGATCGCACTGAAGCCGGGCCAAATCTCTGCCGAGCCAACCGCAACACGCTATGGCTTTCACATTATCCGGCTCGACCGCAAACACGACGGTGCGGTGCTGCCTTACGAGTCGGTCGCCGCAAGGATTGCCGACTATCTGCGCGACAGCGTCGCGCGGCGCGCCGCTGCGCAATACGTGGCGCGCCTTGCCTCGGCGGCGCAGATCGAGGGGGTCGATCTCGCTGGCGCCGAAGCCCTGCGCGTTCATTGAATAGGGAACCGGTGATGATCCTCGGCGATGTGCTGGCGCGTTTGCAGAACGACGGCGAGGCCGCCGAACTCATTCTCGGTCTGGGCAAGTTGTCGTTGCTCGCCGGTGCGCGGCAGCGCGCAGAGGCCGAAGGCGTCGACCTCGCGACCTATGCCCGTTGCGCGGTGCAGCGCTATGCGGTCGAGGCAAGCGACGAGGAATGGGTCAGCGCGATGGGCGCGCTCGGTCGCGCCACGGATCCCGGCATGGTTTTTCTTAAACGAGCGCTGGAAAGATAGCGCTGAAGGTATCCGCTTGTGGTCCATAGCGGACATTCGCTTATTTCACACAAATTCCGACCACACTTTAGGTCAGACCTTCTGACGTAACTAGGTGCTTCAATGTAGCCAACGAATGATTTGCGGTCGGACGAGCCTAGAAATTGATTCGGATCAACTTCTGCGACGCGTGACGTGCAAAATTCAGAAAAATACTTTTCAAGGTCCACAGTCATGGCCGCTAAGACTTATCGAATTTTCGCCGCAAGCATCGTACTTGCCGCGATGATGTGTGCGGTTGGCGGAATCGCCTCGGCGAAGTCTCACGGCGGTGGCGGTGGCGGTCATGGTGGTGGTGGCGGTGGGCATGGTGGCGGCGGTCACGGCGGCGGCCATATCGGTCACATTGGTGGACATAGTGGCGGTTCGAGCATCGGTCGTGGCATCGCGCACATAAACGGCTCGCACTTCAGCCACCTCAGCGGCGCAAATATTCGGCACTTCACTTCTAGTCGTTCGTGGGCATCAGGCCATCGTTGGGCGCATATAGGCGGTGCACATGTCCGCCACGCCGCTCTTGGTCGTTCGCTCGCCAGGAATGCGCATTGGGCAAGAAACGCCCATTGGAGCCATTGGGGTCATCATTATTGGAACGCCCACTGGCACGGCGGATGGGGCGGCTGGGCTGGAGCAGTCTACTGGCCATATTTCTACGGCGATGTTTTCACCTTCGTCCTCTGGCCGTGGTGGGGTTATTACGATCCATTCTGGGCCTATGGCGATCTCTTCGTCTGGGACGCCATCTTCTGGAACGGACCATATTACGCCTTGGGCCCAGCTTTGTTTGACGTTTACGGCGGCTACGATCCCATTGGCCCAGGGCGCAGGCGAATTGCCAGATCACACACCGCGCCAACTGAAACAACTGAAACAACTGGGACGACTACGAACGACAAAGCAGCCGCGCAAACCTGCAGCGGGCTTGCCCCAGGCGTGACCGATTTACCCATCGAGCAAATCGAAAACGCGCTTGAACCGAATAGCGACCAACATCAAACCTTGAGCGCGCTTAAGGATGCCTCTTCACACGCCAGCGATGTCCTTAAGGCGTCATGCCAGAACGACCTCGCACTTACTCCTCTTGGACGCCTCGATAGCGTGCAAAAGCGTGTCGATGGAATGATCCAGGCGGTGGGAATTGTGCGTGGACCGCTTGAAGCTTTCTATAATTCCTTGAGCGACGAACAAAAACAGCGTTTGGCGCAACTCGGCCCGGCCTCCGACAGTAAACGAGGGCCTGCCTCGGACACGGATCTGGCTTCCATGTGCGGCCGGCGCGTGGAAAATTTCACAAGGCTTCCGGTGGAACGCATCGAGCAAACCGTTAAACCCACGCAACAGCAACAGGAAGCGCTCGAAAAGTTGAAGCTGGTATCAACCCAAGCCGCCGATCAGCTGCAGGCCACCTGCCCGAGTCAGATGCCTCAGACAGTGACAGGGCGTCTTGATGCCATCGGCAGGCGATTGGACGCTATGGCCGGAGCGGTCAAGCTGGTGCGTCCTGCGCTGACGAACTTCTACGACCTTTTGAGCGATGAGCAGAAGGCCAGATTCAATATCTTAGGCCCGCCACGGACCTCCGCGCTCAATCGCTAGTGCGACGCGAGCTTGTGCAAGGTCTGCTCGTAGGAGAACAAAAATGAGCCGTATATTGTGTGCAGCGATGGTTAGCATCGCAGTATTCGCGTTTGAACAGCTCCATGCGGAGGCCTACGAAGCTCCTTGGTGCGCGGTCATTAACACCGGCATGGACGTCCATTGGGACTGCCAATATCAATCCTTCGAGCAATGCTATCCAAACATACTGGCTGGCAATCGCGGATTTTGTAATCAGAACCCTGCCTATCACGGCCCCGAACGAAGGGCGTATCCGTCCCGCCGTCACATTCGGCAGCATGATATTAAACAGTAGGCGCTTCAACTTAGTGATCTGATGTTTGCTGCTGGACGCCTACATTTGATTTGACCTACCGCAACGACGTCAGCCGCGGTCTCATGTCTGCTGCGCACTATGTATGAGGTACGCCAATTTCCGCACGTGGCGATGTTTTGGCCGTTGCTTGCTGCCGCTTCGGCGAGCGAGTCGGCGGCGCTGTATGCGAGACAACTGATCGGTGCGGCTTCCGGTATAGCTATTGGCGAGCCGGTTCCCGAACCTGAATGGACGACAGCGCACACGATCAAACTCGACCTCAAGACGGTCGCGTTGCGCGACTTCTCGATTGCAAATGAAGGCCCGGCGGCCCTGCTGTGTGCCCCGTTTGCCTTGCATGGAGCGACGGTCGCCGACTTCGCGCCGGGCCACAGCCTAGTGGCGGCTCTGCGCGACGCCGGGATCAAGCGCCTGTTTCTGAGCGACTGGCGCCCGGCCGACGCCGATATGCGTCTTCTCGGGATTGGTGACTATCTGGCCGCGCTGAATGTGCTTGTCGATGAAATCGGGGGCCAAGTCGATCTGATTGGGCTTTGCCAAGGCGGCTGGATGTCGATGCTTTACGCCGCTCGCTTCCCAGCAAAAGTGCGCAAGTTGGTGCTTGCCGGGGCACCGATCGACGTTGCGGCAGCCGTTTCCAAATTGTCCGCTCTTGTAGAAGCGACCCCGGCGGCCGTGGTCGATGAATTCGTCAAACTTGGCGACGGCCTCGTGCTCGGAAGCATGCTTAAAAAGATATGGGGACTTAAGACCCTTGATCCCCAGTCGATCCATCGCATGCTGGGCACGCGCGAAACTTTGAATTCTACCAAATTTGCGGAGCTCGCCTTGCGATTTGAGGCCTGGGATGCCTGGACGACCGACCTGCCAGGGCTCTACTTCCACGAAGTCGTCGAGAATCTCTACCGGCGTAACGAGCTCGCGACCGGCAATTTTGTCGCTTTGGGACAGAAGATCGATCTTGGAGGCATGAAGGCACCGCTCTTCATGCTGGCGGCACGGGATGATGAGTTGATTGCACCGGCGCAACTATTTGCGGCCGAACGCCTTGTCGGTACGCCGTCGCACGATCTGCGGAAGGCTTTGGTGCCTGGCGGTCATCTCGGGCTATTCATGGGCCGGCCAATCCTCGAGAAGCATTGGCCGGCCATCGCCGATTGGCTGCGCGTACCTGTGTCGGCCTCAGTCGGTATTGAACGGGCCGGCTGACACCGAGCTCCTTTGATTGGCCGGCAGGCTGCCCAGCGCAGTTTGCAAACGGCGCGCCTCGTCGTCCATGCCGATCCACCGCAGTTTGTGAATCAACTTTACCAATTCTTGCGGCTCTTTATCGTGCGGTATTTCGAGAGCTTGTTGCATGTTGCTCTCCTATTCAGTGCGCTTCCTCAGTCATCACATTCTCGTCACGGATCACGTGCTCGCAGTCGGCCATCCGCCGTTGCCGAGTGATTTCGTGATCTTGTTCGTGATCAGTTGGGCTTCATCGGCCAGCCGGCGGCCGTCGTCGGCGGCCATTTTCATCCGCTCCGAAACGCATTTCGAATACGTTTCAAGCGCTTCCGGGACCGTTCGGGTTGTTGTGAGCTTCGTGGCCAAGTCAGACCACAGGGAGACTTCAGACTGCACGCGGGCAAGCCAGGCCCGACTGGCTTGCTCGTAGGATTCAAGAAGCGTCTTTTGCAAGGCGAGCGCTGATTCCGTCCGCTCTTGTCCCCAGTTGAGAAGCGTTGCTGGCGAAATAGGTGTTGAAGCGGTCGTATCTTTGTTTGGAGTTGCCATAGTTGGATACCTCTCTCAGTCGCGATCCAAATTTCAAAAACACAATGGATCCCGTCACTTCCTGCTTCGTTGATTTACATCAACGGCCGGTGATTTTTTGATTGCTAGCAAAGTTGCCGAACAACTGCCTCCAGCAGCAGGTGTGATAGCAATGCCCAAGCAAACCTCAGCAGCTACAAAGGATTCCTCGGCAGCGCCCTTCGGTGCACTCGCGCCGGCAGCCGAATACATGGTCGATGCCGCACAGCGCACTTTGCTGTTCTGGGACGTGCTGCGCCAGCGCGGCAATCAGTATCGCGAGCATCTGGCCGAAACCGCTCCTCACGTCCTCGACTATCAGGTCGAACTGGTCGTGGACGGGCGCACGCTTAACCGGCCGGTCAATTACGGGCTCGCGAGAGTCATACCGCCTGCGGGCATCCAGATTGATCCAAAGCTCCGCCCGTTCATCGTCGTAGATCCGCGCGCGGGACACGGTCCGGGTATCGGCGGCTTCAAGGCCGATAGCGAAATCGGCGTGGCGTTTAGAGCCGGACATCCCTGCTATTTCGTCGGTTTCCTTCCCGATCCAGTCCTGGGTCAAACCATCGAGGATATTGCGCGCGCCGAAGCGGTTTTTATCGAAAAGGTCATTGCGGCCCACCCCGAGGCCAGCGGCAAGCCCTGCGTCATCGGCAATTGCCAGGCGGGCTGGGCGATCATGATGTTGGCGGCAATCCGTCCTGAATTGTTCGGCCCCATCATCATCGCCGGATCGCCGCTTTCGTATTGGGCCGGTGTGCACGGCAAGAACCCGATGCGCTATTCGGGTGGGCTTTTGGGCGGCAGTTGGTTGACCGCGTTCGCCAGCGATCTCGGGCAGGGCAAATTCGACGGTGCCTGGCTGGTGCAGAACTTTGAAAACCAGAATCCCGCGAATACGCTTTGGACGAAACAATATAACCTCTATTCGAACATCGACACCGAAGCATCACGCTACCTGAGCTTCGAGCGGTGGTGGGGCGGTCACGTCAACTTAAATGCTGAGGAAATTCAGTTCATCGTCGATGAGCTGTTCATCGGCAATAATCTCGCCGCCGGCGAAATTCAGACATCTGACGGCATTGCTATCGATCTCCGAAATATTCGGTCTCCGATCGTTGTCTTCTGCTCGAAAGGCGACAACATCACCCCGCCGCAGCAGGCGCTGGGATGGATTCTAGATCTCTACAAGAATGTCGATGAGATCCGGTCATACGGGCAGACCATTGTTTACACGATCCATGAATCCGTAGGTCATCTCGGCATCTTCGTCTCCGGCGGCATTGCGAAGAAGGAGCACGCCGAGTTCTCGAGCAATATCGACCTGATCGATACCCTGCCGCCCGGCCTCTACGAGGCGGTATTTCAAAATAAAAGTGAAGACACCGCCAATCCCGACCTCGCAAGCGGAAACTGGGTGATGCGATGCGAAGCGAGGACGCTCGATGACATTCGGGCGCTTGGCGGCAACGACGCTGCAGACGAACGCCGCTTTGCAACGGCTGCACGCGTGTCTGAGACAAATCTTGCACTCTACCGCACGTTCCTTCAACCCATGGTGCGAACATGCGTTAACGCGTCGCTCGCGGAGTGGATGCGGTATTTGCATCCATTGCGGCTTCAATACGAGCTTTTCTCGGATGCAAATCCTCTGATGCGGCCGCTTGCTTCGCTTGCGGACGAGGTCCGCAAGAATCGTAAATCCGTCGGTAAAGAAAATCCGTTTGTGGCTCTGCAAGAGAATATCTCGACGCAGATTGTCACTTCGCTCGATGCATGGCGAAAAGCGAATGAGACCTGGGCTGAACGCGCATTCCTTGCGATCTATGGGACACCGACGCTTCAGGCGGCTATGGGCATCGACCCCTCCGCCAACCGTCCGCTGCGCAAGGCGGTGGAAAATCCGCTGCACCGTGAGCTGCTGCAGGATCGGCTCGCGGAGCTTCGGGCGCGCATTCAGGTCGGCGGAATTCGCGCAGCTGTCGTACGGGCGCTCATTTATGTTGGCATGAAGCGAGCGGCGGTCGACGAACGCGGATTTGAAATGACGCGCCGGATCCGCAAAGCACACGGTGACATGCCAATTTCGGAATTTAAGACGCTTGTGCGCGAACAGTTCGCGCTTCTGCTTCTCGATGAAGCGGCCGCGCTCGCCGCGATCCCGGCGATGCTGCCGGTCGATAAAGGCACGCGAGAAAAAGCCTACGAGTTGATTGGCGAAGTGCTTGGCGCTGTCGGCGACCTCTCTGCAGAGGACAAGACAAGATTGGATGAAGTCGCAAGCCTCTTTGACCTGGACGGGAACGCGGCGCGCGCTCGTCTTCGGGAGGTGCCGAAAGAAGCGCAGGCGAAGGCGTCGTGACGCAGCGTGCAAAACCACAAGCCAAGGATTAGGTAATGGCTTACGCAGATTTGAATTGGAAATCAAACGAGAAACTGGCGGTCGGCAAAGGTGCCACGGTCCAGGAATTTGTTGCAACAAGTGGCAACAACAAGCTTGAAATAAGCGTCGCGCCCTGGGGCGAAGGCCAGTTGACGATCAATGGCCGCGACATCGCACACATCGATTACGCGAAAGACAGGCGGCAAGCTTTTCGCGAGCTCGATTTGATCGCGGGCCGCTACCTTTCGGGCGACTTTGTCACAGTCCAGAAGGAACGGCGGCCATCCATGATTCCGGCCGTGAAAGCCAAGCTTTTGGAGGGGAAAAAGGGCCTCATCGTCGGTATCGCTAACGAAAATTCTATCGCTTGGGGATGTGCCAAAGCCTTCCGCGCGCTGGGATCGGAGGTTGCCGTCACTTATCTGAACGACAAGGCCAAGAAATATGTCGATCCGCTTGCGCGCGAGCTCGAGGCGTCGATCGTCATGCCTCTCGACGTGGGCGTGCCTGGGCAAATGGAGGCCGTTTTCGAGCGCATTGCAAAGAAATGGGGCGAGCTCGACTTCCTTGTGCACTCGATTGCTTTCTCACCCAAGGATGCGCTCCAGGGCCGCGTCGTCGATGTTTCGCGCGACGGCTTTCTCACCACTTTGGACGTGTCCTGCTGGACGTTCATCCGTATGGCACACCTCGCCGAGCCCCTAATGCGCAAAGGCGGCACATTGTTCACGATGACGTATTACGGCAGCCAGATGGTCGTTAAGAACTACAATATCATGGGCGTCGCCAAGGCCGCGCTCGAAAGCGCGGTGCGTTACATCGCGGCCGAGCTCGGCCCAAAAGGCATCCGCGTTCACGCTATTTCTCCCGGGCCGCTCGCGACCCGCGCCGCGTCGGGAATTCCCGAGTTTGATGCTTTGCTCGACAAGGCGAAAGCGAAGGCGCCAGCGCGCAGCCTTGTCAGTATCGATGATGTCGGTGTCGCGACTGCATTTTTGGCGCACGACGCCGCAAGGCTCATTACTGGTGAGACGCTCTACATCGATGGCGGTTACCACATAATGGACTAGTGGTGGACGCAGCAAAATATTCGACATTCGAGCAACTGCGGGATGGTCGGCGGTTTGAAATCCGTTCGCTCAGGCCGCAAGACGGGCCCGATCTTGTCGCAGCAATCAAAAGCGTCAGCGCTCAATCGCTTTTCCGCCGTTTTTTCGCGGTGCGGCGCGAATTCACCGAGAAAGAGATCGCGTTCTTCGTGAATATCGATTTCGTCAACCATGTCGCGCTGATCGCCGCACTGGATGAGGCCAACCCGCGGGCAATTATCGGCGGTGGGCGCTACGTGGTCGTGAAGCCCGGGACGGCGGAGTTGGCTTTCGCAGTGGTTGATTCTTACCAGGGACAGGGCGTCGGTACGGCGCTGATGCGCCACCTCACCTCAATTGCGCGTGACGCTGGCGTCCGGGAACTCATCGCCGAGGTATTGGCCGAAAACACGGCAATGCTGAAGATCTTCGGCAGCTGTGGCCTTCCCATGACGACGAGACGCGAGGCCGACGTCGTTCATGTGGCAATTCAACTCGCAAAATAATCCGGTCGCACTCGGATCTTTAAGCGTCAAATTTGAGGCACACCGCGCGTCTTTCCCGGAGCGTCTGTAAGTACGGATGAACGCACGCCTTTTAGGCGGCACTATGGATAAGATTGTCGAGTGTATCGGTACGGGTCAGCCCGCCGACTTTCTCTCCGATGCCGTCGGCTCGCAGCAAGTCACGCACGGTGCCATGTGCACCAACGATGCGTAGGGCGATGCCCCGGCCAGCCAGCTCGGCGTGCAAGCTATGTAGCATCCGGGAGCCCGCGAGATCGATATAGGGACTGGCGGAGAGATCGCAGATCACCAGGCGGATGGCCGCATCATCGGCGGCATTCAGATGATTCAAAACCGTCTCCAGAACCGCATCGGCGTTGACATAAATGAGCGAGACCTCCGGCCGGAATGCAATCACCTGGCGTAGCGGTTCGTTCTCGGGATGACGCTCGATGTCCGAATAACTATTAGTGCCGGGAACGCGTCCCAGAAACGCAACGTGCGGGCGCGACGCGCGCGCCAGCATCAAGAGGATAGAAGCTGCAGCGGCAATCAGAATGCCTTGGAGGATTCCAAGGAGAAGCACGAAGACGAGGGCGATCGCTGCGGCGTAGAAGTCCAATCGGTTGACGCGCCACATTCGAAGGATCGCCGGAAAGTCCAGCAGTCCATAAATTGCGGTGAGCACGACCGCGGCCAACACCGCCTTTGGCAGATTTTGCAGAAGGCCGGTGAGGTAGAGCAGGCACAGACCCAAGGTGATCGAGGCAAACACCAGCGCGAGTGTGGTCCGCGCGCCGGCCTTGTCGTTTACCGCGGACTGAGACAACCCGCCGGCCACTGGGTAACCGTGGCCGAGCGCGGTCAAGAGGTTTGCGACGCCGATCCCAAGAAATTCCTGCCGCGGATCGAGCGTGTAACCATGTTTGGCGGCGAAGGTGCGTGCGGCCGAAACTCCTTCGATATAGGCGAGCAGCAGGCAGCCCGCTGCCAGCGGAAAGATTCCTTCGACGTCGTGGAACTGCAGTGTTTGGCCGGACAAGGTCGGCAAGCCGGCCGGAATATTCCCGGTCGTCGGCACGCCAAGCGCGCCAAAGCCGAAGATGGTGGTGGCGAAGATCGACAGTCCAACAACGCCAAGCGCGACGGGTCTCCCTGGCATTACTTTTCCGCCAAGCGCGAGGAGAACAATCGCAATGATCCCAATCGCGAACACAAAGTAGTTTGTCTGGCCGATCTGTTCAGCGAGGAGGGCTACGCGCTCAAAAAAATTATGGCCACCGCCGGGAACACCGAACAGCGCGGGCAGCTGCGTCATGGCAATGGTCAACGCCGCGCCGGCCTTAAAGCCAACAAGAATGCTGTCGCTTATCAGCTTCACAAGAGCGCTTAAGCGAAACAGCCAAGAGAGAAAACAGAGCACGGCCACAGCATAGGCCGTCAGGCTCGCGATCTCTGCGTAATGGCGGGGGTCGCCTTCCGCCATCGCTCCGACGGTCGTCGCGATCATGAGCGAAATGGCGGACGTCGGGCCGATCGCAAGTTGTCGTGAGGAGCCAAGCAGGGCGTAGCCCAGGCCGCCCAAGAGATAGCCATAAATGCCGACCTGCGGCGGCAAACCAGCAAGTCCGGCATAGGCTAGAGAGACCGGGATTGCGTACGCCGCCAAAGTAACGCCTGCGATGAGATCTTGGATCAACCAATTTGGCTGGTATTGGGGCAGCCAATAGGCTGGGGGGAACCACGTCCATGTCGGCGAAGTCTTCCGATCGTCGCGACGCGCCATCGACATGGCCTCTACAAATGCACCGAATTACAAAACCCGCGCGAACATTGCTTGATCCACATCAAGTTCGACGAGTAGGCGTAAGGCATCTATGGTTCGCTCAAGATTTCGCGAATTCGCAAGCTCGTAAACTTTGGCCGTTCATTGCATTGGTAGCCAATTAAGGGGGATTGGGTGTGACTTGGAGCCAATTCTATAACTTTAGAAGCTATCTGCGAACGTCGCTGTGGATCATCCCGTTCATCGCGATCCCGTCGGCTCTAATAGCGATCCGCATTTTTCGCCGCGTCGACGTGTGGCTGGGATGGACCTTCCTGGACCTCACCACTCCTGGCGCGCAAACAATGCTCCAAGGGATTGCGACTGCGACGTTATCGTTTTTGGTTTTCACATTCGGCTCATTGCTGGTGGCGATTCAGGTCGCTAGCGCCCAGCTAACCCCGCGGATCATTGCAACGACGTTGTTACGAAACCCTGTCGTGAAAAACACGGTTGGCATTTTCATCTTCACATTTCTTTTTGCACTCAGCGCACAGGACCGGATCGAGACCAGAGTCCCCCAGTTGATCATCTTCTTTGCTGCGGTTTTGGGCGTTGCCTGCTTCGCGTCGTTTCTTTTTTTGATCGATTATGCGTCTCGGCTGCTGCGCCCGATTAGCATCTTGGCGCATGTCGCAAATGACGGTCTAGCCGTTGTTCAGAGCGTCTATCCTGAGCCAAGTCACGGACCGGATTCGACCGTACACTTACAGGCGCCGAAGCTTGGTACGCCAGAACGGATCGTACGACACAAGGCGAAGTCCGAGATTGTCCTTGCAGTCAACGTTGCGCTTCTCGTTGCAGAAGCCGAAGGGATTAATGGCGTGATTGAATTCGTACCTCAAGTTGGAGACTTCGTTGCGCTCGGCGAGCCGCTCTTTAACTTATACGGAGGTGCTCGCAACCTTTCGGAGGAATCGCTGCGATCCGCAGTCGCGTTTGGATCGGAACGTACAATGGAGCAGGATCCGACATTTGCGTTCCGTATTGTCATTGATATCGCTCTGAAGGCGCTGTCGCCGGCCATCAATGACCCGACCACGGCTGTGCTCGCGATTGATCAACTGCAGCGCATGCTTCGACTCGCGGGCAGCAGGCATTTGCGCACCGACGAGATTATGGATCGGTCGGGCAGGCTCCGGTTGATATTCCGCACCCCAAACTGGGAAGACTTTGTCCACCTAGCGTTTAGTGAAATACGCGCTTGTGGGTCGAACAATCTTCAAATCGTCCGTCGTCTGCGCGCGATGATCGACAATCTCATTCAAACATTGCCGAAGCATCGCCACCCGGCATTGCGGCAACAAGAAGCGCTCCTCGATCGCGACATAGAGGACCGTTTCAAATACCCCGAGGACATCGCGCTCGCGCGTGTCGCGGACACGCAAGGTTTGGGGGGACATTCCGGCAAGGTCAAGCGGAGTAGTCGGGTCAAGAGCTGATCTCACCTCGCAGGGAAGGTAGCGACGATGCAGCAGCAGGCTCTTACTGGCCCGCACCTCAGAACACCGAAGGCCGCCGCCGTTGCCGGCATCGTATTTTCTGTCCTCTTGATCATCATTTTCTTTTTGTTCCGGAGCGCGGTGCCGGCCGATCCTTTTGAACCGGGGGCCTGGTTGAAACGCAGCTCTAGGACCGCCGCTTTTGCACTTAATCTGATCCCTTTCGCTGGCGTGGCATTTCTTTGGTTTATCGGTTCGGTGCGTGACCGACTCGGGCAGTTGGAGGATCGGTTTTTTGCCACGGTCTTTTTCGGCAGCGCGTTGTTGTTCTTGGCGATGCTGTTCGTCGCTGCCGCGGCAATGGGCGCGGTTATTCTCGTCGCTGGATCAAATCAGCCCGTTGATGCCGAAAGCTTCCAGCTAGTGCGGGCGTTCGCCTACATCGTGATGAACACGTATGCGGTGAAAATGGCCGCAGTGTTCATGATATCGACCTCGACCGTTATCGTCTTCACCGGAATAGCGCCGCGGTCGATTGCGATTCTCGGTTTTGGCTTGGCATTGGTTCTACTGTTGGGCAGCAGTTACATCGCCTGGAGCTTCATCGTCCTACCTTTTTGGGTGCTGCTCGTCAGTACCTTCATCATCGTCGACAACTTATCCGCGGCGCGAGCAGGCCCCGCCCAATAGGGTTTGGCGCAGTTCAAGCCGCCGGAAGCACCGTCGAATTGCGGCGGGCCTGCGCGAAGATCGATGCGGCTGCGCACGACGCCATGCGCGTCCGCACAGAATCAGCGCGCGAAGTCAGTACTATCGGAACACGGGCGCCGAGCACGAGCCCCGCCGAGTCAGCTTTGGCCAGGTAGGCAAGATTCTTGGCAAGCATGTTTCCGGCCTCGAGATCGGGCACGACCAAAATTTGAGCGCGGCCGGCCACTTCGGATTTGATGCCTTTGATCTTCGCGGCCTCAAGGTCGATGGCATTGTCAAAGGCCAGCGGCCCGTCAAGGATGCCCCCGACGATTTGGCCGCGGTCGGCCATCTTGCACAACGCTGCGGCGTCAATGGTTGACGGGATCTTGGAGGTGACGGTCTCGACGGCCGAGAGAATTGCGACCTTTGGCGTGCCCAACCCGGCCTGGGTGAACAGGTCGATGGCATTTTGCACGATGTCGCGTTTGGCATCGAGGTCGGGAAAGATATTGATGGCCGCGTCGGTGATAAAAAGCGTCTCCGGGTAGGTCGGCACGTCCATGATGAAGACGTGGCTGATCCGGCGAGATGTTCGGAGGCCGGTCTTGCTGGCCGCCACTGCACGCATGAGCTCGTCGGTGTGCAAGCTTCCCTTCATCAGAAGCTCGCCTTTTGACTGGTTGATCAGGTCGACAGCTGTTGCTGCGGCGGCCTCGGGGGTAGCAGCATCGACGATCTCAAAGCGGCTGATGTTCAGCCCATGTTCGTGAGCGATGGATTTTATTTTCTCAGGCGGGCCGACCAGGATTGGCACGATAATGCCGGCTTCGGCCGCTTCGATCGGACCGCGCAGGGATGTTTCGTCACAGGGATACGCGACGATGGTCGTCGCGGGTGACATCGTCTTTGCACGCGCAATAAGCCGATCGTATTTGACATGAGGACGGTCTTCGGCCGCAACCGTCTTGGTGGCAGTGGCGTTCTTTGATGCTTGCACGGCCGCTCTCCCTGGATGAATGTCGTAGAAAACTCTGACAAAAATCGTCGAGCGAGCAGCGCCCCGCCTTGAGCGAGATCAAGTGATCTTTGAAAGAAGATTGCGGTATTTCTATACCGGAACACATTGCTTGTAGTCCGACGGCAAGCAGAAAGGCGTCTGCAAGTTGACCGGTCGGCTGGCGAGTTGAAACTTGATCGAAAGCCACCAACCGTTGATTCACGTCAATAACAGCTTGACCTCATGAATTCATTATTGGCGCGATTAGTAAACGCGGTGACCGATTATGGACGCCATCCTTGTCGTCAATGCCGGTTCTTCGAGCATCAAATTTCAGATCTTCGAGATCGCGGGCGCGCGTACATTAAAACGCCTGCTGAAAGGGCAAATGGACGGCATTGGTAGCCGGCCACGTTTCGTTGTCACCGGCGTCGATCAGGCGAAGCTCATCGATCAAGCTTATGCTGTCGGCGACGCACCCGATGTGGCTACCTCGACTTCCATTGTCGCCGACTGGCTGCGCAAAACCCAATCGTCGCTAACGCTCGTCTCCGTCGGCCACCGTGTCGTCCACGGCGGGCCGGAATTCGATCGGCCTGTCATCGTCGATGAAGGCGTACTCAAAACGTTGGAGCGCTTTGCTCCCCTGGCGCCGCTCCATCAGCCGAGCAATCTGGCGCCGATTCGCACGCTGCTGGCACGTCGACCCGAGCTTCCCCAGGTGGCGTGCTTCGATACGGCATTTCACCGCGGCCATGATGCGGTCGCCGATCATTTCGCGATCCCGCTGCATTTTTATGAAGAAGGTGTCCGCCGGTACGGCTTCCATGGGCTTTCGTACGAATACGTTTCGCAAGCGCTGCACGACCGCGCTCCCGAAATCGCAAAAGGACGCGTGATCGTCGCACATCTCGGAAGCGGCTGCTCAATGTGCGCGATGGCCGATGGGCGGAGCGTTGAGAGCACGATGGGCTTCACGGCGCTCGATGGACTGCCGATGGGTACACGGCCGGGTCAGATCGACCCCGGGGTGCTGCTGTACTGGATCATGGAAAAGGGCATGAAGCCCGAGGACGTGCAGAACCTTCTGTACCGCGACAGCGGCCTGAAGGGCCTCTCCGGCATTAGCAATGACATGCGCGAGCTACAGAGCAACGCGAATCCGCGCGCTAAGCTGGCGGTCGATTATTTCGTTTATCGCTCCGGCCTGCTCGCGGGAATGTTGGCTGCCTCGCTTGGCGGCCTTGACGCGTTCGTCTTTACCGCCGGCGTCGGCGAAAACTCCGCGCTCATCCGCGAACGCATCGCCGAAAAACTTCGATGGTTGGGCGCCGAGCTCGATCGCGATGGCAATGTCGGAAACAGAGAACTGATCTCGACAGCAAACAGTCGCATCAAGCTCCTCATCGTCCCGACCGACGAAGAGCAAATGATCGCAAGGCATACCTTGGCCTTGCTGTCGGTAGATGCATCGCAACGACAGATTCGGAAACACGCATAAGCACACAGCGTGCTGCACACGGAACACTCCAATAGGAGAGCGGTCATGAAAGGGGCAGCGGCAGTTCGGAAGGAAACAGAGGCCGAGGACAGCTGGCGCGATTTCAAACCGGGCGATTGGCGCAATTGCATTGATGTCCGCGATTTCATTGTTCGCAACGTTGACGCCTTATACCGGTGACGAAAAATTCCTGACAGGACCGTCGCCGCGGACCAAGGCGGTCTGGGCAAAACTTCAGCCGTATTTCAAGGAAGAGACGAAAAAAGTGTTCTCGCCGCCGGCCGTGCGGACACACTCGAATTACAATCTAGGCGGAAAAACCCGCACCGTGTGATTGCGGATGCGCGATCGGGTAATTGGTGACATGCAATACAAAGATTCGAGAATTGCAACCGTCTGCGCGAGCTGCCGCCAGAGGCGGGTCTCGTAGCGGCCGACGAGGTCGAGCTTTCCCGGATTGTGGTTTTCAAGACGGAGGAAGGCGACCGCGAGGTGCCGCAGGTCGAGCCGCGTGGACTGCTGCGCCGCAGCCTCGCCGTCTGCTGGCGCGAGCGGAATGTCTTCGCCGGTTTGGTTGGCGTGTGCGCCTCTCAGCAGGTCGTAGAAGACCTTGAGAGGATCATCGGGATCGTGGATGGCGTTGGCCTGCTGACGGTCCCGAACGATGCGGCCCTGGATCTCGAACAGGCCGGACTCAATGGCCACCGCCCGGCGCAGCCGCCATAGCAGCGAGGCAAGTCGAGCAATGAGGGCGCGTTCAAGCGCGGTCTCAGGCCGATAGTCGTCGAGGAGGATGCGCTCAAATTTGCGGTAGGCCGCACCGTCTTCGAGGACGGTCACGACGCTCTCAGCGGTCAGGCCGTGCTTAAAGGCATTGCGCCGTGAGCGTCGCTTACCGGCCTCAGTCTTGGGGCCGGTACTCTTTTGCGCGTTGAGCCGGTTGGCCGCGACCTGGCGCTCGCTGGCCATCAGCTTTGCGGCGTCTGGATGTCGGCGTCGATCGGTGCAGCAGCCTCGGCATTCTCTGGCGCAGCATGCGCTTCGGCAGGAGGTGCTGCCTTCGGCGGATCCGTTCCAGCGAGCTTGGGATGCGTCTGCTCCCAGAGACCTCTCGCAATCTCCAGGGCATTGATATCAAGATCCTCCCACCATGAGACCTCGTTGCCGGCCTGATGCAGTGCCCGGTGATGGCCGCGGCAGAGGGGAACGGTGAACTCATCGCTCACCTTCGTGCCGATGGCGCGGGGTTGGGCAAAGCGCAGGTGGTGCGGGTCGCTGGGTTGCCGGCCACAGACGAGGCAAGGCTGGGAGGCAACGAACTTCAGGTGTGCCTTGTCACGCAGGCGTTTGGGCTCGGCGATGGCGAGGATGCTTTTGTCGATAGGGCCCGGTAGCTCCGGCGCCGCTGGAGCAAGGGACGGAGCAGAGCGAACAGGCGGAGAAGGCGACAATTGCCGGCGCTCGTTGCGGAGGTGCTCGGTAACCGGTGGCGTCTGCCGCCGGCCGTAATAGCGCGAGGGGCGGGGGATGGGAGTGGTGTCGTCCGGATGGAAGCTGACGCGTCCCTCCGTCGAGCCGGGCTGCTGAACCGGCGAGGTCGTTGGTTGTGACATTGCCGGCTGCAGGGATGGGGCTGCTTTGTCGCTGCGATAAAGCTCAAGGCCGAACGGTCTGCCGAAGGTGGCTAAAGCCCGCTTGGTGCCGTCGGTCTCGGCGGCTTTAAGGGCAACGTCATGAACCTCGGCCGGTGAGGTGCCGCGGCCTTCGCCCGAGCCATGGCCCTCGCGGATGATGGTCGAGCCATTGGCCATGACTGTGATCCTGACCCTCGCCACATAGATCGCCAGGAACGACCCCCGGTTCTCTCGGGTCAGAACACAGCGGGATTCAAAAGTCTCTCGGCTCCAGCCATCATGTCCAAAGATGCGGTTGGCCTCGGATAGGACTTACCAGCCCTCGAGATAGGACAGGGACCTGCCGTCCTGACCCTGCCGTGTGCGGATGGAGGGCAATCTGCCTAAACAATAGGTTCGCGCCGCT
>Ga0187779_10000959_pt1 | contig 18591 bp, 18 predicted proteins | sample 1015_Q2_SP10_10__FD_132435 | JGI IMG/M metagenome (GOLD analysis project Ga0187779, IMG submission 132435) | Tropical peat soil microbial communities from peatlands in Department of Meta, Colombia - 1015_Q2_SP10_10_MG | ecosystem: Environmental > Terrestrial > Soil > Wetlands > Peat | place... | reverse complement strand
TCGATCGAAACAACGCAGCATCTTCCACTCCTGCGTAAACCGTATCAGGATCGGTAAGCGACGGCTCAAGGTGCCAGACGCGTTTGAACTCCCAAGGATGCGGCGTACCGTCGTACCATTTGTGAGTGCCCGGAACACCGTCATACACGAACTTGTTCCCTACAGGCTGCCATGTCTTGCCACCGTCGTCGGAGCGCTGTATCAATTGTCCGAACCAGTCACTATACTGTGACGCGTACAACCGATCCGAGTCGACGGCGGAGCCTTTCAGATGGTAGATCTGCCAACCCCCGAAGTGAGGACCACTTACGCTCCACTGATCACGCTTCTCATCAGACGTTAGGAGGAAGGCGCCTTTTCTTGTACCAACCAGAACCCGTACTCCACTCAATTTCTCTCATCTTCCCAAGTTTTGAACCGTTCTCGTGATTGATAATAAATTCCAATCGTCGCGCAGTTAAATGTCCCATTTAACAAGAGAAGGGGCATCGTCAGTTTTTTCGATCTTTGATTAGACTCCGCTCCCAATTCAACGACGGTGCATGATAATAACCTCAAGAACCCGTTTAGGCATTATGGGACGCTTGGATCGAAAATTGCATAGTAGGAAGTCGATCACCGCCATCATGCTAGGAGTAGTCGCGGGAGTCATAGCGATCATGGCTGAGAGAGCTGACGCCGTTATCACAGGAGGAAACGCTACTCCGCTCGGATTTATCAACACGTACACTTGGCTGCTTGTGTCAGCAACGATGTTCGGTCCAGTTGGAGCTATTTTGACGACTGAGGTTCAAGCTTTCTTGGGGCTCATTACAGGAGCCAACCCCTTATCATGGTTATGGCCATTCATCAACCTGATATTCGCAGTTGTGGTTGGTATCGTGTCACTGCTCCTTTCGAGATCGTGTCCCAACATCAAACTTCGGACTCGGCTGATCATACTGAGTCTCACCTGCGCAATCTTGGATATTCCCTTAACCTACATCGTGGTCGTCGTAGTTCTCGGCTTACCTGTCAGGTTCTACTTGCTGGCACTGCCTATGTACATAGCTCTCCAGCTTGGCCCATCAACGATCATCTCTTACGCGATTCTGAGATCAATCCTTCGCGTGCCCGCCCTAGTCACTTAGGCTTATCGACATGGTCATGATGCGATCGACGCTATCGAGATAGCGAAGGGAATTCTACGACAAATATAAGAGAAAGCGCAAGAAAATGCCATTTACAAAGCCTAGCGTTCCGTTGTCATATATGTACAGCCCTCAGTCCTCCGCCGTTGCCAGAGTTCTCCCACCTTCTTCCGCACTCATCACAGGCGTATGAGAGGATTGTACTGTACCCCTGTCCTTCCCAAACTTCGGTTCTTGCGGAGCACGGCATCCATTCATGACAATAGGGACAGTCCATGCTGATCACTCAGCTGAGAAAATCCATAGTTAGGCCACAATGGTTGCAAACGGGTTCACAACCTAGATCGCGAACGCTTAGTCTAGGCGCGTCTATAATTGTACCAATCATACATTCTGGACAGATCATTCCAAGTTCACTAGTGAACTGTCTCGAGATAACTGCTCTTAACATGCCGACGGTAGGCAGTAAAGTGGGAGAGGTGGGTGAATTAATGCTAACACACTTCGTTCTTCTTCCACACTATGCACAGTCACGGTCAGAATCTGCGAAAGATCTTTAGAGAAGAGATGTTAACCTGCCAGCAGTGTTTAGAATGCCAAAAGTCATTGTAAAGGCAAACGAAAATGGCCCTGACCTTGTGATGGTGGATGGAACTGTTGCCACCGCACTGTGCCGATGTGGGCAGTCAGAGAACAAACCGTTCTGTGATGGCACCCATCGAAAAGTGAACTTTCGCGCACCACCTGCGGAAGTCAAGATCGTCGAGTAATACGCGTCTAAGACAATCCGCTCATCTACAGTTTTCTTCACGGAAGTTGCCGCATACTTGTCAGTCGGTTCGCTAGACAAATCTTAAATTATGAGGCAGCTCCTTGCGGTGCTAGAGATTCACTAATGCATCCAGCGCAACTCAATTTCGTTACGACTACAACCACTACCACTACGACTCAGACTAACTGAGTCGGACGGCTAGAAACTACCGATTTCTCAGTTTTCTGCTGTTCCGGCTTGGATTGAGACTATGGAGAGTTAATTTGAAATGAATGCTCGAGATGTTTGGCCTGCTGCTCAAGGTATTCTGGAGGAAGCCGTTGGGCGAAATAGATCGAATGTCGCTGCCAATGAGAGTATCGAAGTGAATGTGCCCTCGACTACCGCGAACCTTGGGCCCGGCTTTGACGTATTCGGATTAGCTCATGATGCTTTTGTGGATACAGTTATGGTTGAGGTTGTTTCTGGAGGAAAAATCGATGTTGACGTAGTTGGGGTAGATTCGAGATCTGTATCGTGTAATTTGGAGAAAAATACGGCTGGGATAGTTGCAAATTCAGTTACCAACCATCTGCCAGCCGGTTGCGGCCTCAGACTGCGAATCGTCAAGCGAATCCCTGTGGGTAAGGGATTGGGAAGTAGCGGCGCAAGCGCAGCTGCGTGCGTGTTCGGGTTGAATCGCCTCTTGGGTCTAAACTTGTCGAACGATCAGATGATTCAGCTAGCCGCTTATGGGGAAGTGGCTTCGGCTGGATCTGCGCATGCAGATAATGTAGCTGCCAGCCTCCTAGGAGGCTTTACGATAATTCAATCCTATGATCCATTCCGTGTGATCGGGCTCTCGCCTCCGGAAAATCTTCGGATTGCAGTAGCGATTCCTGAGTTATCGAACGGAGATAGAAAAACAGCTCAAGCTCGCGCCGCTCTACCCAAACTCGTTCCGATGGAGAAGATGGTGCATAACGTTGGCCACGCCTCAAGCATGATCGTTGGCGTTCTCACCGGTGATCTGAAACTTATCGGTCGAAGTATGACGGATGCAATCGTTGAACCTGAGAGAGCGAAGATGATTCCAGGCTATTGGAAGGTTAGGGAAAAGGCTCTGGCGGCGGGTGCAGCAGGCGTAGCGATAAGCGGTGCCGGCCCAACAATGATCGCAATCATGGACGAGCAACATATAGCGGCGGTTCAGGTCGCCGAAGCAATGAAGGAGGGTTTCGAGGAGGAGGGGATAAAGTGCAAAGCTTGCGCGTCGAAACCGACTAAAGGTGCGACTATTGTCAGCGAAAAGTGAGCAGGATGGACCATGAGCTTGAATGCATAGGATGTCACGCTCACTTTCCCTCTACCGGAACCGTGTATGCCTGCCCGACTTGCGGCGAATTGCTTGAGGTAACCTACAATCCTGATGAACTTCGGGGGGCCATTGACCTCTCGATCTGGAAGTCAAAGACACCGTCCGTTTGGAAATACGAACAACTACTTCCTATCAAACCGGCATCAATGAAGGTGACTCTCGGCGAAGGAGGGACGAATCTCCACAAGACTGCAAAACTCGGAAAACTGCTTGGGCTGAATGAGCTAAACGTGAAGAACGAGGGCGAAAATCCCACTGGGTCGTTCAAAGATCGAGGTATGACTGTTGGAGTTACGAGGGCAGTAGAAGTTAACTCGCACAGAGTGATCTGTGCCTCCACGGGAAACACGTCCGCATCTTTATCCGCTTACGCTGCCAAGGCAAGCCTTGAGAGCATCGTGATCATTCCGCGCGGCAAGATCGCGTTAGGTAAATTGACACAGGCCATTGCTCACGGCGCTCGCATTATCGAAATCGAAGGATACTTCGATGACGCCTTGCGCGCAGTCTTAGACCTTGTAAAGTCAAATCAGACGCTCTACCTGTTAAACTCCGTAAACCCATACCGCATTGAAGGCCAGAAAACTCTTGCTTACGAGATCTGGGACCAGTTAGAGGGAGACGTTCCGGACACGGTGATTGTTCCAGTAGGTAATGCGGGCAACATAAGTGCAATCTGGAAGGGCTTCCAAGACCTCGAAAAAATCGGATTGATCTCGCGGCCGCCTCGAATGATTGGAATACAAGCCCAGGGAGCTGCTCCACTAAGTGAAGCCTTCAAAGCCGGGCGATCCGAAATTACACCAATTCAACATCCACAGACGGTCGCAACTGCAATCAAGATCGGGGCTCCCGCAAGCTGGAAGAAAGCTCTCATGGCTGTGAAACATTCGAGAGGAATGATGGAGACGGTCACAGATGATGAGATTCTGGAATCTCAGAAACTACTTGCTAGACTTGAAGGTCTTTTTGTTGAACCGGCCAGTGCCTCTAGTGTTGCTGGATTGAAGAAGCTTGTCGACCTAGGAGCTATAGGGGCCGATGAGAAAGTAACTTGTGTAGTTACTGGTCACGGCCTTAAAGATCCGGACATTGTTTACAGATCATTCGAGAAGCCTGCGGTTGCGAAAGCTGACATGCAGTCACTCAAGCTTGCGATAAATCCATGAACCGTACTTGAGTTGATGTTGGGGCTTGGTGGGGCCGGCCGGATTTGAACCGGCGACTTCGCGGCTGCTTTTGCAGCAGCTCTCGCGGGCCCAAGCCGCGTATCATAACCATGCTAGACCACGGCCCCTGATCAAGCTTTCAATTGAACGTGTGCAAGTGCTTGTTAAATGATTCTGCTCAACCAATTCGGCTGCGCTGGGCGGTCAGAGGTGAGTTGAGTGTACGATTTTGGTCACGAGTTGTTTTGTTTCTGTTGGACCTGAGACCGGTATACATTGAATGCGAGTACTTTTCATTATGTGATCGTTTCCACCTTTGAATAGCGCGTCACCTACGAAGAGCATTTCGTTCTTGTTCACATGCAGGCGTTCAATCAGCTTTTTGACACACAGCGTTTTGTTGACGCCTTGTCTAGTGACATCGATCGAGGTGGTTCCGCCAATAGTTATCTCGAACCGGGGTAATTCATGTCGAAGATGACGTCTGATTATCAGTCGCTTTTTTTGATCTGGATCCCATTGTCGTTTGAGCTCGAGGGGTGCTTCTTGGCCTAGTGCGGAGAACGTGAGCTGGCTTCCTCGATTCTCAAAGACTGGTCCGTAGGTTCGTTTCGGGAGTGGATAATTGATGTCAGTGAATACGCTTTTGAATGCTCGGAGTATCTTTTTCACGGCTTGTTTCGGCATTAGGTTGCTGTACGCTCGATAGAACTTGCGTTTCTTTCCGTCGTAATAGTAGCCGCTTGCGGAGCATGTTGGAAAGAGGAAGAGATTGGAACGATTCGACGCTGTCGGAAGCTTAGCGAGGAATTGGGTTTCAAATTGATGAAATGAACAGCCCGAGGTTACGGCTACATATCTCTCTTCAAGTAACTCGGCGATTAGTTTAGCCATCTCCTTATCAAGATCGGATTTGCTCTCGCTGAGTGTACCGTCAAGATCGAAGATTACGACCTTCTTCTTTGCGAACAACGACGTAGATCTCATTCTAACTCCAATACCTACATGTTTGTTTTCAGTACGAAAATGAACTGTTATATCGACTTTGGGGGCGGTTAGCAGGTCATATGGAACGCTAGCTGTCCTTTCTCGAAAACCTTTTGAATTCACACCATTCTACTGTAGAAGCAGTGTTCGTTTTGTCAGAAGAAAACGTAGAAGATTCGGATTATGAATTCGAGAGTGAGGGGCAAGTGGTCGAGGTACCTGTAATTTATGAAGGAAGCGCCTTCTACGTATGTTCAGAATGCGGATGTAATCTGACAGAGATTCCATACTATAATAGGTACTATTGCGAGAATTGCGGACTCCACTACTAATTACCAACCCTCCGTTGCAAGGGGAGACTCCAACATCGCGTTCCGCACTCTTCTCCTATTTTCTATTCTAATTTGTTGTGTGATCCTAGCGCGGCCAAGCCCTACTCCTTCGGCCTTCGCTCTGCCCAGATACATCGACGAGTTCGATGTACCAACGCGTGACTCAGCACCGTTAGCGATCACTGCGGATTCCTATGGTCGAGTATGGTTCACCGAGTCAAATGCTAGCAAGCTAGGCATGTTCGATCCAGTCAACCAAACATTCGAAGAATTCACCGTCCCAGGGGTGGGAGACATGTGGGGTATTAGTACAGACTTAGATGGTAACGTTTGGTTGACTCAATATGCTGGGAAAGGGTCGGTGAACCCTGGCGGTGCGATAGTTGGAGGAGGAACTGGTCGACTAGTTGCGTTTAACGTTGCGAACAGAACTTTCACTTCCATCGATCTACCCGATAATGGTTCGTTTCCGATGCGAGTTGCAGTTGATGGAGAGAACAGGATCTGGTTCACAGAGTTCCTAGGCGGAAAGATCGGTGAGTACGATCAGGTTTCGAAGCGACTTCAAGAATACCCATTACCCAATAATAATTCGGGACCAGCGGATCTGACTTTCGACAGAAATGGGTCCTTATGGTTCACCGAAGCCTACTCGCAAAAGGTTGGAAGACTGAACGTTCTTACGCACATTATTTCTGAATTCAATCTAAGTGCACAGGTGCCTCCGAATGTTGTTGGGTCGCCTGTCGGTTTGGCCGTGGACTATGAAGGATCCGTCTGGGTGGCGGATCATGGAGGAAGTTGGATAGTGAAATTTAATCCGGTAACGAGTATGACAGTACATTATCCCACAAGGATTCCTCCGTCGGACGTTTACCCACTATCAATTCCTAACGGCGTATTGGTTGACAAAGAGGATAGGGTTTGGTTCTCGGAACATGGTGGAAACAGCATAGGATATCTTAGCAAGGATCGTCGGACAATGATCGAATACACGATTCCTTCCGGGCCGATTAGCACCTCACTATGGATCGCGCTGGCGCCCAACGGCGATGTTTGGTTTGCTGAATGGGCTTACAACAAGATAGGTGTCGTGCATACCGATCTCAATGTTCAGGTCAACCTCAACGCGACCAAAGAGGAGTATGTTGGTCAGGCTGGCGATAAGCTCGCAATATCCGTTTCAGCAAAATTGAATACACGTCTGGAAGGGAACGCAACGTGGGATTACTCATGGTCAGCGTATAATCCCAACGATTTATCAGTCGTCTTCACCGAGCAATATCCGAATCTAGGTGATGTCAAGAATATTCAAACTGGAGTCCAAGTTCAACTCTCGAACAGGATCTATCCTGGAAATTACACAATAGCGATAGGCTTGAACTTGGGAGAAGTTCGCGTCTCGACCATGTCAGCAATCACTGTCGAAACGGGAAGTAAACCAAACCTCCCGATTTACCTGCCAGCTGCTCTTGTTGCGGTCTCACTCGGAGTATTGATCTCGTTCAGACGCAGACTGTTTAAAGCAAAAGATCATCACTAACCGTTCCCTACAACGTGAGGATGGAACGTGTCAAAGAAACTAAATTACTTCACAGAGTCAGTGATCAGAGAGATGACAAGGCTCAGTGAAGAGCAATCGGCCGTCAACCTCTCGCAAGGTATGCCCGACTTCGATCCCCCCGCGGAACTAGTGAATGCTGCTGTCAACGCTCTGATGAAGGGATATAATCAATACCCAATTACTTGGGGACAGAAGAGCCTAAGAGATGCATTATCGCGCAAATTGAAGAGTTACAATGGTATTAACGCCGATCCTGACAAGAATATTACCGTAACATGCGGCGCAACGGAAGCCGTGACAGCCGCCGTACTCGCGTTGACTGATCCAGGCGACGCGATAGTAGTGACGGATCCATTTTACGAGAACTATGTACCTGACGGGATCCTTGCGGGAGCCGATCTGATTTACGTTCCATTCAAAGGCCAGGAACTCCAGCTGGATCAGGAGGGATTGAAGGCCGCGATGGAAAAGAGACCGAAACTCATCATGCTGAACACTCCCAATAATCCTACAGGCAGAGTGTTGGACCGATCAGAGCTTGAATTCATCGCAGATCTCAGTCAAGACTTTGGTAGTATTGTGATCTCAGACGAGATCTATGAGCACATCACTTACGACGGCAGGCAGCATGTTAGTCTTGCTAGCATCGGTGAAATGTCCGAGAGAACTGTTACCGTTGGCGGGGCATCTAAGACTTACTGTGTTACGGGTTGGAGAGTGGGCTGGGCAGTTGCGAGCGACCACTTGTCGAGTGCGATTCGAAAGATACATGATTATCTGACTATCGGAGCACCAACGCCATTGCAGGAAGCACTTGTTACTGGCCTCGAATTCCCGATGACATACTATAGCGAACTGGCAGAAATGTACGACAAGAAGCGGAAGATTATGATGGATATGTTGCAAGAATGCAATATAAATTTCCACAAGCCTGAAGGTGCTTATTACGTCTTAGCAGATGCTCCTGAGAACTTCTCTGATGGAGAGGAGTTCGCGCGCTTTCTCCTAAAAGAGGCTGGAATTGCGGTCCTTCCTGCGGTGGCTCTCTACCACGACAAGAAGTTAGGCGCGCGTAAGATCAGACTCGCGTTCTGCAAGAAAGATGAGACAATGCAGGAAATTCAAAGACGTTTGAATAAGGTTAGGTTGTCCTGATTGTAGATTGAATTGGTCCCAGGGCTACTGCTCGGAGACGTCTGGAATCTCAAGCTGCTTGTTAATGCAGTTCAAAAATTGTTCCGTAAATCCGCCTGGACGGTTCTTCAGAACAGATGGCGATAGTTCTCCGAGCAGTCCTCCCAGTTCAGTGTCGGTCTTCCATGAAAGCTCAGTTGACCCCGGTTTAGTGTCGGACAAGTCCATGCTTGTGTCCATCTTGATCGAAACCCCAGCTCCACCGCCGGTTGCTTGAAACCTCACATGTGATGGAGGAGTCAGTTCCGTTAGGGTGAACGTGAACTTGAAATTGGGCTTGAAGAACGAGACTGCCACTTGTATGGTTACGATAAACGTGTTCTCGCCCTTGGCTTCGAACTTTAGGAGACCTGGCAGACAGTTGGCTACTCTTTCTGGATTAGAAATTAAACTCCAAACGTCGTTTCGACTGGCTTGGACGATGTATTTGCCTTCCAGAAGCATCTTCCCGAAGCCTCCCAGGTCATCATGGAAAATGGGAAAAGTCGTGTACGCTAAGGCCAGTTGATGGCTCTAACGATAAATCACTCGAACAGGACGGGCGTCTCAATGTTTCGGAGCGGTCTCCGTTGTCCTTTGCGAAATCCTTCTCACGACTAATATGTACCCAATGTATCCGACAATTACCGCGATCGATTGTCCGGCGAACGCAGAATAGGCTGCTACGGCAGGGGGGGTTCCACTTACGATTGGAAGCATGTATGATAACCATAGCGATGTTATGACGATGTACACTATGCACCCGGCGAAAGTGTTGAACTTACGGGAGTAATATACGACCACTAGTCCAATGAACGAGATCGCAGGCGAGAGCATCGCAATCGGTGTGACTTGGAATCCGATCCCGGCGATGAATTGTCCCAGCGTTAAGCCGAAAACGGCGGGTAATCCGAATATCGCAACAAAAGCCGTGGGTATCACTCCGATCTCTATATGGTAGGCTAGGAACAGCAGTTTCGGAAGGCCGAGCGTTGAAGCTGCATAGATCGCGGCGAAGATGACGAATGTTCCAAAATCCTCCAGCTTCACACTACTCTACCTCCTTGCCACATCAGCGCAAACAGGAATAACCAGATGATGTGAACAAAATGCCAGTATGTAGATGTAGCCTCGACGAAACCATGATTCTTGGGTGAGTATTGACCCATCAATGCTCGTATGTCTGTATAACAATACGCGATAACTCCCACCAAAACGTGTGCTCCATGAATACCAGTAAGCAGGTAGAATGTTGCTCCGAAAAAGTTGGTTGCCGGCGTAAGTATGTTATTCAGAATCAGATGAGGCCATTCGACTCCGAACTGAAGAATAGGGAAGAGTGCCCCGAGGATAGTGGTTCCTATGAGGCCTGCTTTGAAGGCTCTCATTCTTCCGTGCTTCAGCTGGTAAACCGCCCATTCTACTAGAATGCTACTTGAGATCAAGATCAGCGTTTGTGCTCGAGCGATAAGATCGTCAAGTATTGGAGTTCCTGGTGGTGGCCAAAACGGAACTTGTTCTCTAATGGCAAAGTACATTGCAAATGCCCCCCCGAAGAGGAGGAGCTCGGTCATTATGATTATTTGGATCGTCAAATTAATGTCAACAGGGAAGGCTCCGACAAGAGTGTCCTTGGGAATTCTGCCTAATCTTGAAAGTGCGGATGACCAGTTCCGCGTATCGCTATACAAGAAGCCACCTAGGATCAATGCTGAAGCAGACACTAACATCAGTCCCGCGACTAACATGACCCCTTTCATGAGAAAGAAGAAGCCGACCGCCGCAAGCCCTGTCGCGAAAGCAATCAATGCTGGCCAAATGCTGTTTTCATATTGGCCGGTATGATGCGAGGCCTCAGCGGCATTCTCCATTTTCAAAAACCTCCAGCCCAGCCGCACTGCACGAAATATAAGTGTTTTCGGAGTAGTTACAGAGGAGCCTTCATGAGTACGCCTTCTGATATATGCTGACGTCGAATTTTATTAGCCACACTTTCCTTTCCCAGAAGGCAGATGGAATTGAACTCACGTCGGCTCTATCAAATCTTCGGATTAGTAAGCGGGTTCGCGCTTATCGACTACGGATTCAATTTCATCGCTATCGGATTGCCTGGAGCCCGTGAGATGACTTCGCAATTTATTGGTGTCAATTTGCTGCTTGGAGGATCAGCTGTCATTTTCCTTTCGCTCTTCTTCTTGCTTAAGCCAGCTCAAACAACTGTACCCTCCCCCAGTTCTGAGTCGGGGGCGCCTCCGAATATCGGGATCGAGACAGTAGTAGAGGAACAGGCACCTCCTCAATTTCGCCTTTACAGGAATATTGAGTACATAGGGTACTTCATGACAGCGCTTGGACTCTTCGCGGCTGCAGATCTCGTGCTTCAAGTCTTCATCTATCAAATGTATAATGAAGCTCGATGGTGGGTTGAGATACTGCTCGTTGTATTTGGAGTGTTAGCGTACGCTATCTTCGGTTCACTTGGTCACATCGGCGCTCAGGAAGAGAGAGCGTTGGTCACTTCCCAACCAGCTCCGACTTCATCCGTGACAGGTACTTTGGAAGCGAGTCCTATTGTAGAGTCAAGAGTGCAGATCCCTGAAACGATTGAATTGCATCTAGATCAGTTCTCGCGATCTTCGAGCGGAGAATATGAGCGTAAACTGACTGACTATACGTACGATGTGATGAGCGTGCGGCCCGAAATGATCAATATATGGAGAGAGAATCGGACAGAGATGAGGTCGTCGTACATTGCGGGACCCTACGAGCTAAGCTCAGAGGCTTTGACGGAGCATGCCAACTCGGGAGAACCAATTCGGATAGGCATCCTCGCAATCTCCAATGAATCCATTCAAGCACTGCTCAATTTGCAGCGGGAATTGCAACCTCAGGTTGCAAGTTAGCGAGTAAGTATCGCCCGTAAGATTACTCCGATCACCGCAATTGCAGTGATCGTGAAACCGATCGCCACGACTTGCTCCTTCGACAACTCTACCACACCCTCCCAGGAGTAATGAACGAGAATATGGAGGTTATGAGGGCAGACGCAAAGACTAGGGTCGCCATCCCGAGGTGCGCGGTCACAACTACAGGGAGAGTTCTTGTCTGTACTGTTAACATGCCTAGTGTGATCTGCGCTAGAAGCAGAACAAAGGTTAATGTGGCGAACAGCGTGACCTTGCTCATTCGCTTATAGTACTTCCAAGCCATCAGCAGAGTCGCGATAACCATTACTGTAACTTCAATCGTCCAGACACGGTGAGTGAATTCGATGAGCACATTAATCGTAAGGTATGGTAAAACTAGGCCGTTGCAGAGAGGCCAATCCGGACAGGCGAGGCCCGAATCTGTGGAGGCAACGAGCCCACCGAGGACAATAAGTACGTAGATTGAAAGAGCTGTTACGACTGAGACTCCTTGGAATGTTCGGTTATTCACTTCCACGGGTCCCCAGTTATTTTGGGTCCACGAAGCCAACTGAACACTAAATTAGCAACCAGGATCAACACGCCGATTCCGATCAGGAACCCGGAAATCGATGCTAGCAGGTTAGGTGTCGCATATTGTACCGGATAGGTGTACCAGCGGCGGGGCATACCTTCCAGGCCGAGAAGTAGCATCATAGAGAACAAGATGTAGATGCCGACCTCGGTTATGATAAATTGAATGTTGCCCCACTTCTCGCTGTACATTTTGCCTGTCATGTATGGGAAGTAGAAATACAGGCCAGCGAACAGGGCTTGCGTTGATGCGCCTAGCAGCATCAGATGGAGATGGCCGACCACCCAGTAGGTGTCGTGTAGCAGGTAGTCGACAGGGATTGCAGCTTGGAAGACGCCTGTTGCTCCTGCGAAGAAGAATGTGGAAATGAATGCGATCGCATACTTCATGGGCACCTTCAGGCTGATCTTTCCACCTATCATGGTTCCGATCCAGTTGAAGACTTTGATTCCTGAGGGTACTGCGATAGCAAGTGTCATCGCCATAAACGGAAATCTAGCGATGTCAGAGAGCCCGGACGTGAACATGTGATGAGCCCAGACACCGAAACCGAATACTCCAATCATAATGCCAGAGCCGGCTACCATTCCGTAACCGAAGATTGGTTTGTGCGATAGTGCGGGAACAATTTCTGAAATAATTCCAAAGGCAGGAATAATCATAATGTACACTTCAGGGTGGCCGAAGAACCAGAAGAGGTGTTGCCACATTAGCGGGTCACCGCCCAGTTGTGGAATAAAGAATCCTGTTCCCAAGTTTCTATCGAGTAGCAGCATGATCAGAGCTGCAGAGAGAACTGGTGTGGCGCCTATGATGAGGAATGAATTCACTAAAATCATCCAAACGAAGAGTGACATGTTACGGAACATGACGCCGGGCGCTCGCATCTTGTATATTGTCAGAATGAAGTTGATCGCGCCGAGGACTGAGGATGTTCCCAGAACGACTAATCCGAGTAGCCAGAGGTCTATCCCGTAACCGGGAGAGTAAACTGATAGTGGCGCGTAACCGCTCCATCCGGCATCTGGCAGCCCGGCCCATATGAGTGCACCACCGACTGGGAAGAGCCAGTAACTTAACGCGTTTAATCTTGGGAAGTACATATCTTCAGCTCCAATGAGCTTTGGAACAAGATAATTTCCGAAGCCGACGAGGCACGGTATTACCCAGAGAAAGATCATCGTCGTGCCGTGTGTGGTGAAGAGGCTGTCGTAAATTTCAGGTGTCACCACGGCGTTTCCTGGCTCCGCCAGTTGAGTTCTGATCAAAAGCGCAGCTACACCACCCATTATGAAGAAGAAGAACGCTGTTACAATGTACAGTATGCCGATGTCCGTGTGATGGGTGGTTGTTAGGATGCCTCGGATGCTGGTGTAGAACGCTGGCTTTTCCTTCTCCTTTAACGCTGTTTGCAATTCAGTATGCTCCCTAAGGTGTTACAACCAGTTGCCCTAACATTGTGTAGTGCCCTGTTCCACAGAACTGTGTACATTCAATCCGGTAAGTGCCTGGCTGGTCTACTTCAATCCATGCGTGGTTTATGTGACCTGGGATTGCGTCGATGTGGATGCCGAGTTCGTAAATGAAGAAACTGTGGGCAACGTCAAGCGATACTATCTCAAGTTGCACGGCTTGGCCTGCTTTCAAGTATAGATAGTTCTGGAGGCTTGTACCATTTGGATAGTTGATTGTTGTTCCGTTCGGGTAAGTGATCGAGGACCCGTTTGGGTACTGAAACGTCCAGTAGAAGGTTCGAGCAATCACCTTGATGGTTTCCGTCGCGGTCGGAGGAGGCGTATCGATAGCGACCAAGTTGAACCCTGCTACTACCCCGATATATCCTAGAACTACGGAGGTAATGATTACCGATAGAATTTCAATAGCGTGAGTTCTCGATACCATCACTGAGCCACCTTCTTCTGTGGTTTCTCACGGTATTTGAAAATCGCGTAAAACAAAAGTCCAAAGACAACAATTCCAACAGCAATACCAATCATGAGTATTTGGTTGAATAGGGCCCATTCTCGTTCAACCTGTGGAGACTGAGCCGAAACCGACGGGAATGAAGCCGCAATTAGGCCGAGAAGAATGCTCGTGACGGCCATCACTAAGCCTACGGAACGAAATTTCAAGTAGTATCACACGGCAATTTTTGACGCCTGAAACATTTCAGCTCCAATATTTAGCTTTAGGTAGGGACTTCTTCAGCTCACTTTATCAAAGGACAGGTTGAAGAATCTGTCACTCGGGAATATCACGGTGAATTTGAGTATCAAGGCTCGCAGACGCGTAACCGTTGCTGATTCAGCGGGTGCCACAATTCGCAGGATTACTCCCTTAGGCTTCACTGAACAAGAAGCAGTCGGATGGTATCGAAATCACCTGCAAAGCAATTGGCGGTTGAAGTTTGCATTAGCATCTGTTTCAGGTTTTGCCCTAGTTATATTCGGCGCAGTCTTCCTAAATGCATACTTTGAATCCTCGTTGACGTCGAGTATGATCATGCGACCCTTCGTATATGTTACGGTAGGATCGTTGTTCGCATATGCTGCAAATACGGTATCGTGCAGCGGATTTTCAGTTAAGCTTTCGATTATTCATGAGTCTATCTCGAGGAGGACTTCGCAGATAGATCGATACGGGATTTTGTCTTTTGTATTGGCCGGTTTGATGATCTATTTTTGGGTCCTTCCTTCAAGCATAGACGCAGCTCCTTCAAATGGTATGATTCGATTCATGATGTACCTGACTTTCATTTGTGCGGGAGTATTGGTCTTGACAGGAATCACTCTAGTGAGTCACCATCTCCTGATAATCCTCTCTATCGCCGTCGGGAAGATGCTAGGGCTTCTTGGCGCATACTTGATCCTCTCACCAGCGTACCTGTATGGTGCTTATCCTGCCCCCCAGCAAGCCGACGCAGGCGTCATCATGATAACGATCATGACCATCATTGACATGATACTCCTCCCGTGCTGGTTATGCAGCTACTTCAGGACCGGAGCCCCTATACGGCAAAGCTAAATGTTTCATGGAAACGTCAGGACGGATAATTAGCAGGAAAGATTGCGACGGCCATGCATAGTTCTCGAACTGTCTTCAGCGACTATGTCAGTTCTCTGAAACTTCCCATCTCATTGTTGAACGTTTTCGTGGGAGTCGCTGCCATCTTCCTTGCGCTGGGGATGCATGCACCCATCGAAGTCATGATTCTTACAAGTCTCTGTGGTTTTCTCGCCGCGGGCGGGGCAGGCGCAGTTAACTGTTATGTAGATAGAGAACTCGATCGTCGCATGACTAGAACACGGTCCCGGCCGATTCCTAAGGGCCGTATTCCGGCATCGAATGTATTGGCACTTGGTATCATATTCTCGTTTCTAGGAGTTGGGCTGGCTGCTCTCTACTTGAACATCTTAACCGGACTGCTGATTGGTTTGGGGATTTTCTGGTATATTTTCGTCTACACTCTCTGGCTAAAACCTCGAACGAAGTGGAATATCGTGATCGGAGGGGCCGCAGGATCATTTTCCGCTTTGGCTGGATGGTCGGCTGCGACAGGGACCCTTGGCCTAGTTGGAATCTTGATAGCCGCTCTCATATTCATTTGGACTCCTGGACATTTCTGGGGTCTAGCGATAGCCAAGTCAAAAGACTATGAGGAGGGTGCTATCCCAATGCTTCCTGTAGTTGAGGGCGAGGCTCGCGCGAGCCTCTATACTGCCTTTTCCAACGTACTTCTGTTTCCATTCACGATCGCGCTATATTGTATGACGGTCAATTGGAGCAACGTTCTTGTTGCTACTCTTGTCGGCCTTGCGATTGTTGTCTTGAACGTGAGATTTGTCGTTGCGAACGTCCGGCTGTCAAAGCTTCATGACAGGCTGAATGCTTGGCGAGTGTTCAAAATGTCTGCGAGTTATCTGTTCATTATGCTCTGTCTTGTCGTATTGGGTCATTTGGCTTGACATAATCTGAATATGTGGGAGTTGGGAGATCATGGCGTATGAGTTCGTGGAAGCATTCTCATCAGTAGTACCTCAAGTGCGAATTTCGCAGATTGCTGCGGCCCTAGGACTCGTTCTTGATGTTTTGTGGCGGATTGCCACGAAGAACTATTTCCACCCATCATTCGTAGACGTTATCCCAGCTTTGTTAGTAGGGTACTATGTTGGAAAACGACCTAAATCGGCCCGACCTGATAAGGATAAGAAATCAAAGTGGACTAGGCTATCCTAGCCTGGGTACAATTCTCAATCGGGTGGCAGCTGCGAGCTGAGTTTCCTAAGGTCTATTCCTCTAAGTTTGTTGAAGTAGTAGGATAGGATGTAGATTATGATTGGCACGATGACTATCATTGTGGTAGCGACTTGTGCACCATATTGAAATGGACCGATTGCAGGATTGATCAGAGCGTTGAATCCCAAGTACGCGAAGAGGATGATGCCAATCAGCCCAAGGATTGAAATGACTGGTACTCTCCAAACTCGGAGTCTTCCCGCTGAACTCTCATAGATTGATTTCCTGCGAAATGGGATGATAAGTGCGCTTGCTGCCGCAAGGAACCACACGATGGAGTAGAGGAAGATTGCGTTAACTTGGGCGGTGATGAAGGAGGTGAAGTATCCTAGGTACATTGGTATCACCGCGAGGGCGCAAGTGAGCGCGACGGCTGTGGTTGGAGTATGAAAGCGATCGTCCACATGGGCTAGGGCCGAGGGCAGAATTCTATCGAATGACCATGCCATGATTAGCCTGCTTAGGAAGACAATGCTCAGCCATGACCATCCAATATTCCCTATGAAGAGCCCCGCGACGATCAGCCAGAGTAAGGGGCGGCTTGGTTCTAGCACAGTTACGAACGCGGTTGGTACGGTCGATGAACCTGCACCGACAGTTACGGTCCAAGCTTCAAGGAAAGATATGCCTATAATCCTATCAAGTATGAAGGTTAGAGAGAACCATACTGCGATTGAGACGAGTTCGGCCAGCACCAAACCGTAGAGTAAGTTCTTCTTTGGTTGTTTGATCTCTCCTCCGACGGTTTGCATTACTGGATAGGGGCCTACGCTTACAAAGAGGAGGGGGACAATCGCTCCGATCGATGCAATAGTTGTCCCGGGAGTGTAACCTTTTGCCAAAGCGTCCGAGAAGACTCTTGGGACACCTCCTTGGAAATAGTTCCCATAGGCCTGCGTGAAGTCAGCATGTGAATGGATAAGAAATACCCCGAGAACGAGAGTAAGCACAAAGAAGCCATAGATGAAAAATGAGTAGATGAGTATCCGGAATATCCTTCCGCCTGCGGCGGTCGCAATTCCACCGAGTCCGAGTACGAGAAGTCCAACTGAAAACAATGTCCAGGGAGAGCCCGTGCTCCATGGTGTTAGTAGGTTTCCTAGAGCGATTAGACTGGTATCGCCTAGCGTTTGGCCGGCGAATGAAAGTTGTGTTCCGGTCTCTGCAAAGGCCCAATACGAGCCTGAACCTGCGGATATGAGCACCGCCACGAAAAACAGGAAACTAGCAACAAATCCGAGAGAAGAAGAGATGGTTCTCGAAATGAATACGTAATCTCCTCCGGCTCTGGGCATGACCACCGTAAGTTGCCAGTATAGGAGTACTATTGCGATGGCGATCACTGACCATACAAGCAGGCTTGAATAATAGTCGACATTTTGATAATAGCTCGGGGTTACCCAAAATATGCCGGCCCAGCTCGTGAGCCACGGGAAGAATATGACGCTCCACACGAAGACGTCAACGGCTGAGAGTTGTCTTACTAGGCCTGTTGCCTCACGAACGAATAGTCGTTGCGTCTGAGCTCCTCTCAATCCGGTGACCTGAAGACGCGCCTCAAGGCGGTTATATAAGGTTGGAGTCTCCGATGTCGAAGTGTGCTATTACAGAGCTTCTTGAAACCACATGATCAAGTCGCGAAGCGTCTCTTCCGTGACCTGATGCCCCATTGTATACTCTTTGAAGATCACGTTGGCTCCCGCTCTTCTAAGTAACTCTGCAGATTCTCTCGCAAGCTCGAGAGGGATTAGCTCGTCGTATGATCCATGCGATATGAAAACTGGGAAATCCTTCAGGTCGTTCCACTGAAATGGAAGATTTGATCGATTTGGAATATATCCGCTTAAGGCAACGATCCCTCGAGTGCGTGTGGGATCAAGTAACCCCGCAGCATATGACATAACTGCTCCCTGACTGAAACCCAGCAGGACAAGTCGAGCAGGATCAATAGGGTAGCCTGCTCTTATCTCTTTTAGAAAATTCTGTAGCAACTTCAAACTTTCTCTGAATGAGTTCGGGTCAGGGATACCCACTTCACCCAAATCGTACCACGCGTAACCTCCACCGACCTCAAACAATCGGGGAGCCCTTGGCGCAACTACTAACATGTCGAACCCTAGAGATTCAACGAGTGGAATCAAATCATGCTGGTCGGTCCCTCGGCCATGCAACGCCACAATTGTCAGATAATCCTTCGACTTCTCCGGAAGGTACACTAAATGCTGAAGTGACGAAGTAATTGGATCACCACGATGCATCGAGAGTCCTTCCAGTGAGACGTCTATCGTAGATAGCCAAGCCTCGGCTTTA
>Ga0187779_10000957_pt1 | contig 18620 bp, 19 predicted proteins | sample 1015_Q2_SP10_10__FD_132435 | JGI IMG/M metagenome (GOLD analysis project Ga0187779, IMG submission 132435) | Tropical peat soil microbial communities from peatlands in Department of Meta, Colombia - 1015_Q2_SP10_10_MG | ecosystem: Environmental > Terrestrial > Soil > Wetlands > Peat | place... | reverse complement strand
GGGGCCTTTCACAGTGGACGCCAATCTGATCGTGACCGGTAGGACCTGCGTGCTGGGGAGCAGCGGGAGCGGAAAGAGCTACACTGTGGGCGTGCTCTGCGAGGAGCTCTGCAGGAATGAAGTGCCCTTCGCCATCATCGACACCGAGGGGGAGCACACGGGGCTGAAGGAGAAGTACGAAGCAATCTGGGTAGGCGAGGAGCGGGACTCGGACCTCTCGTGGGACACCCTGGACCTCGTCGACCTTGCCAAGCAGGCACCGGACATCTCGCCGCTGATCCTCGACGTCTCCGACCTGGCTGACCAGAGGGAGAAGGTGTCAGCTTTCGTAAGCGCCCTCTACGAGACTCTCACCGAGAGGCGGGTTCCTTACCTCATTGTGGTCGAGGAGGCTGACAAGTTCATCCCTCAGTATGGGCAAAGGGTTCCGATCTTCGCCGAGGTGGCGAGGAGGGGGAGAAAGCGTGGGATGGGAATGATGATCTGCTCGCAGCGCCCCTCCCTAGTCGACAAGAACGTGCTCAGTCAGTGTGGGAATCAGCTCATAGGGAAGCTCATCATCCAGAACGACCTTCAGTCGGTGGCGCAGTTCTTCCCGGGGAAGGGGCTCCCGAAGGAACTCACCACGCTCAGGGCAGGCCAGTTCTTCGCCATGGGTGGGTTCTCCCCGAGGCCGACTCTGGTCACAGTCAGAAAGAGGGTCACCAGGCCCGGAGGGGTTACTCCGGCGCTCTCGAAGAGGATACTGAAGAAGTACGTGAGCCCAGTCAGCGCTGGTATGGTGTCCAGGGAAGAGCAAGGAGTCGAAGGAAAGGTAAGCCCCGGCGAAGCGGCGCTTGGTCTCCTTCCATCGGTGAAGGAGGAGGAAGTGCCCACCATCGTCAGGCGAGAACGCAGCTTTGGGATCTTCGGGCCGAGGGAGACAGTGACGGGGGTGAGCCCACTCTTCAGGACACTAGTGCAGCTTGGGATTAGAAAGAGGCGAGGGCTCCTAAAGAGGCGCTTCGAGACAGTCTACGCGTACCTCGACGGAGTGACCGGGAAGGAGGTGCAGGTAGGGAGGGGATTGGAGGTCGTCGAGGGGTTCGAGAAGCTACTTCGACTGAGTATGCTTCAGGTGGAGGTGCTTAGGGAGCTAAGGCCCGACAGCGACAGGAGCGCGCTTGACGTGGCCAGCGCCCTGGGGGAATCCAAGTCCTCGGTCAGCCGGGTCCTCAACTTCCTCAGCGACAAGCGCCTGGCTCGCTCCATCGAGGTGAGGAAGAGGAAGCTCTACAGGCGGCTCACCGACCTTCCTGTGGAGCCATCTGAGTTCGAACCCCTGGAGCTCTCGCGGGTAGACGTCCAGAGGGCGAGGGTAGTCCCGCCGAAGATCAAAGAATCCGATGTGAGGGACGCGGTGAAGGGCCTATGGGACGGTGCCGATGTCGAGAGCTTTGAGCCTTTCCTGTATCCGGTGTACAGGGTAGAGCTTGTCGTCAGGAGGAAGCATCGAGAGGTGCTCGTCGATGGAAGAAGCGGAAAGGAACTGAAGTTTTAGGGCAGCGGGCCCTATCGTGGGAGTTCTTCGATAATCCGGGTTCCGGAGCTTGTGCCTATCCTGTCAGCGCCGGCTCTGACCATCTCGAGGGCCGCCGCCAGGGTCCCGATCCCACCTGCGGCCTTGACTTTCGTCCTTGGACTCACCGACTTCCTGAGCAGCGCGACGTCCGCGACCGTCGCTCCCCCTGTTCCGTAGCCTGTGGAAGTCTTAACGAAATTGGCTCCGGCCTGCTCTGCTATTCGCGCCGCCTGCACCTTCTCGGCGTCGGTGAGATAGCAGCACTCGAGGATGACCTTGAGCAACGTCCCGGACCTGCCGCAATAGGCTGCGAGCTGGTTGATGTCTGAGAAGTAGGCCCCGGTATCTCCTGACTTCAGGGCCCCAAAGTTGGATACCATGTCGAGCTCTCCTGCGCCGTCGAGTATCGCGGCCCTAGCCTCCATGAGCTTGACCTCTGTAAGGCTCGAACCGAATGGGAAGCTTATGACTGAGCACACCTTCGTCTCGCTCCCCTCGAGCCTCCTCGCGCACTGTTTGACGTGGTCGGGGGTGACGCAGACGCTCCAGAAGTTGTACTTCAGGGCCTCGTCGCAGAGCCTGTCGATGTCCAGGGTCGTGGACATCGGCTTGAGAAGGGTGTGGTCAATGATCCGCGCGAGTTCAGACCTCGTATTGACGTGCGCAGGAGGGAGAAGACCGCCCATTCTCTTCGAGAACTGCGCCCGCTCCCCGCCTCATAAACCGGAGGGACAATTCCCAGGGTTGAAACTGACTTTTGCGGGCGAAATGTCTTCCCAAGTCTGGGAATTGTATTCCTGATTTATTATCCAGACACGGCGCTTGACAGATAGGAAAGCAGTTGCAACGCCATGCAGGGCCTTTGGCGCGGGAATTCATGGGCAGAGGAGTGGTAACTGTGCTTCAGGATTCCAAGGTCGAGAAAGCGATCAGGGCCATGGACGAGCACAACATAGGCAGCGTCGTCGTTTTGGACAGCCTCGGCCCGTGCGGCGTGTTCACAGAAAGGGACCTCATCACCAGGGTCCTTTCGAAGGGGAGGGAGCCCGATGCGACCCTGATCTCCGAGGTTGCGTCCCCCAAGTTCCCTTCGATACAGTCCAGCCTTAACCTGGAAGAGACGGCCACTGCGATGGTCGAGAAGAAGAGCAGGCTGATGGTGTTCGAGGGCGCCGAGCTGGTCGGCATGGTGACTCCCACCGACCTGGTGAGGGTGCTCAGGGGGGTCGAGAAGGACTTCTCGATCCTGAAGGTCATCTCGACCCATTTGCTCACTGCCCCGCCGGAGACCCCGGTCAGCGTAGTCGTCAAAGTGATGGCGGAAAAGAAGGTGGGGAGCGTAATGGTCAGCGAGGAGGGAAAGTGGACCGGGATATTCACTGAACGCGACCTCGTAAAGAGAGTGCTCGCTCCAAGAAGGAGGATGGACACGCACCTGGCCGATGTTGCGACGACGCCTCTCATCACCGCCGAGCCGGGGGTGTTCGGGCGCGAAGTGGCTGGGATAATGGCCATGCACGGATTCAAGAGGCTCCCTCTGGCGCTCGATGGCGAAGGGGTCGGCATCGTCACAGCCAGGGACATCGTCGAGGCCTATGCGATGGCAAGCAAGCCCCGCGAGCCGCGTGTGAACTGGGTACAGTGGAACTGAGCCGCTAAGCGGGTCTGGCAGAAAGAAGGCGCTTGTTCGATTTCAACAGCGCCTCCAGTCTGTGCCCTCCGACTTCTTCGGCCTCGAACTGGACCCTCGCGACGGGCCGCTTGATGTGGATGAGCTTGGTAAGGTCTGACGGGGTTCCGAGGACGACGGCATCGCATTCTACCCCGTTTATGCTCCTCTCGAGTTCCTTCAGCTGCTCCTCACTGTACCCGAGAGCAGGGATGACCTTGCCTAGCTTCGGGAACCGCTGGTACGCCTTCTTGATGGAGCCCACCGCCTTCGTTCGGGGGTCGACCATGATGCCCCTGGCTTCCCTGACGGCCACCGCGCCGGCGCCTTCCGAAAGCCCGCCATGCGTGACCGAAGGCCCGTCCTCGACTACGACCACCCTCTTCCTCCTTACCAGTTCTGGCTTGTCTAGGACGGCCACGGAGTTGGTCCTGACGACGAGCGCCTCCGGGTTGAGCGAACGACAAGCTTCGACAACGGCGTCGACCACCTTCTTGGGCGCGACGTTCACCTTGTTGACGACCAGCGCGTCCGCTAGCCGGACGTTGGTCTCGCCGGGGTAGTACCTAGACTGGTCACCGGGCCTCATGGGGTCTACCACCGTTATTGTCAGGTCGGGAAGGTAGAAGCTGAAGTCGTTGTTCCCTCCGTCCCAAATCACGACGTCTCCCTCCTTCTCGGCCGCTGCGAGGATTGCTCCATAGTCGACACCAGCGAAGACCACGACCCCTTTGTCGATGTGTCCTTCGTACTCCTCCCTCTCCTCTACGGTCGTGTGGTATCTGTCCAGATCCGCGTGCGTCTTGAAGCGCTGGACGGCCACTTCGAGGTCCCCGTAGGGCATCGGGTGCCGGACGGCTACGGGCTTGAGCCCCATCTTCAGGAGGATGTCGGCGACCATCCTGCTGATTGTGCTCTTCCCGGCGCCCGTCCTGTCCGCTACCACAGCGACGACCGGCTTGCTCGCCACGATCATGGTATCCTTCGGGCCCAGGAGGTGGAAGCTAGCTCCCCTGGACTGGGCTATCGACACGAGGTTCATGACGTACTCGTCCGACACGTCGCTGTAGGCGAAGTACACATCGGTGACATTGTTTCTCTCAATTAGGCCGGCGAGCTCACTCTCAGGCCGGATGGGGATGCCATTCGGATAGAGCCGCCCCGCAAGGGATGCCGGGAAGGTCCTTTCCGATATGTACGGGATCTGAGTTGCGGTAAAAGCCACGACGTTGAATTCTTCCTTGTCTTTGAAGTAGACAAGGAAGTCGTGGAAGTCGCGTCCGGCCGCGCCCATGATTATCGAATTCCTCACCAATTCACAACACTGACCCTGACCCCCGCGCCAGCGTATATATCATTGAAGGGTCGATTCCTGCTCCTGGGAACGGGCTCGTTTCATGAGGGAGAACCGGTAATAATCCACCTCGACACGCCTGGCGGGAAGTGGTTGGGTTGAAGGCGCTCCAGGCGGTTGGACTCACGAAGGTCTACAAGAAATCGAAGAAGCCGGCGCTCGATACCCTCGACCTAGAGGTAGAGGAGGGACAGATCTTCACCCTGCTGGGGAGGAATGGTGCTGGCAAGACTACGTTCCTGAGAATCGCTAGCACCCAGCTGATGCCGACTTCTGGGAGCGTCAGTGTTCTCGGTCTGGACGCCGTGAGGGATGCCAGGGAGCTCAGAGAGAGGATCGCGATCACACCTCAGGAGGCGGAGACGATGTACCCGCTTACCCCCAGGGACCATGTGCTGCTGAACCTCCGGATGCGGGGTATGGCGAAGGACGAGGCGAAGAGGAGGGCCCAGGAGGCGCTGGAGGAACTGGAGCTCGGAGACGTGGCAGATATGAACTCAGAATGGCTGTCTGGAGGGATGAAGCAGAGGGTCATAGTCGCCATGGCGATCCGGACTGATGCCGAACTCATCTTCCTCGACGAGCCCACCATAGGCCTCGACCCGCTGAACAGGAGGAAGGTGTGGGACCAGCTGACACGCCTGAAGAAGTCGGGGAAGACCATCGTCCTGACGACCCACTACATGGACGAAGCCGAAGCCCTGTCAGACAGTCTGCTCATCATCAACAAGGGGAGGGCAGTTGCCAGCGGGACCCCTCAGAGCGTCAAAGAGGCAGTGACGCAGAGGAGCACCAGGGTGGACGTCTACGACAAGTTCACCCAGAGCGAACTCGGGGGGTTCGGCCATACGGTCTCCATCGCGGGGCGGTTCAGGGTCCTTACGGACGCGGACGGTGCACGCAGCCTTGGCGAGGAGGCGGTGGCCAGGGGGGCAAGCATCGCCATGAGCCCGGTCACCCTGGACGACGTGTTCGTAGACATCGTCGGGGAGGCGGAGAAAGGGGAGGAAGATGAACGCTAGGAAGAGGCTCAGGTCGCTCTGGGCCATAATGTACTATCTCGGCTTCATTCCCATGGTAAGGAACCCGCTCTTCATCGCTTTCGTCTTCTCGACTCCGTTCACGCTCCTCTTCATCCTCTTCGTGGCCAGCAACGGCACCGCGCTCCCCTACGGACTGGCGGGTGCGCTGACCATGGTAACCACCGAGCTGGGGCTGTTTGTCGGGACCGACCTTGCTTCGTACAAGCTCCAGAACAGGTTCCAAGACATGGTGGTGGCATCGCCGGTGTCCCCGCTCACCTACATGTTCGGCGTTGCCCTCTCGGACCTGATCTTCGGGGCGCCGGCCCTGGTGATACTCTTCGCTCTCATTGCAGGCCAGGGTGCGTCCTCCATCGCCCTCGCCTCCTGCCTAGGAGTCGTGGTGCTCCTCTGGGCTACGAGCACCAGCCTTGGATTCTTCTTCTCCGCCTACGCCCCGAACACCCAGAATGCGTTCATAATCAACGGGTTCATCACGACCATCCTGTCGGTCCTGCCCCCGGTGTACTACTCCCTGAGCGTGCTGCCTCCGTACTTGGCCCCGCTGGCAGAGGTCGTACCAACTACCGAAGCCTCCTCATTGTTTCAGGGAGCCATTGGCCTGGGATACTCGGTCCGCCCCGAGTACGGGTACCTTGTCCTTGTCGCTGCGACCGTGATCATGCTCTTGCTCGTTTCCTTTAGGATGAGATGGCGCGAGAACTGAAGAGGCGCCGGGAGTAGGATTCGAACCCACGCGACCCGAAGGTCACGGGCTGACTTGCGTGAGACTCAAGGCCCGCGCATTAACCACTCTGCCACCCCGGCCCCGAGTGGGCTCGTCTGATTCTGTCTTCTTATCCTTTAGGAGAGCCGTTCATAAGCGGTAGGGGAAGCCGTCGAGCCGTGGCCCTGAATGGCTGACAGGCTGAAACTCCACGCGTTCTGGAACTCCTTCGCCAATAATGTCGCAGCGCCATTCGTCTCCTTCAACGTTACCGCTTCGGGCGCCAGTGACCTGCTTATCGGCTACGTGGGGTCGATTGGGACTCTGGCTTCGGCCGTCACCCAGCTCATCGGCGGGAGGATTGCAGACAGGTCGGGAAGGAGGGTGGCCATCGCCGGACTGTTCAGCGTGGTGGCGGGGCTCCTCTGGGTCGGGACATCAGTCATCCAGACTCCGACTGTCCTTGCGGTCTTCTTCACTGCAATTACCTTGGTCCTTGGTGTCTACGCGGCTGGGTACACGGCGATACTCGGGGAAGGCTCGGAGGGGAAGGGCAAGGGAGCATTCCTTGGGGCCTTCGCCCGACTTACCAGTGCAGGGGCTCTGGCGGGGCTGGTCCTGACGACCGTCACGGCTGCATTCACAGAGTCGTATACGCCCCTCTACCTGGCCTCGGGGGCGCTCTTCCTGCTTTCGGCCGCGGTGCTCAGAGGACAGAAGGAGCAGAAGGTAGAAAGAAAGCTGATCACGGACGCCGGTGCCGCGCTCCTGCGCCGCTATTACATAGTAACGGCTGTCTACTCGCTGTTCTGGGGGTTCGCATGGCCACTGTTCACCATCACCATAGTCAAGATAGTCAAGATGAGCCTCTTCGAATATGGCGTATCGCAGATAATCGCCCTAGGTGCGACGGTGGCGTTTCAGCCCCTGGTCGGGAGACTGGTGGACCGGGACAGGAGGAAGTGGGTCTTCTGGGGGAGGATGGGGCTGGTGGTCTATCCGGTGGTCTACACTTTCTTTTCTGCCGCCTGGCAGGTCTATGCCATCAACATCTTCTCGGGCCTGACGAACTCGCTGCTCAACATAGCCTTCGCGGCCTACCTTTACGACATCTCACCGACCGGCCAGCGTGGAAGGCGAAGCGCCGAGTTCAACCTCGTGACGGGAGCGAGCACCATGGCTGGTTCACTGGCGGCGGGGCTGGCGCTTACACTGCTCAACGGACCTTACTCTCTATGGGTTTCACTGGCGTACCTCTACGTCATAGCCACCGTCGGGAGGGCTGCGGGAGCCCTATTGCACCTCCGGCTCCCTTACAATAAGGAGGAGGGCGGCCTCAAGCAAGGGTTTTACCGGTGACGGAGTCCGGGCGAATCCAATGGAAGCCCGCGTAAGGCCAGCCAGGCCTGAAGACAAGGAACCTCTGATGAGCTTCATCAAGGACGTGTGGGGAGGCCACGACTACATCCCTTTGGTTTGGGACAGGTGGCTGAAGGACCCCACTGGGAGGATGTTCGTTGTCGAAGCAGACGGAAGAGTGGTAGGGATGAACCGGATCAGATTCCTCGAAGACAGGTCGGCCTGGTTCGAGGGAGCGAGGGTTCACCCTGACTACCGCGGGAGGGGGCTCGCGTCAATGCTCGGGGAGAATTCAATGCGGGTCGCCCGCGAGAGAGGAATCAGAGTCTTCAGGCTCACGAGCGGCTCCAGGAACAAGTCCGCCCACCGGCAGATAGCCAGGATCAGGTTCAGGGAAGCGGCCCGATTCAGCGTCTATGAGCCCCGAAAGGGATTGAGGCTGAGTCCGGGTCCTGGGGCACGTATGGTCGGACGACATGACATTTCGAGTGCGATGAAGCTCATCTGGAAGACGAAGGAGTTCGCCCTTGGGAGGGGAGTCGCCTGGCATGAATTCAATGCGGTGGCCCTCACACCAGAGCTTGTCAAAAAGAGAGTCCGCGAAGGATCTCTATGGAGGACAGGAGATGCTGTGGCTGTGGTTCGAGAGGGAGGCGAGGGCGGTCCGAGGTGGGAGGAAATCAGCTTCGTGGGCGGTCCGGTCGACGACGCATCGACGCTAATATCATCGCTGGTGGGCAGGGACAAGAAAGCAAAGGAGAGGTGGATCTTCGTCCCGCAGAAATCCCCGCTCATACACATGCTCAGATCCAAGGGGTTCGTCCGTAATTTCGCGATGATACTCTTCGAGCGAAGGGCCGCCAAGGGTTAAAACTCTCGCGAGAGACGTCGAGGGCCATGGACAGCTCCGGCAAGGTCACGGTTCTAGGCGCGGGCCTCATGGGCCACGGCATCGCCCAGGTCGCATCGCAGGTGGGAGGATACGAGGTGGCAATGCTCGATGTCGAGCAGAGGTTCCTCGACGGCGGAATGAAGATGATCACCGGGAGCGTCGGCAAGTTCGTTGAGAAGGGGAAGCTCACCAAAGAGCAGGGAGAATCAACCGTCGCGCGGATTCACCCCACCCTTGACCTGGCGAAGGCACTTGACGGGAGCCAGCTGGTAGTCGAAGCCGCCACTGAAGACCCTAAACTGAAGCTTGACCTCTACAGGAGGGTGTCTGAGCACATCGAAAAGGACGCGATACTTGCATCCAACACCTCGTCCATCAGCATCACGCTTCTCGGGTCCGCGACAAAGAATCCTGAGAACGTTTGCGGGATGCACTTCTTCAACCCGCCCCAGCTGATGCCCCTCGTAGAGATAATCAAGGGGAACAAGACTTCGGAGGAGACGGTACAGAAGGTGAGAGAAGTATCGTCGAAACTTGGCAAAGAGACTGTGCTCTGCAGGAAGGACTCGCCAGGATTCATTGTGAACAGGATTCTCATTCCAGCTCAGAACGAGGCCTTCTTTCTAGTTCAGGAAGGAGTCGCTGACCCTGAAGACATCGACAAGGCGATCAGGCTGGGGTTGAACTGGCCCATGGGTCCTCTTCAGCTCTCAGACTACGTGGGTCTCGACACCATCCTCAACATCACACAGGTGTTCATGAACGAATTTCAGGACTCCAAGTATCGGGCCTCGCCGCTTCTGAGAGAGATGGTTCGGGCGGGGCGACTCGGGAGGAAAAGCGGGAAAGGATTCTACGAGTGGGGCTCGCCGGGCGACACTAGGACGAAATGAGTTTCGCCTTTAGCTCGTCAGAAAACGGGATGGTCCTGCCGTGCTTGTCCATCAGCGCATGAACCGTGTGGCCGGTCCCCAGCAGGGTCATCTCAGGTAGCTTGTAGACTTCGTTCTCGAACCGGATGCTCTTGGTGCCTATGGAGGCGATCCTGGTCTTCACCAAGATTTCGTCGTCGAAGCGGGCTGGTGCCTTGTAATCCATGTGAGCCTGGACGACGGGGAACTGAATCTCATGCCTCACCCACTCTCGGTAGCCAAAGCCAACGTCCCTCATGAGGTTCACACGGCCGACCTCGAGCCAGGTGAGGTACTTCCCGTAGTATACCACCCCCATCGTGTCGGTTTCTTCGTACCGTACTCGGAGGCGAGATTCGTGCCAGCTCCCCATGGGAAGGCGCGAAAGTTCTTCGGCTCTTTAAGCTGCCGAACTGACTTTGCCAGAACCTTTCGTTCAGGGGGCCCTGGCCGATGTACCGGGCGGCCGGGTTTCGAGTTCACAGGGCGCTTGTGGGATTCTTGGCGGTCAGGAAAGAACCCCAGACGGTGTTCGGGCTGGATTCAATCGCTAGGGTTATTATGAACAGGAGGCGGCCTTCGAATCATGGACTACGAGACGATTGTCACTTCGAAGGAAGGAATGCTCGGCATCATTACGCTGAATCGGCCCCAGGCGATGAATGCTTTGAGCAGCAAGCTCGTGACAGATTTGATCTCTGCGCTCACGGAATTCGAGAAGGATGACGGCGTACGATGTTTAGTGATCACAGGGAGCGAGCGGGCGTTCTCCGCCGGCGCAGACATCAAGGAGATGAACGAAATGACAGCGGTCCAGATGGCCATGACAGGGCACTTCTTCCCGCTGTGGGACAAGGTCGGGCACTACCTGAAGCCCATTGTAGGCGCCCTCAGCGGCTACGTGCTCGGCGGAGGGCTGGAGCTTGCCATGAGCCTGGACGTGCTCATCGCCTCCGAAACCACGCAGCTCGGGCAGCCAGAGATTGACATCGGGGTCATGCCCGGGGGAGGAGGCACCCAGAGGCTAACAAGAGCGGTAGGCAAGTCGAAGGCGATGGAGATGATACTCACAGGGAAGAGAATCGGCGCCGAGGAAGCCAGGACCCTTGGACTTGTGAGCAGAGTAGTCCCAAGGGAAGCGTATCTCGAGGAAGCGAAGAAGGTGGCGAACGAGATTGCTTCAAAATCGCCCGTGGCTGTCAGGATGGCAAAGATGGCAGTCAACAAGGCGTTCGAGATGGGACTGACCCAGGGAATCGACTTCGAGCGCGAGTTGTTCTACTTGCTGTTTGCCTCGGAGGACAAGGACGAAGGCATGAACGCGTTCATAGAGAAGAGGAAGGCCGAGTTCAGGGGGAAGTAATTGCCCAACGAGACCGTCAAGACGGAGCTCAAGAACGGCGTCTTCTGGATGTCCCTGAACCGACCAGACAGGCTGAACGCGTTCAACGAGCAGATGGGGGCCGACCTGTTGGAGGCGCTGAAGGAGGGGGAGAAGAACAGCGAGGCGCGATGCCTGGTCCTGACGGGCGAAGGGAGGGCGTTCTCAGTGGGGGAAGACTTGAACGCGAACAAGGCGATGATCGAAAGCGGGAAACCCGTCCATCTCGGCGAGACGGTCCAGAGAAAGTACAACCCCATAGTTCAGCGGATAAGAAGAATGGAGAAGCCCGTCCTGGCTGCGGTCAACGGTACGACTGCTGGTGCCGGCTTGGGGCTGGCCCTCGCCTGCGACCTAAGGACAGCATCGGACAAGGCGACTTTTCACGAGGCGTTCATCAAGGCGGGACTGGTGCCTGATACTGGGACGAGTTTCTGGCTTCCGAGAATCCTGGGGTTGGGCAAGGCCATGGAAGTGAGCCTGCTGGGAGAGCCCATCGACGCGAACAAGGCGCTCAACCTGGGGCTTGTCAACTGGGTGTTCCCCGAACAATCATTCAGGGTTGAGACAGAAAGAATCGCCGGGCGGCTGGCAATAGGGCCGACCAAGGCTCTGGGCCTTACCAAGCGCGCACTCAACCGGGCTGTAGTGGTGGACATGGACTCTGCACTGGAGTACGAGATGTACCTGCAGGACGTCGCGGGACGGAGCAAGGACCACGTCGAAGGCGTGAAGGCCTTCTTCGAGAAGAGAGACCCGAACTTTACTGGGCAGTAGGCGCAGTGGCGTAGGTCTGCCGCTGCGGAATCTCCTTTACGGAGCGCACGGGCGAAAAGAGCACCCATAGGAAGGCAAGAGACTGACCGATCGCTGTAATGAGGATGGTTTCTCTTATGCCGATCAGTGTACCGAGGATACCCCCCATTATCGCACCCACCGGGATGGGGCCCCAGACTAGCACCCTCATGGAGGCGTTCATCCTGCCCTGGAGCTCCAAGGGGACGAGCGCCTGCCTGTAGCTGACCTGTGCGACGTTGTAGAGCACGCCGCCGAAACTACTTACGAAGAAAGCGGCCGCGGAGGCGGTGAAGGCCATGTCCTGGCCTACGAAGTAGAGAAGGACGAATGGAATCCCGGCTATCAGGATGCCGCCGATGGTCGAGAATCCCACCCCGAATCTCTTGATCAGTCGGATGGACGTGAGGGCAGCGATGACAGCCCCGAGCCCACCGATACCGAAGACGAGCCCAAACTCTGAGCCGCTGAAGCTGAAGTTCCTCAGGAGCAGCAACTGAAAAGCGACTCCGAACCCGTTGCTGAAGAGGTTCGATGTCCCAGTACAGAGCGCTATGGCAGTCAGGTTCTTGTTGCGGAAGATTACCTGCAATCCTTCCCTTATGTCCGCCGAGATGTGCGACTCGCGCTTTGGCGGCGATGGTTCGGCCCTCTTTATCCTGCTTAGGAAGCTCGCCGACCCAAGGTAGCCGACGACGTCTCCGAGTACTGCGAGGGGAGCGCCGAAGACCTGCACTGCGAAACCGGCGAGCGATGGGCCGACAACGGTCGCTGCGGACCTGCTGGTTTCGAGGCGGCTGTTGCCCTCGATGAGCTGGTCGGACTTCACGAGATAGGGGAGGTACGCTTGATAGGAGATGTCGAAGAAGGTCTGAAGGGCCCCGACCGAGAAGGCGACAACATAGAGGAGGCCAATGGAGAGAGAGAAGTAGGCGGATAGTGGGATCAGGAAGAGGAAGAGGGCTCGGCCCAGGTCGGCCACTATCATTGTCGGACGCTTCCTGTGCCTGTCAGCCCACACCCCAACAAACAGACCAAAGAGGGGGAAGGCGAGAAGCTGAAGGGCGTTGAGGATGCCGACCTCGAATGAAGTCGCCAAGAGAACATTGATTGCGATATAGGGGACGGCGACCCCGGAGAAGCTGCTGCCTACGAGCGATATTGTCTCGCCGGCCCAGAGCTTTAGGAACTCAGGGTCCCTCGTCAGGGGGGCGGGACCTTGGGACGCAGGTGGGTTGGTCCCGCCCGGATCTGCTGCCCCCTTACTCAGCCTTTCACCGGTTTATGTACCAGGGACTTCGTCATTAGGTCCCTAAGCTCTTTCCTGGACGTTATCAGCCGCTCGAATTGCTTGTCGGACATGAGAGCCATCTGGGCAAGCTCGTACATTTTGGATTTCGTGAAGAAAGCGACATCGTCGACGCCGGAAATCCGCTCTTCAAGCTCCTTGGGGAGCCCGAGTTTGTCCATCTCTCCATGGATTTCCGCGATTTTGGCGATCACTTCGTCGTCCACGGCGATGCTGATTCCGACCTTGGCCAGCGCGTCGAAAGCCTCCTTGAAGTGCTTGGAGGACTCCGAGCTCCCGGCCTCTCCGTGTCGAAACTCGAAGACCTCTGCCGCGGCCCTGTAGTATGTCTCAATGAAGTGGTCGACCCTTTCTTCGTGCCCGATTTCCACCAGCCCAACTTCCTGGAGCTTCTTTATCTGGTGATACACAGCCTGAGTCGTCAGGTCAAGACTCGCGGCGAGCTGGCTCACAGTCATCTCCTTCGCCCTCAGCAAGTAGATTATCCTACGCCTGGTCTCGTCGCCCAGTAGCTCGAACGCCTTCGGGTCATGGATGTATTTGAATGCCCTCATTTTGGAGTACCAAACAATAGTTTCAGGGTCTATATATTCCCTTTGGCTCAACCAAACAGAGGTTTTATTAAGGGGTCAACCAAACGCAGATTTGGTTAGAAAAAATGAGTGAAACATGCGAATGCACGGAAGTGGGGAAGAGCTACTATGTATACGGAAGCGGCCTCATGGCCGTCCCCTTCTCAAGGGTGAACGACATTCCCAGGCTGAAGGCCGAGTTCCATGCGAATGAAGTGAGCTGGGCGATGACGGCGGCCCGGACGAGAAAGCTCGCCTAGACACCGGCACAAAGACTAGCCGCTGGGTTTCCCTTCAGCAAAGAACATAAGCGGCAGACATGCCGCACGCCTCGTGAAGGGAGTCGTCGTAATAGACGCGGTCAGGACCCCCATCGGGAAATATGGCGGCATACTGAGGTCGGTGCGCCCAGATGACCTCGGAGCCTTGGTGCTGAAGGCTGCGCTCCAGAGGAGCGGGGTCAGGCCGGAAAGCATTGACGATGTTTACTTTGGATGCTCAAACCAAGCAGGTGAGGACAATAGGAACGTCGCTCGGATGGCCACGCTCCTTGCGGGGATCCCATACTCAGTCCCGGCTGCCACAGTGAACAGACTTTGCGGTTCCGGACTGGAGGCGGTCAACTCGGCTGCGAGGGTGATCGCGTCGGGTGAAGGAGAGGTCCTGATTGCAGGAGGGGTGGAGAGCATGACGAGGGCGCCACTGGTGATGCTGAAACCGGAGACAGGCTACTCGAGAGGAGGAGCGTCGCTCGTCGACAGCACGATCGGCTGGCGCTTCGTGAATCCCGCATTCCCTGAGGACTATCCTCCCCTTTCGATGGGCGAGACGGCCGAGAACCTTGCAGGGAAGCACGGGATAAGCAGAGAGGCGCAGGACGAGTTCGCCCTTTCGAGCCATAGGAAGGCGGTCGACGCGTCAAAGAAAGGGAGGTTCGGGGCCGAGATCATCCCTGTAAGGACGCCGGAGAGCAAGTCCGGAGTCGCGGCAGATGAAGGTCCACGGCCAGACACGTCGCTTGAGAAGCTTGCAGCTCTGAAACCGTCATTCAGAAAGAACGGGACGGTTACCGCGGGCAATTCTTCAGGGATCAACGATGGGGCCGCGGCACTGGTCCTGATGAGTGAGGGGCGGGCGGACAAACTCGGGGCAAAGCCAATCGCTAAGATTCTGGGTTCGGCCACCGCTGGGGTTCACCCCAGCTACATGGGCATCGGTCCCGTGTACTCCACCAGGAAGCTTCTTTCGCGGCTCGGAATGGGGATGGACGAGTTCGGAATCATCGAGCTGAATGAGGCCTTCGCGGCCCAGGTCCTCGCCTGCGTCGACGAGATGCCCGAATTCAAGGTAGAGAAGATGAACCCCAACGGGGGCGCAATCGCCATAGGCCACCCGCTGGGATGCAGCGGCGCCAGGCTCGCGACCACGCTGCTTCACGAGATGAAGAGGACTCGGACAAAGTATGGCCTTGCCACCATGTGCATCGGAGTTGGTCAGGGCATCTCAACGGCCTTCGAACTCGTGAAGTAGGGTTAATACCCACCGTTCACAAAGCAGGCCCGAAATTGCAAGCTGAGACTCTACCCGAGCACCAGATGTTCATCGGGGGCGCTTGGGTCCCGTCCCACTCAGGAAGAACCTACCCTCTGCACAACCCGGCAAACGGCCAGGTGCTGGCCCAGGTCCCCAGGGGCGACGAGGAGGATGTGCGGAGTGCCGTCGACGCAGCGGAGCGGGCCTTCGAGAACCCTGAATGGAGAGATATGGACCCGAGTAAGCGGGGAAGGCTCCTGCTGAAGGTCGCCCAGACCCTCAGAGAGCGCCTGGCAGAGTTCGCGAAGCTGGAGACCCTGAACAACGGCAAACCGCTCGGACAGGCCAAGGGTGACATGGCCATGGCGGCCAGGCACTTCGAATACTTCTCTGGGCTTGCCGACAAGATTCAGGGAAGCACAATCCCGGTCCCCGGGCACCGGCTCGACTACACCCTGAAGGAGCCTTTGGGGGTCACTGCCCACATTGTTCCCTGGAACTATCCGCTCACAATGGCCGCGAGGAGCATCGCACCCGCGTTGACGGCGGGGAACACAGTTGTGGCGAAGCCGGCGTCGTTTACCCCCCTGACGCTCTTGAAATTCGCCGAGCTCTGCAAGCAGGCGGGGGTTCCCGACGGGGTGTTCAACGTGGTCACCGGCGGAGGGGACGAGGTTGGGGGTGCGTTGGTCAAACACCGGAACGTTTCGCTCACTGCACTCACAGGCTCCGTCGAAACAGGCATGCGCGCGATGGAACTCGGTTCGGCGAACCTGTCCAGAGTGATACTCGAGCTGGGCGGCAAGAACCCCCAGATAGTGTTCACGGACTCCGACCTTGAGAAGGCCGCCGCGGCGGTTCTCAGCGGTATCTTCACCAACGCAGGGCAGATGTGCTGGGCAGGGTCGCGGCTCCTTGTCGAAGGCGGCGTGAAAGAAAAGCTGTTGCAGAGGCTCATCGACGGGGCCAACGCCATGAAGGTGGGGGACGGGATGAAGCCTGATACTGCCATGGGGCCCCTGGTTGCAGAGTCGCAGAAGAAGAGGGTCGCTGACTATGTCGACGTCGGTGTCGGCGAGGGGGCGAGGGTAGCCGCTGGAGGGATGGATCCCGAAGGTGCCGAGTTCGACGGGGGATACTACTACAGACCCACGATTCTAGACGGCGTCACTCAGGAGATGAGGGTGTGTCAGGAGGAGATCTTCGGTCCGGTGCTGACGGTTACGACCTTCGAGGGAGAGGCGGACGCTGTTACGAAGGCGAACGATTCGCAGTTCGGCCTGTGGGCTGGCGTTTGGACGAAGGACCTGAGGAGGGCGCACACGGTCGCCAGTGAGCTAGACTCCGGCATAGTCGGGGTGAACGAGGAACCTATCACCTTCCCGCAGACGCCCTTCGGCGGTTTCAAGAACAGTGGGAACGCGTCTGAGCAAGGGATGGACGCGGTCTGTGCCTACGTGCGAGTCAAGAACGTTTCAGTGAACCTCGACTAGGACCTCCAGACTTCCTCTTTCTTACGGGCTCGGAGGTTCGCCCACCTGGAGAGGTTGAAGAGGTATGACGAGAGTCTGTTGAAGAATGGCAGAAGTTCAGGATTCATGGCGTGGACACTGGACGCCGCGACTATCCTCCTCTCGGCCCGCCTGCAGACGGACCTCGCCATCTGGAGCATGGATGCCGTCGTGGAGCCACCGGGGAGGATGAAGTTCTTCAGCGATGGGAGCTTTGAAAGCAGTTCGTCTGTCATCTTCTCGATTCTCAGGGTGTCCGATTCAGAGATTCGAGGGACCCTCTGCGGGCCCTTGAATTCGGAGGCGGCATCGCTTCCGGCCACGAAGAGCAGCCTCTGGACCTCCTTGAGGGGCGAGGCGATTGCTTTGTCCTTCGAGCCGGCGATCACGACTCCGAGGACGCTGTTCAGCTCGTCGATTGTTCCATATGCCTCCACTCGCAGGTCGTCCTTGCGGACCCTTGCCGAACCATAGAGGGAAGTCTCCCCCTTGTCACCGCGTCTGGTGTACATAGAAAGACTCCCGTGACCGCGAACTTTTAACGATAACAGTGGTGTTGGAAGTCGAGAGGCCATAATAGCATCAATGGGAACTTTTTGGGTCAAAGATTTTGTTACCCTTGGTCAACAAGGATTGTGGCTCGGGACTTTCTTACCTTCACTCCAGTGCTGGAGAGGCGAGTAAGCTCACGACCTTCGAACACCAGGAAGTCCATTTGTTCACGCCGCAGGAGGCGTCAAAGCTTCTCCCTGACATCAAGCCGAAGGTCAAGGAACTCGTCGAGCGGAAGAAGGTTGTCGCCACGCTACACAAAGAGATAGAGAAGTATGGCCTCCTGGGGTTCAGACCCTCGGAAGTGGCTGAGAAGGCTGCCCAGCTGGACGCGCTGGTCGAGGATATGACCAGGAAGATCGCGGAGCTCGAAGACCTGGGGGTCCAGGTGAAGGACCTGGATTACGGAATCATCGACTTCCCCGCAGAGAAGTACGGGGAAGAAGTCGTACTCTGCTGGAGGTATGGAGAGCCAGAGGTCGAGTTCTGGCACAAGCCCCATGAGGGATACAACGGACGGAAGGCGCTCAAGATTCAGCTGATACAGCCTTAGTCTTTCAGAAGTCTCCTCGCGTTTCCTGAAAGTAATTTGTCTGACACCCCAGCCTTGAGCTTTGGCGCGAGGTTGGCGTTGAAGTCGTCCATCCATTCCTTCTGTCTCAGCATGGGGTAGTCAGTCCCGAAGAGGAACCTATCCTGGAGGATGCCGTTCAGATAGGGGAGCAGGGCGGGGGGAAGGTACCTCGGTTTCCAACCGGAAACGTCCATGAAAACGTTGGGATTCCGGAGGGCGATGGCGATCGCCACGTCATGCCAGGGCCACCCAAAGTGGGCCATGACGACTCTGAGGTCAGGGAACCTCTGAGAGACTTCGTCGATCAGTTCCGTCTTGCTGTACTTGATCTCCGAATCACCGAGGCCTGTCGTGCCGGTATGGCAGAGGATCGGCAACTTCGCTTCCTGGCAGTAATCGTAAATCGGGAACATCAGGCGCTCGTCGTTCAGGTAGACCGAGTTGGCGCTGCTGTGCACTTTCAGACCCCGCATACCGAGCTTGGTCACCGCACGTTTGAGTTCCTTGACTGCGTCCCTCCCAGCGTTGGGGTCGACACCGGCGAACGCCACGAGTCGGTCCCGCGATCTGTTTGCCATCGCGGCGATGTCGTCGTTCCTCAATGTGTAATTCTTGAAGGCCGGATTCTTGGTCGCATGGGTGTCCTGGCCGAGGATGATGGCCCGCTCCACTCCAGCTTCGTCCATTTCGTCGATGAGTTGTTCTGTTGTGGCAGGAAGGCGCTCCAAGTCGAGCCTGAAGAAGTCGCATGCCTTCATTATCGGCCCGTTCTTCTTCATGAAGGCCCTGGTCCAGGGGTGGACGTGAAAGTCGAAGGACAATCTCGAGAACCCGTTGGCCCCGCAATCATTAACTTTTTTTGATGGTCTTTTACGGAACGCTTCATGCCAGGACCGAT
>Ga0187779_10000956_pt1 | contig 18623 bp, 16 predicted proteins | sample 1015_Q2_SP10_10__FD_132435 | JGI IMG/M metagenome (GOLD analysis project Ga0187779, IMG submission 132435) | Tropical peat soil microbial communities from peatlands in Department of Meta, Colombia - 1015_Q2_SP10_10_MG | ecosystem: Environmental > Terrestrial > Soil > Wetlands > Peat | place... | reverse complement strand
GACGTGGGCCTGGCCTACGGCCTGGCGCTGGCCGCCGGCCGCGCCGGCCTGGTGGTGGCGCTGCTCTACCTGCTCCTGGGCGACGGCATCTTCCACGGCCAGAGCGTGGGGAAGCGCATCTTCGGGGTGAAGGCGGTGTTTCTCCCGCTGCGGACCGGAGCCCGCTTCCGGGACAGCGCCCTGCGCAATGCGCCCCTGGCGCTGGTGGTGGTCCTGAGGATGATGCCCGAGCCGCTCGGGCTCCGCGCCTTCCTCGGCGGCCTGGCGGTCATCGGCGGGGTGGAGGCGTGGAAGTGCTGGCGCGATCCGCTCGGCCGCCGTTTCGGCGACGTGTGGGCGCAGACGCAGGTGGTCGACGGGCGGGTGGTCTCGGGAACCTCGGTCGAGGCGCAGCAGCCCACCGGCGTGCCGGCCGGGCCGGGCCGCTGGAGCCGGACCGGGGACGCCCGGCAGCACGGTTCCTAGCGAGGGAGGCAGCATCGGTGCGCATCGCGCTGACGTACAACCTGCGGCTGTCGGACGCCGAGGAGGAAGCGGAGTTCGATACCGAGGAGACGGTGAACACGCTCGCCGGCGCCATCGAGCGGCTCGGGCATCGCCTGGAGCGGGTGGAGGTCTCCGGCCCGGCCTCGCGCATCGTGGCGCGGCTGGAGGCGTACAGCCCGGATCTCATCTTCAACACCGCCGAGGGCCGGCGGGGTCGCTTCCGCGAGGCCTTCTACCCGGCGCTCTTCGACGAGCTGGGCATCCCCTACACCGGCTCGGACGCCTACGCCCTGGCGGTGACCCTGGACAAACAGCTGACCAAGCTCATGCTGCGCGAGCACGGCGTGCGCACTCCGGGGTGGCAGTACGTGGAGCACCCCGGGGAGCTGAACCCCCGGGCGCTGCACTTCCCGGTCATCGTCAAGCCGAACTTCGAGGGATCCTCCAAGGGCATCACCCAGGATTCGGTGGCGGAGACGGTGGAGGAGCTGGAGCAGAAGACGGCCCACGCCCTGGAGCGATACCCGGCGGGGGTGCTGGTCGAGGAGTACGTCGCCGGTCGCGACATCACCGTGCCCTACCTGGCGGCGGTGCAGAACGATTTCGGCGGCGTGCTCACCCCGGTGGAATACGTCATCGATCCGAACCTGGGGGGAGGCCGCAAGTACGCCATCTACGACTACCTGCTCAAGACCACCCACGACAAAGCGGTGACCGTCCACGCTCCGGCCAAGCTGAGCCCGGCGATGACCCAGGAGCTGCGGGAGACGGCCCAGAAGGTCTTCCGGGTCTGCGACTGCCACGACCTCGGCCGTCTCGACTTCCGGCTGAGCGATGCCGGCGTGCCCTACTTCCTGGAGATCAACGCCCTGCCCAGCCTCGAGCCGGGGGCGGGGATCTACGCCGCCGCGGCGCTGGAGGGCCTCCACCTGGACGGGGTCATCGACTCCGTCATCGAGAGCGCAGCGAGGCGCAGCGGGATCAAGGACAGCCCCCGGCGCCAGGGCAAGCCGACGCGCAAGTCGGGTCCGCTCCGGGTCGGCTTCGCCTACAACGTCAAGCGCATCAAGCCCACCCCGGACGCCCAGGAGGACAGCGAGGCGGAGTACGACGCGCCGAGCACCCTGCAGGCCATCCGCGAGGCGATCGCCTCCTACGGCCACGAGGTCGTCGACCTGGAGGCCAACCAGGAGCTCCCCACCGTCCTGGCGGTGACTCCCATCGACCTGGTCTTCAACATCGCCGAGGGCTTCAAGGGACGGAACCGCGAGAGCCAGGTGCCGGCCCTGCTCGAGCTGCTCGACATCCCCTACACCGGGTCCGACCCGGCCACGCTCTCCATCGCCCTGGACAAGGCGCTGGCCAAGCGGATCGTGCGCCAGCACGGCATCCAGACGCCGAACTTCCAGCTCATGGTGACCGGCAAGGAGCGCCTGTCGCGCGAGTTCACCCGGTTCCCGCTCCTGGCCAAGCCGGTGGCGGAGGGCTCGAGCAAGGGGGTGGTCTCGAGCAGCGTCTGCCACACCGAGGCCGAGCTGCGGGAGGTGGTCCGCGAGGTGGCCGGCAAGTACCAGCAGCCGGTGCTGGTGGAGGAGTACATCTCCGGCCGGGAGTTCACCGTCGGGCTTCTCGGGGAGCGCCGGCCCAAGGTCCTTCCGCCGATGGAGATCGTCTTCCTCGACCAGGCGGAGGCGCACCCCGTCTACAGCTTCCAGCACAAGCTCGAGTGGAACGACCGCATCCGCTACGACGTGCCGGCGCGGATCGAGCCCAATCTGCTCGAGCGGCTGCGCACCATGGGACGGGCGGCCTTCATGGCGCTCGGCTGCCGGGACGTGGCCCGCATCGACTTCCGCATGGACGAGCGTGGGCGATTCTACTTCCTCGAATGCAACCCGCTCCCCGGCCTGACCCCCGGGTGGAGCGACCTGGTGCTCATCGCCCAGGGCGCGGGGATGGACTACCGGACGCTGATCGGCGAGATCCTCTCCGGGGCCATCCGGCGCTACAAGGAGCGCGAGCAACGCAAGGCGGCGGACCGGGAGGCGCCGGTGGCCGGCAACGGCAACGGCGGCCACGGGCTGTCCCTGGTGAGCGAGCTGGCCGGCGAGGTGCGGGACGCCAAGGGGTGAGGCCGGATCTCGACCGCTGCGCACGGGTCCGCGAGTAAGCTGCACCGCCGGCATGGTTCAGACGCCACCCGAGCCGCGCGTGCGCGCGCGCACACTGAGCCTGCCGCTCGGACGGTTCCGCCCCGGGCGGCACAACGCCATCACCGACGTGGAGGGGGTGCTGGTGGGCCACGCCACCATCGTCCGCGGGGAGGGCCGACTCCGTCCGGGCCAGGGGCCGGTCCGGACCGGGGTCACCGCCATCCTCCCCAGCCACGGCAACGTGTTCATCGACCGCCTGCACGGCGGGAGCTTCGTCCTCAACGGCGCGGGCGAGGTCTCCGGGCTGACGCAGGTCATGGAGTGGGGCCTCCTGGAGACGCCCATCCTCCTCACCAACACCATGTCGGTGGGCGCGGTCTCCGACGCGGTGGCGCGGATCATGGTCGAGCGCTACCCGGGCATCGGGGACGAGCACGACGTCATCATCCCGGTGGTGGGGGAGTGCGACGACAGCTGGCTCAACGACATCGCCGGCGCGCACGTCCACGAGGAGCACGTGCGGGCGGCCATCGCCGGTGCGACCTCGGGTCAGGTGGCCGAGGGAAGCGTCGGCGGCGGGACGGGGATGATCACCTGCGACTTCAAGGCCGGCATCGGCACCAGCTCGCGCAAGCTGCCCGAGTCGCACGGGGGCTACACGCTCGGCGTCCTGGTCATGTCCAACTTCGGCAAGATGCACAACCTGCGAGCCGGCGGTCTGCCCCTCGGCGAGGTCCTGGAGGAGCGCTTTCTCGGCGTGCCGCGCCGGGAGGACACCCCGGGGAGCATCATCGCTGTGCTGGCCACCGACGCCCCGCTCCTGCCGAACCAGATCTCCCGGGTCTGCAAGCGGGTGGGTCTGGGCATCGGGCGCGTGGGGAGCTACGCCGCCCACGGCTCGGGGGAGATCGTCATCGGCTTCTCCACCGCCAACGTCATCCCGCGCCGTACCCAGAAGATGGTGACCAAGGTGAAGCTCCTCCTCGATCAGCGCCTCGACCCGCTCTACGAGGCGGTCATGGAGGCCACCGAGGAGGCGATCCTGAACTCGATGTGCATGGCCGGTCCGATGACCGGCATCAACGGGAACACCTGCCCGGCGCTCCCCCTGGACGAGGTCCGCCGCTTCGTGGAGCTCGTCCAGCCACTCCTGGGAAGCCGACGCCGGACGGGCGCGCCGGGGCCGGCATCCCCGGGGCGGGAAGGGACGGTGACCGCGGCCGACGCGCTGCCCAGCGCCGTGCGGAGCGCCGAGGGGATCCCGTTTCCCACCAAGCCGGCCCCGAGAAAGCGTTGACATCGCCTGGGGGGGCCTCACTCCGGGCTCGCCGGGGCACGCCGGCCTCTGCTAGAGGGTGCCCCCCTCAGGCCCACAGGGGAACCTCGGACATGGCACGCAGCCGGAGCAAGCACCAGCGCAAGCGGATGAAGATTCGCCAGGCCTGGAAGAAGAGACGGAAGACCCGAAGGAAGGCCGCCGCATCGACTGCCGCGCCGAAGTCGCCGGCGGCCAAGACGTAGGCGGCGGTCACCCCGGGGCTTCACTCGGAGTGACGCTGCGCGTCAGCCCTTCTTGCCATTTTGCCGCGCCGCGTTATGATGGCGGCGCGAAGGGCGGCGCTGCTCTCACTTCCGCCCAGAGGATCCGGTCATGGCAAAGGCGAACGACGTGCAGGGGTTCGTGAAGGGGCAGCTCACGGTGGCGCAGAAGCGCCTCGTGGCCTTCGAGGCCGAGGCGGAAAAGGTTCTCAAGAACCTCATCGCCCGGGGTCAAGAGTCTCGCAAGGAGCTCGATGGTCTACTCGAGCGTCTCGGGTCGGCGGAGATCAAGATTCTCAACGCCACGCTGCGTGACCTGGCCAAGCGCGCCCAGGAGGTGTCCCAGGAGGCCCGCAAGCGGCTGGAGGAGTTCCAGGACCGGCTTCTGGAGGTCGCCGGCTTCGCCAGCCAGAACCAGGTGAAGGCGCTCAACCGGCAGCTGACGAAGCTCTCGCGCCGGCTGGACACGCTCTCCGGTGAGAAGCCGGACGTGCGCGCCTAGCAACACAGGCTTGCACGGCATGAGACGGGAGGGTCTCCAGTGACCCTCCTGGAGCGGCCAGTTTCGGGCGTTTACCCAGGCTGTACCTTATACTTCCATCGCGTCTTGTGACCTGGGCTCATCGAAAGGCCGGCTCGGGGCCGGCGAGGCGCGTCCGGGAGGCTCCGCCGTGAACGGTGAACCAAAGGAAAAACGGGGGCTTGCCGATGCGCTCGAGCGCATGTGGTCCCAGGCCCTGGTCGCCGTGTCCTCCGCCGAGGAGGAGGCGGCCCAGCTCGTGCACCGTCTCCAGTCCGTTGCGGGTTGGAGCCAGGACGAGGTGCGCCGTCAGGTGGCCGAGATGACGGAGCGCATCGCGACCCAGCGCGGAGCGCTGGAGAAAGGGATCGAGGACGGCGTGAAGCGTGCGGTGGCCCGGCTGCGTGTACCGCGGCGGGAACAGATCCAGGCCCTGCAGGCCCGGCTGGAACGGGCCGCTGCACGGTTGGATCGCATCGCCGAGCGGCGCCCTCCCACTCGCTGAAGAGCCCAGCCCCCCCGGGGGGGGGCGGTCTTCGCCTGGCACTCCCGAACCACCCCATGCGGCGACTCCTCTCACAGCTTCACGCCCTCTCGTCGCGCTGTGCGGTGCTCCCGCTCGTGGGCGGCGTGCTGCTGCTCGGCGCCGGGCGCATCGAGGGGGTCCTCCGCCTGCCCCCGCCCGCGCCGCGGGTGGAAGTTCCGCTCGCCCCGGCCCCCGACCAGTCGCTCATCGACTCGGTGCTCGCCAAGCGGGCGCCCGAGCTCGGGCTGGCGCTGCGCAGCCAGGTCGGCCGGGCCATCGCCGAGGAGGCGCATCGCGCCGGCTACGACCCCCTGCTCGTGCTGGCCATCATCGACGTGGAGAGCGAGTTCGACGAGGGGGCGGTGAGCGCGCGTGGAGCCCGTGGGCTGATGCAGATCCGTCCGAGCACGCTCCAGTTCATTGCCGAGCGCGAAGGGCTTCGCCTCTCGCCCGACGAGGTCGCCTCCGACCCCGCGCTCTGCGTGCGGCTGGGCATTCGCTACCTCAAGTCGCTCCAGGACAGGTTCGGCGGAGATCTGGAGCTGGCCCTCATGGCCTACAACGCCGGGCCGGACCGCATCCGCCAGGCCCTGCGGGCCCACGACCTCGATGCCTTCCGCTTCTATCCTCGCCGGGTGAAGCGGGACTTCGTCCGCTTCCGGACGGGCGAGGGATTGATCGGCGACTGGGCGCTGGCCGTCCGCGAGCGGTAGGGCCCGGCCCACCCGGTGTCTTGCAGCCGCCCGCGGGGCGTGGCATCAGGACGTCCAGGGTCTTCCCCGCATCTCGTGTTCACCCTCGACGACACCGTTCGCAGCCTGGACGCCTCCCGCGAACAGGTGGCGGCGCTGTTCCAGAGCATCAACGCGCCCCACGTCGCCATTCCCGGCCGCCGCGCCGGGCCGGCCCAGGCCTTCATCGCCTGCCTGCGCGGAACGCAGGGATTCACCGTCACCGTCTACCTCTGGTTGAGCGAATCCCACGACTGCGCCGTCTACCTCACGGAGCGCGTGGCACAGACTCCGGAAGACTACCGCACCCTGCAGACGGACGCCCTGGGCTTCGTGGAGTCGATGGGCTTCATGATGGACAACCTCAACTACCGTGCGCTGGCCCCGGACCGTCAGATGGAGGTGCTGGGATCGCTTCCCATGTACCGTGCACGGACCGGAGCACCCACCTCCTCGCCCGGCGATCGGGCGCCGCTGTCGCCGGTGGCGCGGCTGGCCCGGCTCTTTTCGTCGTTCTAGACCGTGGATCGCCTTCGCTCGAAGCTCCCCCGGGCGCTGCTCGGGGCCGCGTTGCTCGGCGCCGCCTGCCAGCACGGGCCGGACGAGAAGGCCCAGCGCGCGGCCGAGATCCACAACGACCTCGGCGTCGGCGCCCTGAACCAGGGCGACTACCAGACGGCCTATGCCGAGTTCCAGCAGGCGGTGGCGCTCGACGACCGCCTCGCCGAGGCCCACAACGGCCTCGGACTGGTGCTGCACCTCAACTACCAGAAGCTCGGCGATGCGGAGACGCACTACCAGCGGGCGCTGCAGATCCGCCCTGCCTTCCCCGAGGCGCACGTCAACCTCGGGAACCTCTATCTCGACGAAGCTCGCTACGATGCCGCCATCGCCCAGTACGAGCTCGCCCTCAACGACATGCTCTACCGCACGCCGCACTTCGCCCAGTCGAACATGGGCTGGGCGCTGTACAAGAAGGGCGAGACGGAGAAGGGGCTGGAGTCGGTCAGGGCCGCGGTCACCTCCGCTCCCAACTTCTGTCAAGGCTGGCGCACGCTGGGGATGATCTACGAGGGGATTGGCCAGGCGGAGAAGTCGTGCGACGCCTTCGCCCAGTTCGCCGAGTCGTGCCCGGCGGTGCCCGAGGCCCACCAGCGGCTGGGCCTGTGCCGGGCCAAGCTGGGCCGCACCGAGCTCGCCCGCCTGAGCTTTGCCATGTGCGTGGAGAAGGCCACGCCGGGCTTTCTCCGCGACGACTGCGTGAGCTACCTGGCCCGGCTGGGAGGTCCTCCCAAGCCGGCGCCCCCGCCCCCGGCGCCGAACAAGTAGGCAGGGGAGGGCCCATGGAGCGCTGGACCGACGAGGCGCTGGTCCTGGGAACGCTGGACTACGCCGACGCCGACCGGCTGGTGACCCTTTTCACCCGGACGCGCGGCAGGCTCACCGCCTTCGCCGCCGGGGCCCGCAAGAGCCGCCGCCGGTTCGCCGGGGCGCTCGAGCCGTGCACGCTGCTCCGCGCGCAGCTCGTCGCCCGGCGCGGCTCGACGCTCCGGCTCGACGGGGTGGACGTCGTGCGCGCGTTTCATCGCCTCCGGGACGACCTGCCCCGCCTCGGCCGCGCCCTCTACGCCGTCGAGCTGTGCCGGGAGCTGGTGCGCGAGGAGGAGCCCCACCCGGAGCTGTTCGACGCGGCCCGGACCTGGCTGGCGGAGCTGGAGGAGGGGGCGGCCGGGCCGACGTCCCTGCTCGCCTTCGAGCTCCGGGCGCTGGCCCTGGCCGGGCTGATGCCTCGCTTCGACGCCTGCTGCCTGTGCGGCGGCGAGCCAGGGCCGGAGCCCCGCTTCGACCCCGGCCACGGCGGTACGGTCTGCCTCCGCTGCCAGGGGAGGGCGCCCGGGGCGGCACGGGTGCCGCCGGAGCACCTGCTGGCGCTCTCCGCGCTTCAGGCCGGGGCCCGGACGCCCCTTCCGCCCGCGGTGCGGGCCGCCGCCCGGGGGCTCCTCAACGCCTTCATCGCCCACCAGCTCGGCCGGCCCTTGAAGGGCGTCGAGTTCCTCCGCCAGCTGGGGGTGGACTGACCGCTCAGGGGAAGGGCACTGCCGGGCAGGTGCCGGAGAGCGGCGCGCAGGCGTTGAAGTAGACGTAGGGCTGCCCGTCGGGACCGCTGCAGAAGCCCTGGGCCACGTCGTTCACCGGCTGGAAGGTCAGGCACTGCACCGGGGTCCCGTCCGCGGGCGGCGGGCAGTCCGAGTTGGATTGGCACCCGAAGATGACGCCCCCGCAGTCGAAGCCGCTCGGGCAGTCGGCGTCGGTGCTGCAGGTGGTGCCGCAGAAGGAGTTCTGCTGACCCTCGCTGATGAAGGTCAGGCAGTTTCCCGCCGACCCGCAGTCCGGGTTGTTGAGGCACGGCTGGCAATCGGTGCGAGCGGGATTGATGCCGCAGGCCCCGTTGGAGGTGTTGCAGAACTGGTTCACCGGGCAGGAGTTGTTGATCAGGCAGTAGGGCTGGCAGCTCCCCAGGACCGGGGGAGTCACCCCGACGTTGGAGCCGACGCAGGAGGGCTTCGACTGCGGGGGGGTAGGCGGGGTGATCGGGCAGTCCCCGTTGATGTAGCAGCCGCTGACGCAGGTCCCGGACTGGCAGATGTCGCCGAACGGGCACTCGGCGTCGGCCACGCATGGACCCTGCGGGATGCAGATGCTGGTCAGGGTGTTGCAGAAGGAGCCGGCCGGGCAGTCGATGTTCGAGGTGCAGCCGGCCGCGGACTGACAGAAGCCGAGCCCGTTGCAGTAGTTGCCCGCCTTGCACCCCAGGTCGTCGAGGCACTTGCAGGCGCCGGAAGTGGTGTCGCAGAAGTTGTGGGCCGGATCGCCGCAGGCCGTGGGCTGGCTCGGATCGCACACGCAGCGCTGCGCCGCCGAGTCCTGGATGAAGCCCGCCGGGCAGCAGGAGTTGCCCACGCAGACACAGGCCCGCACCGAGGAGTTGTAGGCGTAGTCGGGCGGGCAGCAGGAATCCTTGGCGCAGACGCAGGACTGGCGCACGTCATCCCAGACGTAGTCCACCGGACAGCAGCTGTCCGCCTGGCAGACGCATTCCTTCGTCCCGGCGTCGTAGGCGAACCCGACCGGGCAGCAGGCGTCGGCGGCGCAGCGACATCCCTGCGCCACCTGGTCGAAGACGTAGCCGCCCGGGCAGCAGATCTGACTGCCGCAGTCGCAGCTCGTCTCCGCCGCCTTCCACACGTACTCCGCCGGGCAGCAGGTGGTGTCGTGGCAGACGCAGGCCTGGCTCTGCTGGGAGTAGCCGTACCCGGCCGGACAGCAGCTGTCGCTCCGGCACTCGCAGGTGCCCGCGTTGCACACGTAGCCGGCCGGGCAGCCCTCGTCGGTGGCGCACTCGCAGACCCCGGAGTCGAGGTCGTAGCCCTCGGGGCAGAGGCCTCCCAGCGCGGTTCGCCCGCACCCCGGATGCAGCAGGGCCAGGGCCGCCAGCGGGGCGAGGAGCGACAGGATGCGCAGGTTCCGGAACACGTCAGTTGGCGATGGCGTAGAGGATTTGAATCTTCGCCCCGGGCGGCGGGATGTAGCCGCCGAGGAAGGTGATGCTGTTGGTGCTCGCCTGGTACTGCCAGCCGTTGACCACGTCCTGGGGGATGACCACCCCGTTCACCGTGACGGACAGGGTCCCCGCGGCCGGCTTGAGGGAGAGGGGGAAGACGCGCCGGAGGGTGTTCAGCGCCTGGACGATGCGGACCAGCGTGTCCTCGAAGCTCGCATCGCAGATGCTTCCCACCACGCCCCCGGTGGGGAAGGAAACCGCGGCATAGCGGGCCGCCGCCGGCGCGTGGCCGCCGAGCTTGCCGACGTCGGTCGCCGGGGTGCAGCCGTCGGGGAGGGTGCCCCCGATGGTGGAGAAGGTGACCAGGCGCTCGTTGCCCGCTCCCTTGGCGCCCCGGTAGAAGCGGACGTAGTACGAGGTGTCGCCGTAGCTCTTGTCCTCGCCGTTGGTCACGACGATGAAGGCCAGGGCGGCGTTGGGCCGGATGAAGCCGTCGTTCGGCCCGCCGGTGCTGGTGTTGGGCGGGGTGACGCCGAGCTCGCCCATCCGCAGGCCCTGGTCCCACCGCACCCGCGAGACGGCATAGGTGGTCAGGTCCTGGAAGACCGCCTGGGGGTTGGCGGTGGCGTTGGTGATGATCTGCACGCTGCCGGTGGCCGGCGAGCTGACCTTGAGTCTTGCGCCGTCGCTGGAGTTCAGCGAGGTGACGCCCATGTGGTAGCTGCTCTGGACGTTCTGCAGCTCCTGGAGGAAGCGGGCGAAGTTCTGACCCAGCACCAGACGCTCGTTGGCCATCGACCCCGAGGAGTCGATGAGCCAGAGGATGTCCACCACCCCGTTGCCCTGGACGAAGAGGTCGGTCTGGAACGAGGCGAGGGCGAGCGGATCGGCGAGCACGACCTGGCCCACCGTCTGGCGGTTCACCACCGGCGGGAGCAGCTCGATAGGAGAGAGCTTGGGAGGGGCCACCCGGGGGACGGCGGGCCCGCGGGCGTTCTGGCTCCCGGCGTTGTCGCACCCCGCCTGGACGAGCGTGAGGGCAACCAGGAGACCGAGCGAGGAGGCACGCGCCATGAACCGAGTTTGACGGAGCATCCCGTAGCCGTGTTCACGTCGCAAGCTTCCGTGCGAGTTGGTGTAACCTCGGTCCGGTCCCCTGTGGTGATGCGACCCCTCCTGCCGCTCCTGCTCGTGGTGTCGGTCTCTCCGGCCTGCAACTGCAGCAAGTCCGGGGCGGACAACCCCACCCCGGTCACCCTCCAGTTCACCAACACCACCCAGGCGCCGCTGTTCATCGACGCCACCGACTCCACCTACGGCATGGTGGTCGCTCCCAACGGGGCCACCGCCGACACGCCTCCTTTCCTGGAAGGGCTCCCCTCCGACTGCTCCTGCTACGCCTGCGAGCTGATCTGCAACCCGGGCGGCTGTCCCGGCCAGCCCTGCCTCCCGCCCACCACCACCAACCCTCAGGTCCAGATGCTCCCGCCGGACGCCTCGGTGCAGCGGCAGTGGTCGGGCGTCTACTACAACGACTCGAACCAGAGCTGCGGCGCCCTGGTGGGTGGGCAGGCGTGCCTGCAGCGCACCAACGACTTTCCCGACGACACCTTCACCGCCCGGATCTGCTACGGGCTCTCGGTGGCCGGGGGCGCCGCGGCCGATGCCGGCGTCCCCTTCCCGGGCGCGGTGCCGGCCGAGGAGCAGGTGTGCGCCTTCGCCAGCTTCCAGCCCCAGCAGGGGACGGTGCTGCTCGTCCCGCCGCCGCCGCAGCCCTGCACCGTGGACGCCGGCGCGTCCGCCTGTCCGTCCGGACAGCTCTGCTTCTCCGGCCTGTGCAGCAGCGGCTGCCCGCTGAACAACTTCCCCCAGTACGGCAACGGCTACTACGTGAGCGTGAGCGCCCCGTCGGGGGCCTTCTTCGTCCAGACTCAGACCACGGCCGCCACGACCTGGACCGGCACCGGCATGCTCACCGGCGTCACCTACCTCGTGGGCGGCACGACGATCCTCGCCCTCAGTCGCTCGCCCGGTCTGAGCGGCACGGTGGACTTCACCCTCCCGCAAGTCGGCAGCTGCTGCCTCGAGGCCTACCATGCGGATCCGGTGAACGGCGAGACCTTGCAGGTCACGGTGATCGAGGCTCCCCCGGCCAGCGGCAACCGCGCCGTCGTCGTCCGCGACGGGGCGGGCCAGCTGCTCCAGGTCGCCGACATGGCGATGAATGCGCCGGTCCTCGACGCCACCCAGACCGCGCCCTTCACCGTCACCCCGCTGAACGATCCCCAGGGGTGCAGCTCGGCCGGGCCGAGCTGCAAGGCGTTCTTCTCCCGGACCGAGTTCACCACCCCGGAGGGCGCGGCGCCGGCCCTCGACCCGGGCGCCGTCGCACCGGTCACCACGTCCGGCGCCAACTTCCAGGTCCTCAACGTCACCAACATCAACTACCAGGCCACCTCGACGACGGGCGCGCCCTGCTCGGACCTCACCGAGCTCACGCCCTACGTCATCATCAACAGCCGTCCGTGAGCCAGAAGTCGCCTTGACGCGCCCGGTCAGCGGTCCCTAAGGTCCGCGGCCCCGCCGCCTTGTATTTCCAGGACCTCATCCTCGCTCTGCAGCAGCACTGGGCAGGGCAGGGGTGTGTCCTCGAGCAGCCCTATGACCTGGAGGTCGGCGCCGGCACGATGGCCCCGGCCAGCTTCCTGCGGGCCCTCGGGCCCGAGCCGTGGAACGTGGCCTACGTCCAGCCCTCGCGCCGGCCGGCCGATGGGAGGTTCGGCGAGAACCCGAACCGGCTCTTCCAGCACCACCAGCTCCAGGTCCTGCTCAAGCCGTCGCCCAAGAATGTCCAGGCGCTGTACCTCGACTCGCTCCGGGCCATCGCCATCGACCCGCTGGCGCACGACATCCGCTTCGTCGAGGACGACTGGGAGTCGCCCACCCTCGGCGCCTGGGGGCTGGGCTGGGAGGTGTGGTGCGACGGGATGGAGATCACCCAGTTCACCTACTTCCAGCAGTGCGGTGGCTTCGAGTGCCGACCGGTCTCGGTGGAGCTCACCTACGGGCTGGAGCGCATCGCCATGTTCCTCCAGGGGGTGGACAGCGTCTTCGACCTCGCCTGGGTGAAGGGCGTGCGCTACGGCGAGCTCTTCCACGAGAACGAGGTGGAGATGAGCACCCACGCCTTCCGGGCCGCGGACGTGGGGACCCTGCTCTCGCTCTTCGAGGCCCACGAGAAGGAATGCCGCCGGCTCCTGGATCAGGACCTGCCCCTGCCCGCCTACGACCAGGCCCTGAAGTGCAGCCACCTCTTCAACCTGCTCGACGCGCGCGGGGCGATCTCGGTCACCGAGCGCCAGGGCTTCATCAAGCGCGTCCGCGACAATGCCCGCGGCTGCGCCGAGGGGTTCCTCAGGACGCGGGAGCGGCTCGGCTATCCGCTCACCCGCACCGTTTGGACGGTGGGCGAGCAACCGGCGCTGCTCGAGGGCGTGCCCGCCTCGGCGGCCTGGAAGGGCATGACCTTCGACCGGGGTGCCGGGGCGGAGCGCCGTGGCTGAGGATCTCCTGCTCGAGGTGGGGACCGAGGAGCTGCCCGCCTCCTTCGTCGTGCCGGCGCTCGAGGACCTGACGCGCGGGCTCGGCGAGGAGCTCGGAGCGGCGCGCCTCGCTCACGGAGCCCTGCACGCCTCGGGGACCCCGCGGCGCCTGGCCGTCCTGGCCGAGTCGGTGGCCGAGCGCAGCCCCGACGTCCGCCGCGAGGTGCTCGGCCCGCCGGTGAAGGCCGCCTTCGCCGCGGATGGAACGCCCACCCGGGCGGCGGTGAAGTTCGCCGAGGGCCAGGGGAGGACCGTGCGCGAGCTCCGCCGGGTCCAGACCCCGCGGGGGGAATACCTGGCCGCCGACGTGGAGGAGCGCGGGCAGCCGGCCTCGGAGCTTCTCCCCGAGGCGCTCTCCCGGGTGGTTCATGCCCTGGCCTTCCGCAAGTCGATGCGCTGGGGGGACGTGGAGCAGGCGTTCGCCCGCCCGGTCCAGTGGCTGGTGGCGCTGCACGGGTCGGAGGTCGTGCCGTTCGTCTTCGCCGACGTGCGGAGCGGCCGCGAGACCCGCGGGCACCGCTTCCTCGCCCCGGAGCCGCTTCCTCTCGCCCACGCCCGCGACCACGAGAGCGTGCTCGAGCGGGCCCACGTCGTCCCCCGGGTTTCCTCGCGGCGGACCCGCCTGCACCAGGCGGTGCGCGAGGCGGCCGCCCGCGCCGGGGGCACGCTGCGCGAGGACGAGGCCCTGCTCGACGAGGTGACCCAGCTCGTCGAGCTCCCCTGCCCACTGGCGGGTCGATTCGACGAGCGGCACCTGGACCTTCCTCCCGAGGTCCTGGTCCAGGAGATGCGCGCCCACCAGCGGTACTTCTCGGTGGTGGACGGGGCGGGGAAGCTCCTCCCGCGCTTCATCGCCGTGTCCAACACCCCCGTCCGTGACGAGGCCCTGTCGCGGCGGGGCTACGAGCGGGTGCTCGCCGCCCGTCTCACCGACGGCCGCTTCTTCTACGACCAGGACCGCCGCATCCCGCTCGCCGAGCGCGTTCCCCAGCTCGCCCGGGTGGTGTGGCAGGGGCAGCTGGGAAGCTACGCGGAGAAGGTGGAGCGCATGCGGGCGCTCGCCGGCTGGCTCACCCGGGAGACGAAGCTGGAGCGCTTCCTCCCCACCGTCGAGCGGGCGGCGCTCCTGTGCAAGGCGGATCTCGTCACCGGCATGGTGGTGGAGTTCCCGGAGCTGCAAGGGGTGATGGGACGCGAGTACGCCCTGGCGAGCGGGGAGCCGCCGGCCGTGGCCCTGGCCATCGCCGAGCACTACCTGCCGCGCGGGGCATCCGACCCGGTTCCGACCGAGGAGCCCGGAGCGCTCCTGGGACTGGCCGACCGCCTGGACACGCTGGCCGGGCTGTTCGCCCTGGGCAAGCAGCCCACCGCCTCGACCGACCCCTTCGGCCTGCGCCGCGCCTGCCTGGGCGTCATCCGGGTCGTCCTCGGGCGCGGTTACCGTCTCCGTCTCGGCCTGGCCATCGACCAGGCCCTGCGCATGCTCGCGCCGAAGCTCCCCGGGGCAGACCCGGCCGCGGCTCGGACCGCGCTGCTGGAGTTCTTCCGCGGGCGTCTGAAGGCCCTGTGGACGGAATCGACCCGGACAGACGTGGTGGAGGCAGTCCTGGCCGCCGGCTTCGACGACCTCCGGAGCGCCGAGGCCCGCGTGCAGGCGCTGGGCGCGATGGTGGGGAGCCCGGAGTTCCTGCCCCTGGCCGAGGCGGTGAAGCGGGCGGTGAACATCGTGGAGAAGCAGGCCCGGGATGTGGAGGGGGACCAGGCCGTCCCAGCCCTGCTCCAGGAGCCGGTGGAGCGCGCGCTCTACGAGGAGGCGCGGGCCGCCCAGGCCAAAGTGACCGCGGCCCTGGCCGTGGAGGACGTCCGGGGCGCCCTGGCGGCGGCGGCCGGGCTCCGCGCTCCGGTGGCCGCCTTCTTCGACGGCGTTCGCGTGCTGGCCGAGGACGGCCGGGTCCGGGAGAACCGGGTCCGGTTGCTCCGGCAGGTGGCGCAGGTCTTCGCGCCGCTGGCCGATTTCGGGCGCATCCAGGTCGATGCCGGAGGTGCCCGGTGAGGGCGTTCCTGGCGTTCCTTGTCCTCGGCGCCGCCGCCCCGGTCCCCCTGGAAGCCGAGATCGACAGCCAGACCCGCGAGGACGACGAGCTTCCGCCCTCTTCCTACATCCCCTACACCGCGCACTTCGGGGGGAGGAAGATCGCCGGGGCGAACTGCCTCCAGGCGGAGGTGAGCTCCAAGGTCCGGCCGTGGGTTGACCAGGCGCAGACGCTCACCGCGGAGAAGAGGCCGGAGAAGTGGGAGCAGGCGGTCGTTCTGCTGAAGAAGGTGCTGGCCGAGGATCCGCGCACCGGGTGGGCCTACCTCACGCTGGGGAGCGCCTATGCCAAGCTCGGGCTTGGCTCGGAGGGCGCTCGGAACTACGAGACCTACCTCTTCTCCTGCCGCCGCTCGCCCAACACCGACCGGGTCCAGCGCATCCTCACCGACTACTGGCTCAAGACGGGCGGAAGGTCCGGGTGACGGGAAGAGCAGCGGCCGGGCGGACGTTTCGATGCCGCTTGCTGTGCCTCGCCGGCGATTCCTAGGATGCGCGCCCCCTTGCCAGCCCGTACCCCGCTTCTCGGCTGCCTGCTGGCCACGGCCGCGGTCCTGTCCACCGGCTGTGCGCAGCAGCTTCCCCCGCGTCCCTCCCCGAGCGATCGCTTCTACTTCCCGAGCGGCCTGGCCTTCTACCTTCCCGATGCCGGCTCGACGAGCGGGATCCTCTACGTCGCCTCGGCGAACTACGACCGGCGCTTCGACCAGGGGAACGTCGTGGCCGTCAACCTGGACCGCGTCCAGGCGTCCCCCCAGGCCGGCCTCCCCGACGGGCTGACCGGCCTGCCGCCGCCGGCCACGCCCACCGGGGACCTGACCGCCCCGGTGTCCTTCACCACGCTCGGAACCCAGGACGGAGACGCGGTGGGCATCCAGAGCTTTGCCGCCGAGATGGTCCGCGACCCCATCGGCAACGGGGGCCGGCCGCGCCTCTGGGTCGCCACCCGGGCGGAGGGCGACCTGCTCGAGGGCATCTCCACCGACGCCAGCGGCGAGGACCTCCAGTGCATCCCGCCGCAGGCTTCCCAGAACTGCGTCTACAGCGGAATGTCGCTGGCCATCGAGCAGGACCCGCAGGGCGGGGCGGGGAAACCGGCGGCGCCGCAGCCCTACGGCGTCGGGCTGTCCACCGAGGCGGGGCTGACCCCGGGGGAGCTGTGGGTGACGCACCTGCGGGCCGCCGATTCGCCTCCGACCAGCGGGCTCAATCCGGAGTTCTACGTCGTTCACCTCGACGCGCGTGCCGAGCTGCCCCAGGTCATCGTCCCCGACAGCTTCCAGCCCATCGGGCTCGGGTCCGGGGATTCGCTCTACGTCGGCCAGCGCAATGTCTTCATCTCCGGACGGACCTACACCACCATCACCACCGGGCCGGACGCCCTGATGCGAGTGGTGGACCGGGCGAGCCTGATCACCACCTTCCCCCAGCTCGCCCTGGAGTTCGACGCGCTCGAGGCCCGCGGGCTGGCCATGCGCGCCGACGAGAGCCGCATCTATCTGGCGACCCTCCAGCCCTCCACGCTGATGATCATCGACGTCAACGCCCCGACCAGCGATGTGCCGCTGCTGACCGTGACCAAGAGCATCCCGGTGCCGGGGGGCCCGAACGCCGTCCGGCTGATCGAGCGGGGTGGGGGGCTGGGGGACGTGGTGGCCATCACCTGCCAGGACGACGGGTCGGTCGCCTTCTACGACGACGACATCGGGGGGCTGGCCCTCATCGTCGAGGGAGTGGGGCTCACCCCGTACGACCTGGCCGTCGATCTGCGCCCAGAACAGAACGTCGCCCGCCTCTTCACCAGCAACTTCGACGACGGCCGGGTAGCGGTCATCGACGCGGCGCTGGGGGGGCGCGGCCGGCCGGTGGGCGCGCGCCTGGTGGCCACCATCGGCCTGCAGCAGGGTTGCATCATCCAGACCGACAACCAGAACTGCGTGAGCTCCCAGTGAGAGCTGCCGGCACGCTCGGCGTCGTCGGTGCGCTCGCGCTCGGCGCGTGCGGCCAGGCGACCCAGCCGGGAGTCGGCGGATTGAACGGGACGAACACCGTGGCCGTGGTGCGGCTGGCCGGCCAGCAGAACGGCAAGGTGGTGGACGCGCTCTACGGGCAGCTGGCCATCGTCACCTCCTCCGAGGGCAACGAGCTCAAGGCCATCAACCTCTACACCACCAGCACCGACCAGCCCCGCGACTACGTTCCGGCGCCCAATCCGCTCGAGGCGCTCTCCATCCCGGTGGTCGATGACCCGGTGGAGCTGACGGCGGCGGTCCGCTACGGGCCGCTGGCCACCAACCTTCCCGAGTTCCCCGGGGGAAGCCTCGACGGCCAGGAGCGGACGGGCATGCTCATCTTCGTCCGGGGCGCGGCCAGCCCGTTCATCTCGGTGGTCGGGGCGGCCAACGTGCCGGAGAGCCTCCGCCAGCTGACCAACGGCCTGCTCCAGCAGAGCGCCGGACCGGTGACCGCCATCTCGGCGCGGCTCACCAGCTCGGAGCAGAACGTCGTGCTCTACTACGCGACCTTCGATGGACAGGACGCCACCGTCTGGGAGCGCGTCCTCCAGCATCCGGCCACCACCGACCCGAGCTTCGCCGGAAACTTCCCGACGTCGCTGACGCCGGTTCCGGACTGCCTCGCGCCGCCGGCTCCCCTCCCGCCGACCACGCTCTACCTCTGCCCCCCGCGCGCGGTGCGGACCTACCGGAGCGCGGCCGTCTCCGCGCTCCAGGTCCTGCCCACCCAGGTCCAGCGGGCTCCCGGGGATCCTCCCACCGGGTCCATCGACACGCCGCTCCCCGTCCTGTGCGGCACGGCCAACTCGAGCGGCACCGGCTGCGCCTCGGGCGGCCTGGAAGGTGGCCGCCTGGCGGTGGCGCTGCGAGACCTGCTCCCGCCGTCCAACAATCCACTCAAGCTCTCCGTCGCCGGCCAGGTGCGCATCATCGACCCGGCGGTGCCTCCCGAGGTCGACGTCGACGAGACCTCGTCGGACCCGCTCTTCCGCCTCGCCCGCTTCTTCCCCAACGGCCCGGCCGACAATCCCTTCATCGTCGAGCCGCCGGTCATCCCCGACGCGCCGGTGCAGCCCCCGGTCCGCCAGCTGCTCACCCATGCCCGCGCCTACAACACCACCGTCCCGTCGATCAGCGACGCCGGACCCCTCCCGGACGGCGGCTGGCCGATCCTCGTCTACGAGGGAGCCCGGCTGTTCGGGGTGGTCGACGAGTCATCTTGCTTCGGGTCGTCGACCTGCACCGGCATTCTCGCCGTGGACGCCGATCCCCGTCTGAGCGACGCCGGGTACAACCCCAACTACGGGCTGCTCGCCTTCGACGACTCGGATTCGCTCCGCGACAATGGCGCCGGGGGCCAGGTGTCGATCCTCGAGGTGGGGAACACCAACCGGATG
>Ga0187779_10000955_pt1 | contig 18625 bp, 12 predicted proteins | sample 1015_Q2_SP10_10__FD_132435 | JGI IMG/M metagenome (GOLD analysis project Ga0187779, IMG submission 132435) | Tropical peat soil microbial communities from peatlands in Department of Meta, Colombia - 1015_Q2_SP10_10_MG | ecosystem: Environmental > Terrestrial > Soil > Wetlands > Peat | place... | reverse complement strand
GAGACAGTTCGCGCTCGGGTAAGCAGGAAACTCCTGACGTCACGGCGACGAAAATTCCACGCTGGCGCGGCTTTAATCTTCAGGCTGAACTCGGTCATTCCCGCCATCCCTACGCCGGGTCGGCGTTCCAGGAATTCGATTTTGCATTCATGCGCGAGTGGGGTTTTGATTTTGCGCGATTGCCCCTCTCATACTGGATGTGGGGCAGTCCCGAGGACTGGACGATCGTCCGCGAAGAACCTCTGAAGCAGATTGATCGTGCCGTCGAACTCGGCAAACAGTACGGCATTCACGTCAACATCAACTTTCATCGCATCCCGGGATACTGCATCAATCAGCGTGAACTCGAGCCAGCCGATCTATTTTCGGACAGCGCTGATGAGCGCGAGCGTGCGCTCAAGGCTGCGACCTATCACTGGAGAGTGTTTGCGGAACGCTACAAGGAAATTCCCAACCATAGGTTGAGCTTCGACCTCGTGAATGAGCCACCGAAGATGCGTTCCAACGAAGGCTACCTCGAAAAGCGCTACGTCGAGACCGTGCAGCGGCTGGTAAAGGCGATTCGTGAGGTCGACCCCAAGCGATTGATCTTTGCGGATGGCATGAATCTCGGACAACTGCCTGTGCTCGGGATCGTGGATTTGGGACTCGTGCAGAGTACGCGCGGCTATCAGCCCAAGGCGATCAGTCATTACACGGCCACGTGGGTACCGCTCGACGAATTTGAGGCGATGAAGCCGCCGACTTGGCCGCTTGCCGATGACAAAGGCCGAGTCTGGAATCGCGAACAACTGAAGCGCGTTTACATCGACAGTTACAAGGTGCTTACGGATCTGCATGTCAAGATTCACGTCGGCGAGTGGGGTTGCTTTAACAAAACGCCTCATGATGTGACGCTGGCCTGGATGAAGGATTGCCTTTCCGTGTGGAAGGAAGCGGGATGGGGAAATGCGCTCTGGAACTTACGTGGCTCGTTTGGCGTGTTGGACAGCGAACGCAGCGATGTGAAGTACGAAGCGTTCAAGGGACACCGACTCGATCGCCAGATGCTCGAGTTGCTTCGCGAGTACTGAGATGAGAGGGCGCGGGTTGCGAAAGTTGAGCCGAACCATCTACGGACAGGCGCTTGCCTGGCGTGGGTATGTTGACCCGGATTGGTAGGCTCAAGCCAATGGCAGGCCCAGTAGCGAGTGGAGGAGTCGGGTGGTAGGTTTTCCCCTTCGTTTCAAGCTCGCCCCAAAATCTCCCAAAAAGCGCTGGCGGGAAGATCAGGCTGGAATCAGCGCTGTGCCATCTCGGGCAGTGGAATCCTAGAATATTCTTCTCTTGACTCCACTGGGCGACGAGATTCGTTGCAGCGTTGAGCACACCAGAGTTTTTGCCACTGCCTCATTGTTTGCCTGGGCCTAGAATCGGTACATAAGAGGTTGCGAAGGTAAACGTGGCAACCGCGTGTGATTGCTGGAGACCGGCTTGAAGGAAAGACATGGCACATCAGATTTCAGAGCTGCCGTCGCAAATTCTCGAGACTAAGCAAAGCCACAACGCCGGCCCTCTGGCAGCGGCCTCGTCAGGACCACTTTCATCGAAACAACGGCGTCCTCTATTTATCATTGTAAGCGTTTTCGCTGTGACGGTCGCCATAGCCGTACGCTGGTACGGGCTAGCAGAACACAGCCTCTGGATTGATGAAGGCTACTCCGTATGGCTCTCGCGGTTTTCACCCCGCGGCATTTGGAGGTTGGTACAGGCGGATACCTCGCCACCTGTTTACTACTGGTTCCTGCACTTCTGGACACGCCTTTTTGGCACCTCGGAGGTCTCTCTGAGAGGGATGTCAGCTTTCTTTGCGACACTTTCCATCCCGTTGTTCATGCTGGTCGCTAAACGGGTTCTTCAGGACAAGGCGCTGCTCCTGGTTCTTTGGCTTTACGCATTTTGTGTGTTCCAAGTACACTATGCGAAGGACGCAAGATTTTACTCTCTGCTATCCTTTTGCTCGATTGCCAGCCTATACTTTTTGATCGTATTTCTTGACAGGCGCTCCTTTCTCTCCTTTGCGGGACTTGTGGTCGCGTTGGTTGCTGGTTTGTACATCCACAATATGATGTTCTTCTACCTTCCAGGACTTGCGCTGGCTTGGCTCCTTTATCCGTCTACTCTATCCCTCGGCAGGCGGGTTCGAGACGGACTGCTATGTGGTGCGCTTGTGCTCCTGATCTATTTGCCCTGGCTCCCCGTTCTTGCGATGCAAACGAAGGCCGTTGCGAGTTCCTTCTGGGTTCCCAAGCCCACTCTCTGGCGTCTGGTCGAAACCCTCTGTAGCCTTTCCGGGTTAGACTTTTCCTATTTCTATCGCATGCTGTCGCTTCCGGCTCGGGATAGATGGGTTTTCATGCTCGCTTTGGTGCTTCCTCTCGTGTTTTGCGTTGTGGCCGCGTTCTGGAAAGTAACGGCCGTGGGGCGCCGGAAGGCAGCGGCCTTGCTGTGTTATGCTCTCTGTCCCGTTTTGCTGGCCTTTTTCTACAGTCTTCTCGGGTCTACTTCCGTATTTTTGGAACGGACCTTTATAGCCTCTTCGGCGGCTCTCTTGCTTCTACTGGCCTGTTCGGTTACACATCAAACAGGCGTGAGAAAGAGGCTCTCGGGAGCTCTCGCAATCATGGTTTTGTTAGGGAGCGCAATTTCCCTCATCGGCTTCTTCAAGTATTACCAGACAGAAGACTGGCGAGGGATGACGGAGTATTTGATCGGCCTTCCGCAGCAGAAAAGGTTGATTGTGTCCGCGACAATGGTTGGTCAGGTCCTTTTCGATTACTATTCCGCAAGAGATCGAAAGATGCACCCTCCCGAGAGTTCGTCGGCGAAATTCGGACTCGAGGAGCCTATGGTGTCCCGTCCCAAGAGTTATTCTGATCAAGCAGTGCTGGCTTCCTTACAACAAGCTGTGGAATCGGGCAACTTTGAGGAGATTGACGTCATTCCGTCTCATGCTCCTCCCCAACTGGGCCTGCTCCTTCAAAAATATCTCATGGAGAACTGTGGGTCGTTGACGGAAAGGACATTCAACGATGTGACGGCCGTTCGCTGTATATCGCCGCGGGGTTCGTTCTAAACGCCATTCGATCGCACTGCCGCCCCATCCTCCCTCTTTCGTCCTCGGGTCATTAGCTCGAAAGTCTAGCGCTGACACCTGGCCGCCGCACTGAAGACCAGCGGCTGGATTCCATCGTCACGCTGACAGGCAGCTGGTTGTGCGTGCAAGCCGGGTCTGAAAATGGGAATAGAGATTCTGGGGCCTCTGGCCTAGCTCGTACGGGGAAGCGGGTATTTCCGAACGGGAAACAATCACTTGCTCGCGTAGGGTGTTGCCAGGCCTGGTGGTAAAATTTCTTAATGTCTCTTCCCCCTGTACCCTCCCGACAAATCGATGCACCTAGATAGATGTTCCGCACGAAACCGTTCCCAAAGAGTCATGCAGCCCAGATCGGGCGACACCGGCAGTCTGGCGGGGAGGTGACGGTGCCGTTTCCGAGCCTGATTCGAAAGGTACAATCAACCGCCGGCATTGTGAAAAAAATCGACAATTGGTGGATGGCGCTTCTAGATCACGCAGGCCTGTTCCATGGTCCTTACAGATGCAAGCTAAAGAACAGGCTCGACTTCCAGTTACGGGCCGGGACCGATGACAGCCGGGTCTTGTTCGAGATACACGTGCAAGAATGTTACGGCGCTGCGGTCATCGAACCTGGCGCAACAGTGGTCGATATCGGCGCCAACATCGGCTGCTTCAGCATATGGGCGGCTCAAAAGGCATCCAGAGTGATTGCGTGCGAACCGCATCCCGATAACCTCGAGATCCTGCGAAGGAACGCCGCGATCAATCGCACTACCAACTTGGAAATCATCCCGTGCGCGATCTCCGGTGTTTCCGGAAAGTCAGAGCTTTTCTTTCCGGAAAATGACACCTTTTTCGGCCGTTACAGCCTTCAAAATAGACGCGGAACGCCTTCGGTGGAAGTTACGTGTCTGACCCTGGAAGATCTTTTGCTTCAAACTCACGTGACTTCCATCGATCTGATGAAGATTGACTGCGAAGGTTCGGAATACGAAATACTGTATGCAACCGCCGGCAGGACGCTTTCACAGATTCAGCAAATCATTCTCGAATGCCATACCATTCCCGATCGCCCGCATTGGTGCCAGACTGATCTGGCGAGGTTCCTAGAAGGTCAGGGATTCGAGGTCGTCCATAATGCGAGCCTTCTCTACGCAAAAAGGGCGCCTAGCCCGTCGTGGCAGGCTTGGCCGGCACGGGCGGGGCCATCAAACGAGAGGATGTAGCGACTTCCGCTTCGGCAGTCGAGACGGGTTGCTCGAGGCGCGGCGGCTCAGCATAGGCGGGACGCCAAGCGGTCGTGGTCGATTTTGCGTCGGTCTCTTCTTGGTAATCGGGCTCGGTATTGATCGCCCACAGATCGTAGTTTGCACCGCAGATGTTTTCGGCAGCGCAGATTGCCGTCATCATCGAATGATCTTGATTGTTGTACTTGTGCATGCCATTTCGTCCAACCAACTGCAGATTTGGCAGGTTCTCTGCAAGATAGGAGCGAATCGTTTCGACCTGCTCCGAACAACCCGCGTCGTACATCGGGTAAGCCTTTTGCATTCGGACGACGGCGCCGTCTTCGATCTCGTCCGCGCGTGCCAGGCCCAGACTGGCGAGTTCGCGTTTGGCGAGTTCGATGAGTGTTGCATCTGGGCTGGCCCACAGATCGTCATTTTCGAAGACGAAATACTCCATCCCAAGGCAGGTCTTATTGGGATCGGGGACCATGGCGGGAGACCAGTTCTTGAAGTTTTGAATCCGGCCCACACGCACTTTCGGCTCGTGGACGTACAGCCAGTTATCCGGTATGACATCTTTGCGATCCACAATGAGGCTCACGATCAGGAAATCACGGTAACGCAAAAGGTTCGCTGCCTTGCGAATTGCTTCGGGAGCAGGGGGGTCGAGAGCGTTGACGAGATCTCGAATCGGCATTGAGCTAATGAAATGGGTGCCCTCGTGACATTCCTCGCCTCGCTGTCCCCGTGTCACGACGCTCGTGACGCGCCTCTCACCATGGCAGATTCGGACTACCGGACGCTCGAGCAACACGGGATAGCCTTGCTCGACCAGATGATGGGCCAGCGTCTCCCACATTTGTCCGGGTCCCCGCTCGGGATATTGGAATCGATCAATGAGCGTCTTTAGGATCTGAGTGTTGCTCCGGAATAATGCACTCCGGATCGCCGCTGTCAACGAGAGTCCTCGAATTCTCTGTGCCGCCCATTCAGCGCGAATCGTCGTGCAGGGTACACCCCAGACCTTTTCCGTATAGGTCTTGAAGAAAATCTCATATAGACGACGCCCGAAGCGGTTGGAAATCCACTGTTCCAGATTCTCCTCGCTCGGATGAGGAAACAGCTTAGACCCACAGTAGCTCGCCAGAATGCGAAGGCTCTCAAAAACCCCCAAGCCGAAGAAGGCGTTTCTCGCTTGCAGAGGGTAATAAAAGAACTTCTTGCGGTAATAAATGCGGGACAAGCGGGGACGCTCGAGAAGCTTGCTGCCCAGGATCTCGTTCCAAATTCGATTGATTTCCGCCCATTTGGTGAAAAAACGGTGCCCACCGATATCGAATAGGAAACCCTTGTAATTCACCGTGCGGGCGATTCCCCCGACCGTGCGGTCCGCCTCAAGAACTGTCGCAGGCACGCGGTGTTTGAACAGGGTGTAGGAGGCCGTTAGACCGGCAGGACCGGCCCCGATGACGATCACTTTGCGAGCGTCTGAGCGATGGCTGGCAGCCATTCTCGATGGTGGTGCAAATGAAGGCCCACTTGTCGATTCATCAATCTATTTCATAATTAAGGAGTTAGCTAAGGCTGGTCGAGAACGAGGGAAACCCTATTCCCCACCGCGGAAACCAGCTGCCCTACCCTTGAGGCTGTGATTTTGAATAAAAACCTTCGGGTTGGTTGCGAAGCCTTCGCGCGGTTCGGCGCAAGGCCAAATAGCCCAGGAACCGCCGCGTGAAAAGACTCCGAAAAAAAAAGGGGAGCCGCAGATAGTGCGCATCCACGCGCGGGAGAGCAAAACGATCGGAATCCGGTTGCACGGGTCCCGCCGCAGTTGAGCAGGCAGCAAAGAAGTGCCTAGACACCAGGCTTCGGGCCGCTGGGTTCCACCGACCGTAGGGATAACAGAAAAAGTCCGCGGCTTGGCCCGTCCTTCTCTCAACCTCTTGTTTGCTTTCGACGATTTCCTGTTCGGCGTCAGAGAGCGTCAGCGAAGTGAGATCACGATGCGTAACAGTGTGCGAGCCGAAGTCGATTCCTCGCCCTGCGAGTTCCTTGATTTGTTGCCAACTCAGCAGCGATTTCTCTTCCACCCAACTGGGCTTGCCGGGCCAGGAGTTGGTTTGCCCGCAATACGCCGTGGGAAGGAACACGGTTGCGGGAAATCCGTAGCGTTGCAGTTGCGGTGCGGCATTTGTGTAAAAGTCTCGATAACCATCGTCGAATGTCAAGACCACCGCTCTCATGGGCAGTGGCTGCAGACGATTGAGCGCATCAGAGACAACTCTCAACGGAACGACCTGGGCGTTTTGGCTCAACCATTCCATTTGCTCGGCGAAAAGCGAGGGCGAAATGGCAAGCGGTCGGCGCGCCGTGCTGATGGAGTGGTAGGTGAGTATGAGGGGGCTGCGTGCTTCTCCCATTAGGATTTGGCACCCAGTCTGACGGATATGACCGAGCAGATGCCCTCTTTACCCTCTTGCTTCGTATTCACGGAGTGCAGCAAGTCCACGGAAAAAGGCGGGTGCTCGAATCCAGGGAGACCCCGCCGCCGCACGAAGCCAACTAGGCAGGTTGAAATGACTCGGGCTGCGCCAATCCCAGCAAGCAAGATGAAAACTGCCAGTTTTCGAGGCGAGTGCAGGGGACACTCCTGTTTTTCGCTGCTCGCGACTGCTGTGCTCAGAGCGTCGGAGTGAATGCGGCGGACTATTCTATCTACTAGCAAGACGGCTCTTCGAGGTGGATCGTGTCTTGCTTCAAACTTCCTCGTTGGAATCGCTCCCACGGCACGCAGCCGAATTTCCGACGTGCGGCACGTTTTAGCAGTTCGAGGTAGGCATCCAAATGAACGTCCTCGCTCCATCGCTCGAGGTATTTGCTATAGGCGTGCTCTCCCATTGCGCAGCGAAGTTCGCGATCTGTCCGCAACTGTTCCATGGCGTCGAACAGCTCATCCGATGTTCGATAGGCAATGCCGCCTCGGCTTTCCTCCACTAATTCGCGCAGTCCACCCAGGCCACGCACGATTACCGGTGTCCGCTCCCGGTACGCTTCGAGGACGACGATCCCGAATACCTCGTAGCAGAGTGAGGGCACGACCACTGCGATCGCGTGCCGGTAATAACGTCGCAACTCCCCTTGTTGACGAGGGCCCAGAAAGAGAACGTTTTCAAGGCCCCGTGCCTGGCGCTTGAGCTCAGCGTCGTATTCACCTGTGCCGGCCACGAGCAAATCCGCATACGAGTAGTCGCGGAACAGGGGAATGACCGTTTGTAGTCCCTTAATCTGTTCGAGACGGCCAACGAAGAGAAAATAGGGCCGCGCGTGAGGGGGGGCGTCGAAGGCGTCCGACGGATCGCCGCCGGCTGGCACAAAGTGAGGCAGATGCTCGATCTGTCGAGAGAATCCACGCTCATGGTGCATGTCGCGAGTGAAACGGCTGGGTGACAGGAACACGTCTACGGAGGCCGTACAGCGGCTGAGGAGCTTCGTATACCGCCACCACTGCGGAGGCCGACGGGACTGCAACATGCAGCTGAAACATTGCGGCCTGTCGCAAAGGCGGTTTTTGTTCTTCCAAAGTGTGTGCATGGGGCATACCAGCCAGTGTTCATGCATCGTATAGACCTTGAGAAACTCACGATAATCCGGCTCGAGGCGAAGGACTTCAGGCCCCAACAGTGAAATGTTGTGGTAGTGAATGACATCGAAGTTCTTGCTCAGCAGCACCTTCTGAATTTCTTTGCTCTTCGGCCAGGTCCGGCCGGTCTGCTGGGCAATCAACGGCGACAGCACCCCCCCGCGGCTCCGTAAGGTATGAACGGTGACATTGGGACCGTGGGAAAAGTCTCTGGTCGGGGCCTCTGCATGTAAGGCATGAAAACTGTCCGCGCAGTGGACCACGTCCACTTCGTGTCCCCGCTGCGCCAGTGCGTTGACCAAACGATGAAGGAATATCGCGTCGCCGCCGAAGCTGAAAGGCGGATAGAACGTGGATACATGACAGAATTTAAGTGATCGCCCCATGCGTGTTCCGATTAAACACTAGGAATTCGCAAGCCGCCAACACCACGCACGCCTGCGCACGCATCGGTTGAACTCCCGGACACCGAAGTCGTTTCGAACCGGCGCCGGACGCGCGAGCCCACACCCATCTGCCGCGGAGCAGCGACCAGCACGTGGCGTGCACCGCGTCGCGGATGGTCACTGGTTCTTTTCCCGATCGGAGGCCACCGGCGGGCCATACGAGCTCGAAAAGAGGTGCGCAACAGCCAGTCGCAGCATCATGAATGCCCCACAAGCAACGAAAATCGATCCACTATAGAGATAGTAAAGCCAATGCATGGGGACGGCTCGCAGTGCGAACCGCCGCCCCCTCTGTTTGGCGAAAAATGAATAGACATCCCAATTCAGAGCAACCAGAACGGCTCCGATTGCGGCCAAAGCCCCCAGTTCGGCCAACCGCGCATAGGGGGGAAGCGTCATCATGTGCAGCACCTTGGCCTTCTGCAATGACAGAATCACCGATGCCACCGTCAATAGGCCGACGAGGCAGGCGCTGATTCGGGCTCCGGAAGTCAGATTCAGATCGCTGGGAAGATGACGGGCCTCAACGATGAGCCTTGTCCAAGGGACCGCGCGGCGAAGAATGTCGGCCTCAAGCAAGCCGCGGAATGTCCATTTCTTCAGATGTTTCACTTGGAGCTGTTTGTTCAGTCGAATCTTTCGCGCGCCCAGCGACAGTCGGTGACCTAGTTCAATATCTTCGATCGACGGGTAGGGATACCGTGCTGCGTCAAACCCACCGACCGCAGCGAAAGACTCCTGGCGCACAGCCCCGCAACCTGCCCAGAAGGTCTGCGCACGCTCGCTGGAATTCTGGTGCACGTAGTGGTGCATCAGGTTCTTGTACTGCGAAAGGAAGTTGCCGCACGCTGGCTCATCGTCGTATGAGCCGAACACCGCTGCCAATTGCGGGTCACCGTCGAAATCTCTGGCGATGAGATCGAGCGCGTCTGGTGGGAGAACCACGTCGGAGTCGACAAAGACGAAGATGCTTGCCTGCGCGTATCGAATCCCCGTGTTTCGCGCGCCGGCCGGTCCCAAGATCCGCGGAGTGCGAACGCAATGGGCTCCAAAGCGCGCGGCGATTTCATGACTTCCATCTGTGGAGCAGTCGTCGATTACGATGACCTCGAAATCTGGGTAGCTGGAACGACGTAACGACTCCAGGCACCTAGACAGGTGCATGGCTCCATTGTGGACCGGGACGATTACGCTTAGCTTCGGAGACATTCCTGAGCCTGAGCACTCTCTTGAAACGCGATCCGTTGTTTCCTGCAAACTCGCTGCCAGTTGTAGATGGGCGTGAACTGGCCTGAATTCAACATTTTACAGACATCGCTTTTCATCTGCCAGGTCCCAATAGGGGTTGACTCGTTCCTTTGAGAAAACTGTTACCATACCCGGACAGGGAACTCGCGGCCAGCTAAACTCCTGATTCGGCAGGCTTTTGCCTCCATGCCTGTAGCTGCGGCCTGTTGACCAACTGGAGACTTAGTTGCTCGTGTGTTTCCTTTGAAACCCCATGTACAAGAATCTCCCATCGCAGGGCTTTGAAGGGGCGAATCATCGCGGTAGCGAGCCAATAGTCTCCGGATGGTTTGTGGCCACACTCACCTCGGCCTTTTTCCTCCTGGAGTTCGTCAATATCCTGCGCCACGCGATGTGGAGGGACGAAATGCAGGTTTGGTCCTTCGCCATCCACAGTCACTCGCTGCGGGAATTGCACGACCTCACGAGATATGAAGGCCATCCCGAGGCTTGGCAAATCTTGGTCTATTGCGTCTCGCGATTGTCTTCTAACCCGGTAGCGATGCAGTTTCTTCATCTCGCCATGGCCACGATGACTACATTCATCGTGGCCCGCTATTCTCCCTTCCCGAGGTTGCAGAAGATAATGATCGTCTTTGGGTACTTTTTCTTTTACGAATATGCCGCGATAAGTCGCGACTACGCATTGGGAGTTTTGTGTTTGTTTTCTTTTTGCACTGTATTCCGAGCAGGTCCTCGGAAGAGCTATGGCCTGCTAGGCGTACTCCTGGCTCTGATGGCGGCGTCTAACGTCTATGCCCTTGTACTGGCTCTGTCGTTAGCGCTCATGATCTTGTTTGAAGCCCTTCAGGCGCGCGAACCGCAACAATATCTGTCCGCAAGGCCAGCAGGAATTGCGTGTGCTGCGGTCCTGTTCCCAACTGCGCTTTTCGTCTCCCTGCTGCACATGCATCAGCCCCCTGACCCCGGTTGGAGCGTTTCGTCAAGTCTTGCTATCCGCACCCACACAGGCTTCAGTAGCACGCTGGCTATGATCTGGAGAGCATTTGTTCCGATACCGCGCTTATCACATCAGTTTTGGAACTCGAATCTTCTTGGGGATCACATCCGAGTCATGGCCGTTCTGTCGATTCTGTTGTTTGGCATTTCAGTTCTCTTCTTCATCCACAAAAGGACCGTGCTCCTTCTCTACCTGTGCGGTGTGGGAGCTCTACTCTTGTTGGAAAAGCTCGTGTTTACCGGCTATCTTCGCCATGACGGGCATGTGTTCATGCTCTTCCTTGCGTGTATGTGGTTGGGAAAATCCCTCCCCGAGCAGAGATTTCCGTCCGGGATGCTCGCGAGGGTAGCGGATCGCCTGAGACCTTATCAAGATCGCCTTTTTCTGAGCCTTCTTGCCGGCCAAGTGATCGCTGCGCTTATCGCTAGCGTCATCGCCTTCAAGGTTCCTTTTTCCGAAGCCAAGGCCGCCTCTGATTTCCTTCGCGCAAGACACATGAATGACATGTTTATTATCGGGGATCCGGATTTCGCAGTCTCATCGATCGCAGGATATCTGAATCGCGAAATCTATTACCCTCGAGGAGACCGAATGGGATCCTTTGTCATTTGGGACGAAAGAAGAACTCGTCCGACCGGACTCATCCTCGACTTGGCTAAGAAGAAGGCCGCCGAGCGGCACCAGGACGTTCTGGTCATATTGAATGTTCGAGAGCAACTTGCCCAGGAGATCGCTTCGTTCCAGGGCAGCATTGTTGAATCTGAGGATTACTACGTATATTGGGTGCATGCCGAGAAACCCGAGACGATTTCCTCACCGGGCCTTCCTCCGGATGACCACATAAATAACCTTTTTGCGACGAGTTCCTTCCTACGAGCCGTCAAGCGTTCGTGGCATTGCTTGTGCCGCATTTCCACTCCATTCCTTGCTCAAGTCCCGACGCAGGCTGATTTGTCGGATAGGTGATCAGCAATATGTCCTCACCCAAGGTGGTCGTCATCGGGCTGGATTCGGCCGATCGAACCCTTATTTCTCGTTGGTGCGATTCGGGGGATCTACCCGTCTTACGCTCCATTCGAGACCGCGGAATCTCAGGTGTTCTCACCACGCCCCCAGGACTCGGCGATGACGCGGTCTGGGCATCCTTCTACACGGGCGTTTCCCCCGGACGACACGGTCGTTACTATCACCGACAGCTGCGGCCCGGCACCTATGCGGTCGACAATTTCCGTGACGTCCGACATGAGCCGTTCTGGAACACCTTGAGTCGAGCGGGAAGAAGGGTTGCGATCCTGGACGTGCCCAAATGTCCCCTATCGAAGGCCTTGAACGGACTGCAAGTCACGGACTGGTTGGTGCATGGTCGCGATCACGCTACCGACAGCTGTCCGAGCGAGGTCGCGAGCGATCTTCTACGGCGCTTTGGCGACGACCGAACCGACCGCCGGCCAGAGTACTTGTGCTTGACCGAGCAACTGCCCGCAACCGAGCACGAGGCTTTTGTCGAGCGCCTGTTGGACAGCACGCACAAGAAAACCTTAGGCCTGCTTGACCTGCTCAAGCGCGACGCGTGGGACCTGTTCCTCGTTGTCTTCAAGGAAGCTCATTGCGCAGCCCACCAGCTGTGGCATCTCGTCGATCCGACCCAGTCAGAGCACCCGGCCGGGGCTCCTTCCCACAGTGGCGATCTCGTCAAGAGGGTGTATCAGGCGCTCGACCGAGCGATCGGGGAAGTCTTGGCCAACGTGGGCACGGAGAGCAATGTAATCGTATTCTCGGACCTTGGCATGGCTAGGAATGTGACCGGCGAACATCTCTTGGATGGGATTCTACTTCGTCTGGAGGGCTCGATGCACCTATCCCTTTGGCAGCGCCTGCAGAATCTAGGCAAGGGTAGCAGGCATCGCCACCTGGAGCGAGCCACGGCTTTTGTAAACCGCAAGCTGTACCGTTACCGTTCGGCATTTCAGGTTGAGCACAATGAAATCAGCGGGGCGATACGAATCAATGTCAAGGGGCGGGAACCGCAGGGTCGCATTTCATCCGGGCCCGAGTTTGATGCCTTCGTGGATCATCTCGTGGAAGACCTGCTCAATCTTGTGAATCCCGATTCCGGCCAGGCCATCGTCAGTGACGTCGTGCGCACCGACAAAGTCTTTGCGGGAGAACAACGAAACCTTCTACCGGATCTATTCGTGGTTTGGAACCGGACCTGTTCGATCACGGCCGCAGCTTCCCCTAAGATCGGTGAGCTTCGGGTCCCCTCGCCTCGCTGGCGGGCTGGAAATCATGTTTCCGATGGGTTCTTCTTCTCATGCGGTCCGTCGATACCCGCCGGCGGCAGTGCTGGATCCCTTTCTATCATGGACCTTGCCCCCACCATCGGCAGGCTTCTTGGCGTTTCGATCCCGAACGTGGATGGCCATTGTTTTCTCGGTTTCGAGAGCGGGCAGGGCGGCCGCATGCCCAGCACGTAATGAGAAGATGATTCACGCCCTTCCCTAGGGTTTGCCTCGTCGACGCCTCAAGCATTTCTATATTCGGATCTCAAAAGGCGGATACATTCCAATAGAGAGTGCCCTTCGTGCGACGGATCCTTCCAGATCGTCGCTTTTGGCTTTCTGCGGAACCGGTAGAAGTCGCGGCCTACCCAGAACCACCCGCCGCGCTTTGGGTCGATGAGGTACTTGTTGATGTAGCTCCAGAGCTGACGGAAGTGCCGCAAATAGTCCATTTCATCCTCGGGATGAAGCAATGCCAAGCGGAGAAGAGCCCTGAGTCCCTCCGCTTGCGGCCACCAGAACTTGTCCTTGATGAAGATCCGTATGTCTTCGATGTCCGTAGGGCCGAAGGTTGATCCCGCACAGTAGAACCCTCCCTTTGAACGATCCCAGCAATAACGCAGCACCGTGTCGATCATCGACTTGATGACTTGCAATGTCTTCGGATCCCGACCCAGGCTTTGAGATACCTTCGCAAGAATGTTGGCGGTGTTCACCGCGTACGCGTAGCGGTAGAGGTCCGGCACCGGGGTCCAATCGGGCTGAAAGTACATGTGGACAGCGCCAGGCGGGACCACGATGCGATCTCGCACGATATGGAGCATTTCTGTTAAGCGCTTTTCCAGGAGGGGATTGGGAGAAACCTGAAACAGGTCGGCGAATGTTTCCAGCAGATCGGCATGCGTGTTGGCATCCTTTAAGCCAATGGGCACTCCCAAGCCGTCGCGCACCCGGTTCGGCGTGGGGCTCTGGTCTTGAGAGGTGATGCGCGTGCCGTCCTGGCGATAAAAGACGAAGTAGCCACCGTGTGTGTCATCGTGAGCAGCTTGATCAATCCACCTAAATGCTCTCTGTGCCAGGTCGAGGGCTTCGGGATCCGAGGTTAGGTCATGATAGGCGATGCACGCGTCGATGGCGTAGCTGGTCCCGTGGCCGTGTTTGGTGCAGTCTTCGAGGGGATTGCCTGCGCGATCCAGCATTTGAAACCAACCGCCGTACTTCGGATCCCACATTACGTCGCGGAGATACTCGAATCCATGCTGGGCAGCTTCACGAAAGGACTCGAACCCTGGTTGCGCCGCGACTCGGGCAGCCACGCGGGTGGTCCGCGCTTGAAACTCGAGCATCTTTAGTTGGCGGCCCGACGCCTTCCAGCGATGATCGAAATCGCAGAGATATCCCCCATATTGCTCGTCGAGGCAGCGCGGGAACCAGGTATGCATGAGGTTTTGAAGAGCGGTCTCAAGCTCTTGGGTCAGCAGTTCGGCCGCGGTCGGATCGAGATATGGTCTGGTGCGGCGGGGCTGTACGGCAGGATCAGAAGTCATGATCGGTGTGCTCCTGTCTATGGCGGCTCAGCCTTTGAAGTCGAGCGACTGTTTCGGGGTGCGGTCGAATTCGCGACCGATGCTGCTGCCGCGTCGGTTGTCCTTCGCACCCTTCTTCGCACGCGACAGGTGGTAGCGGGCGAGCACGCTGGCTCTTACTAGGCTTGCTCCGGTCAAGGGGAGCTGCCACAGACCCGACGCGCCCCAGCGCGCTTGCAGATAGCGAGGAAACGCCAGCAGCGACCAAGGCCCGTTCGCGCTCATACGCTTGCAGTATCGTAGATATCCGAAGCAGATCTTTCGCAGTGACGGGAAATTCCCTGGTGGAGAAGTTCTCGACCGGTATTCCAACCGTTCGACGAAACTGACGGGCGCGCTGCGCAAGTCGTTGAGCACCGCCTCCGGCACGGGTGCGCCGAGCCTCGTCTGCAGGTACGTCAGGGTTTCACGGGCAGCCGGAACCAGGCGGCGCTCCTTGGCCTGATTGACGAGGCGCTTCCAATCGATCTGGCCTGCTTCGCGGTTGAGCACAGTCATCGCGTCGGCGATCCAACGCAGCGGCGGCACATCATCCCACGCCGATCCGTGCACACAGGTGTGGAGCAATTGATCGGTGGGATTCAGTGCCCGGGTTGAAACCCCTTCAATCTCGATGGGAACGGAAGCTTCCCACAATTCTCGATCCGCATGGGGGTAGCAGCACTGATCGAAAACGTACCAGTGCAGATCCAGCTCGGCGGCCGCGGGCAATTTGAAATGCCAACTGTAGTGTATGGAGATGAAACCGGGCGTGAGCGGCAAACCTGGATCCCGCTCCCAGCCGAACCGCTTGAGCAAGTCGATGGCGGCAAGCGCCTGTTCAGGATGGACGACTAAGTCGAAGTCGGTCATCGGACGCACGCCCGCTTCACCGTAGTACAGTGGGATCAGGGCGGCTCCCTTGAGCACCAAGGTGGCGATGCCATGCTGCGTCAGCAGATTCAGGAGAGCCGCCACACGGTGGGATGCGAGCTTGTTCTGGTAATGCGTCTGGCGGTAGGCTCCCTTTAGTTTGTCTGAAGCCGTCGTCTCGAGACCAAGCCGTCGCAGATTGCGGTAGAGCAGTGGCAACATGCGGAACGAACCATAGTCCAGAGCCTCCAGGTCGATCCGACTCGCCCATTCGCGATACGCCTGCAAGCCCTTTTCATTTCCAAATAGGCAGGCTCGCAGGAGTAATTCCTGGTCCGGGGTAGGCCAGAGATTCCCTTGGTCAGAGGACAACGGCTAGCCTCCTTCTCTTCGCGTCCCAGTGGTTCCAGGATGCGGCAAGTTGCGTCAATCACCTAACCGGCCAGCTGCCCGACGCAGCCATGAGGCGCCGTCGAATTCTAACAATCCCAACACGTCGCGAAGGGCCCCTGACCGCGAGCGCAGCAGCAAGAGTGGGTATACGGTCACCCCCACAAGAATCGTTGTCCCAAGTATGTGCCAGGGCTCCTCCACGCCCACCCAGGGCAGCGCAAATCTCGTCAGCAACACTGCTGCGAACATCAAGATGGCACTCCTCATCACTGGCCAGAGAGAACGGAGGAGCTCAAGAACACCCAGATCGAGAATCCTGCCAACGATGAAGAAAACTGGATAGCACAGCAAGAATTGGGCAACCGCATATCCAGACGCGACGCCGATGGTTCCCCAACGGAGGCCGATTACAAACGCGGGCAGAACGACGCTGGTCTCTATGAGGGCCCAGCGGAACTGCAGACCGGTGCGTCCCTTTGCCGTAAAGACGATCCCGGCCGTGGAAGTGATCGACTGCAGCATGCCGACGGGTGCCAAGATCCTGACGATCGGAGCCATAGGAGCCCACTTTGCTCCAAAGCAGGTGACCACCAATAGACCCGCCGTTGCCAGTAACCCGAACATGAGGGGAAAGGTAATGGTCGCGATCACGCTCACAGCGCGGAGATATGCTTGCCGGAACCGAGCATTGTCTTCTTGAATCCTGCAAAGTGCTGGCAACAGCACATTTCCGAGGTTCCAAGTCACGTTGTAGAGCGGGTACATCATCAGGCCATACGCCAAGGCGTAGTAGCCAAGAGCCGCTGCCCCTAAAAACCGTCCGATCAAGGCGTTGTCCACGTTCCGGATAAAGTAGTTGGTTAGGTTTGAGGCCGTGAGGTTCGCGCTAAATGGAGTTACCGATTGCAAGTCACGCAAGCTCAAATGCCACCCAGGACGCCATGGGCAAGCCAGCCAGTACAGCACCGCCGCCGTAGTCATTTCGGAGGCGACAGCAGTGACTAGGCTCCAGACCCCTGCCCCGGCCACGGCGAGTGTGATGCCGGTCACAACCGATATTGCTGAGGCCGACAATTGGATCATGGCAAGGCGCCGGAAGAGCATGGCGCGCGAGAGCATCGCGCGGTGCACGACGCCTAGGTTGTTGATCAGGAATGGCACCGACAGTACGGCGAGAACGGGCGCGACCCGCGGCTCTCGGTACAGCACCGCGACGAAATGCGCCACGCCGATCATAAAACACGCGCCAGCCGTTCCCACAAATACGTTCGTCCAGAACAAAGTCGAAGCCAATTGGCTATCCAGCGCTTTGCGTTGAATGAGCGCAGCTGTAGTGCCCAAGTCCTTGAAGCTGTTCATAGCGGCAGTCAGGACCATCGCCATGCCGAGCAGACCGAAGGCGCTGGGAGCGAGGAGGCGGGCGAGTACCAGCGTGGACAACAATGAGAGCGCGCGCTGCCCGACGATGCTCAACGTCGACCACGCCGCGCCCTGAACGGTCCGGGCGGCTAGGTCTTGAGGCGGCTGAGGCTCTGGTTCGGACACGGCCATCGTGTAGGAAACGTCAGCTGCCATCGTTCCCTCTTGCACGTCGCCGGTCTAGATGTGCCTTGATCACCTTCGCATAGTCACTTACGGAGGCACGCGCTACGATACCCAGGTTCGTCGTGTGGATGCGGCGCCAGAGAAGTACCTCAGGCAGGCTCAGAGAGCGCAGGCCCAGGTCGGTAGCGCGCGCGTACCAGTCGATGAACTCGCCGACCTTCCAAGCGGTCCTGAATTCGCCGACACGATGAAAGGCCTCGCGCCGGATCAGCATGGTGCCCGCGATGATTCCGGGCACTAACGGCGAGGTATGGCTGGTCGTTTTGGCGATGGCCTCATCCCATTCGGCTCCCGCACGCAGTTGCGCTACGCCGCCGAAGACCATGTCGAGGTCAGGCTGGTGTCGCAGCGCCTCCACCTGCCGGCTGAGTTTGTACAGAGGCCAGCGGTCGTCGGCATCGAGAAACGCCAACAGCGAGCCTTGGGCCAGCGCGACGCCCCGATTGCGCGCAGCGGCGACGCCCGCATGCATCTGCGAAACGGATCGCACCGTTGGAAATCCCCGCGCAATTTCGAGCGTGCGATCGGTTGAGGCGTCATCGAGGACAATCACCTCGGTTGGTGCATAGGTCTGGTGGAGTGCGCTTTCAATCGCCTCCGCGATATAAGCTTGGCAGTTATACGCTGGGATTATCACGCTGACCGTGGGATCGGAACGGGGTCTCATGGGTTTTCCGCCGCGGCCCGTTTGCGGGCGATGGATTGCCGGAGCACCTTCAGCAGCAGTTGATTGGTGGCCATGTCCGTCAACGAAACATTCGCGTCGTGAACTCGCTTGTGCAGCAGCACGCGCTCGATGAGGCCGTGCGGAATGCTCTGGTCTTTGGCGCGGGAGAACCAATCCACATCTTCAGCTGAGGTTAGTCGCCGATCGAAGTTTCCCACCTGTGCAAAGACAGATCGTCGTGCAAGGAGCGTTTCCATGATGTAGGCGAGCGGCTCTTGCTCCAGCAATTGCGGGCGAAAGCCCGGTGGCAGGGTATATCCCGGTTCGAGGAAGAACTTCACCTTCGCGACGGCATACTGCGCCTCCGGATGATCAAGCAGGTATGCCATCTGGGAACTTAGCTTGTCCGGCGTCCACAGATCGTCATGGGAGAGAAAGGCGATGAAGTTGCCCTTCGCCGCGGCTATTCCGAGATTGTAAGCATCAGCTACGCCACGGCTGCTTTGTGCGATGTAGCGGAGGGGCGAATAAGCCTGGGCGATCTCCGCCGTCCGATCCG
>Ga0187779_10000954_pt1 | contig 18629 bp, 13 predicted proteins | sample 1015_Q2_SP10_10__FD_132435 | JGI IMG/M metagenome (GOLD analysis project Ga0187779, IMG submission 132435) | Tropical peat soil microbial communities from peatlands in Department of Meta, Colombia - 1015_Q2_SP10_10_MG | ecosystem: Environmental > Terrestrial > Soil > Wetlands > Peat | place... | reverse complement strand
GACGGCAAGCCTCACCGCGTCCGAGAAGTCGCCGACGAAATCGCGAGGCAAGTTTCCTTACCCGAGGTGCTCCGCCGTGAAACGCTGCCGGACGGCCGTAACAAATTGATACACCGGCTTGAGTGGGCGCGCACCTATTTGAAGAAAGCTGGGCTACTCGAGTACCCGAGCCGAGGCGTCTTCAAAATCACGGAACGCGGGCTGCAAACAGTCAGGGAAAACCGCTCACCCATTGACAACAAGTACCTTCAACGGTTTCCTGAGTTTCTAGAGTTCAAGCATTCGAGAAGCGACCGAAATGAAAATGCACCGGCAGCTGTCGAAACTTCGGAACTCGACCCGGAAGAAGCCACCGAAAACGCCTACCAGGCGCTACGCAGGGAAATCGAGTCCGAACTTCTGCGTCGCGCCAAGCTCGGCACACCGGACTTCTTTGAGCAACTCGTGGTTGATCTTTTGTTGAAGATGGGCTACGGGGGCTCCCGTAAGGAAGCTGGGCGAGCAATAGGAAAGTCGGGCGACGAAGGGATTGACGGTGTGATCGATGAGGACGCTCTCGGCTTAGACGTCGTCTATGTGCAGGCAAAGCGCTGGTCAAACCGGACAGTTACAAGGCAAGACATTCAGCAGTTCGTCGGGGCGCTCCAAGGCAAGAGGGCGCGAAAAGGAATCTTCATCACCACCAGCGATTTCGCAAGCACTGCAAGGGAGTATGTCAAGACAATAGACAACAAGGTCGTCCTGATAGACGGGGTAACCTTAGCGGGGCTCTTGTTTGACTATGGAATAGGAGTGTCTGAAACGAAGAAGTACGCCATGAAGCGAATCGACTCTGACTACTTCGAAGAGTAGCCCAATTGATTTTTTTTTTGGCGAATGCTATGCAAGGTCTCCACTTCGTCAGAATGACAGCGTGGCGGGAATTTGGGCGACGTTCAACTATCACATCGTGTATCCCACATCTGCTGTCATTCTGAGCGTTAGCGAAGAATCTATGCATTCTCGTTTTTATTACGTTTACATCCTCACAAACCGCTCCAAGACGCTCTACACCGGAGTGACGAGCGACCTGGAAAAACGGGTCTTCGAACACAAGAATGGGTGTACGCCGGGATTCGCGTCTCGTTACAAGGTCGATCGACTGGTTTATTTCGAGCGATTCGGCGATGTGGCGGCTGCGATCGCGCGGGAGAAGCAAATTAAAGGGTTGGTGCGCATTAAGAAGATGGCGCTGATTGTCTCAATGAATCCGGAATGGAGCGACTTGAGCGAAGGGTGGTTTACGAGGCATCGGTATCAACCGGAAAGTGCCGTAAATGCATAGATCCTTCCTCGGGAGACTTCGCGATGCGAAGTCTCCGCTTCGTCAGGATGACAGCTCAAAATAATCGGGGCGGCTTGCGCCGCCCCGCTGACTCCTGACTACTAACTACTGACTCCTATGTTCCTTCCGACCACCCCGCCAGGTATTCTTCCTGCTCAGGCGTTAGCTTGTCGATCTTGATGCCCATCGACTCGAGCTTCAATTTGGCGACGCGCCGGTCGAGTTCCTCGGGAACTTTGTAAACTCTCTTTTCCAGCGTCTTGGCATTCTTCACCATGTACTCGACCGACAGCGCCTGGTCGGCAAAGCTCATGTCCATCACCGACGCCGGATGTCCCTCGGCCGAAGCCAGATTAATCAGCCGGCCTTCGCCCAGCAGATTGATCTTGCGCCCATCCCGCAGCGAATACTCTTCGACGAAGTTGCGCGTGGTGCGCTTGGAAGAAGCCATCTTCTCCAGCGCCGGAATATCGATTTCGACGTTGAAGTGGCCCGAGTTGGAAACGATCGCGCCATCTTTCATGACTTCAAAATGTTCTTTGGCCAAAACGTTCTTATTGCCGGTGACCGTGCAGAACACATCGCCGAGTTTGGCGGCTTCGTGCATCGACATCACGCGGAAGCCGTCCATGACCGCTTCCAGCGCCTTCGTCGGATCGACTTCGGTGATGATCACCTCAGCGCCGCAGCCGCGCGCGCGGCTCGCCAGGCCGCGGCCGCACCAGCCATATCCGGCCACGACGAACTTCGATCCCGCCAGCAGATAATTGGTAGCGCGAATAATGCCGTCAATCGTCGATTGCCCGGTCCCGTAGCGATTGTCGAACAGGTGCTTGGTGTCAGCGTCGTTGACCGCGACGATGGGGAAGCGCAGCACGCCTTCTTTGGCCATCGCGCGCAGCCGGATCACGCCGGTGGTGGTTTCTTCCGTCCCGCCAATCACGCCCGGAAGCGCGTCGGTGCGCTTGGTGTGAAGAACGGTGACAAGGTCGGCCCCGTCATCCATGGTGATGTGCGGCTTGTGATCGATGGCCGCGAGAATGTGGCTGTAATAGGTGTCGTTGTCCTCGCCCTTGATGGCGAAGACGGAAATACCGTGATCGCGCACCAGGCTGGCGGAAACATCGTCCTGCGTGGAAAGCGGATTCGACGCGCAGAGCACGACGTCGGCTCCGCCATCGCGCAACGTGATGGCCAGGTTTGCGGTTTCAGCCGTCACGTGCAGACACGCGGATACGCGAATCCCTTTCAGCGGCTGATTTTTGATGAATTCTTTGCGGATGATCTGCAAAACCTTCATCGACTGATTGGCCCAGTCGATGCGCTTTTTGCCAAGATCGGCAAAATCGAGGTTCTTGATGTCACACTGTGCTTGCGTCGGTATCGTTGCCATACGTCTCCTGCGGCTTCGCCGCTTAAAGTATTTGTGCTGTTTTGAAAGGGCGCGCCTTTAGGCGCCCCGCAAAATTAATTAGTTGTCATCCTGAGGAGCCTTCTTTTCGGCGACGAAGGATCTGGGCGAGCCGCGCGTCGCGTCGCGTTTTAGAGCGACGCAATAATCGCGCGTCAGGCTCGCATCCTTATTACCGTCTCACCTCATGTGCGACCGGCTCACCCACGCCCGCATCGCTCGCCAGTTTCGCCGCTTTGTCCGTCGCTTCCCACGTGAAATCCCGATCGCTGCGGCCAAAGTGTCCGTAGGCCGCAGTCTTCTTGTAAATCGGACGACGCAGGTTCAGCGATTCAATAATTCCTTTCGGCGTCAGTTTGAAATGCGCGCGAACCAGATCAGGGATAATCGTCGGATCGACTTTCGATGTTCCGAATGTCTCCACCAACACGCTGACTGGGTCGGCAACGCCGATGGCATAAGCCAGCTGCACTTCGCAGCGATCCGCCAAACCGGCCGCGACAATATTTTTTGCGATATAGCGTGCCAGGTATGCCGCCGAGCGATCGACCTTGGTCGGATCTTTTCCGCTGAAGCATCCACCACCGTGGCGGCCCATGCCGCCGTAAGTATCGACGATGATTTTTCGCCCGGTCAGGCCGGTGTCGCCCATCGGTCCGCCGACTACGAATCGTCCTGTGGGATTGATGTGGTACTTGGTATCGGCGTCGAGCATTTCCGCTGGGATGGAATGCTGAATGACGTGCTGCAAAACTTCCGCGCGCAATTTTTTGTTGTCGACCGACTCCGAATGCTGCGTCGAAACAACCACCGCATCGACTCTCACCGGCTTGTGCTTCGCGTCGTACTCAACCGTAACCTGGGATTTTCCATCCGGCCTCAGAAAATCTAACTGCCCGCTCTTCCTGACTTCCGCCAACCGGTGCGTCAATCGGTGCGCCAAAAGAATGGGTGTCGGCATCAATTCCGCATTTTCATTCGTCGCATACCCAAACATCATTCCCTGGTCGCCGGCGCCGCCGGGATCTACGCCCATGGCGATGTCGGGAGACTGTTCGTGAATCGAAGAGATGACGGCGCAAGTTTCATGATCGAAGCCGTAAGCGGCGTCGGTGTAGCCGACCGACATCACGGTGCCGCGCACGATGGAGGGAAAATCGACGTAGGCTTTGGTGGTGATTTCGCCCGCGATGAAGGCGAGGCCAGTGGTCATCAAGGTCTCGCACGCGACACGGCTTGCGGGATCTTCGGCGAGGCAGGCGTCGAGAATCGCGTCCGAAATTTGATCGGCAATTTTGTCGGGATGACCTTCGGTCACAGACTCTGAGGTGAAGAGATAGCGGTTCTGCGGCAAGTTACATCTCCTTTATGGCAATTTCGGTGGTGCCTCTGGCAGGGGCAAGATCAGAGCACACAGATAATGAGGCGAACATCGTGCAGTCCATGAAAGCCTACCAGAGAAGATACCAGCATGCAACGATTTTGGATGCGAAAACAGGTGTTTTCAGCCAATGGTGAGCGGGACCCGGCAAATGGCGAATTTGAATATTAATCAACAACTTGCGGCAGAACCGCCGGTCACTGCGGCGGTGGCTCAGTGCCGGGAGACGGCGGTTTGGGGGCCGCTCGCAAACCTTGGATAGCGAACGCAAATGTTTTCACCTCACCTGACGTACCCTGATGCGGCAGTGGCTTACCATTGAATTCAAAATCCAGGGCACCGGCATTTCCAGTTTTGACGATGATGTCGTTATGGGCACGGACAGTTTTCTCGCCCGATGCGGGCAAGGTGATCTCAGTTGTGACTTCCCCATCAATTGTGATCGACAACCAGGCTTCGTCATTTGCCTTGATGCGGAGCACGATGCCACGTGGAGATACCGCGGAGGAATTGCCTGGTGAAGGGACTGCCGCAGCAGGAGCGGGAGTCGTGGCCTGAGTGGTTGCCGGTTGCAGCGGATTGGCCGATGAGACGGAACTTGCCTGATTAGATACCGACTGCGGTGGCATCGCGGATTGAGAAGCAGGAGTGGTCACTGAGGGTGCGGGCTCGGGGGATGCCGACGGAATTTGCGGCTGAGAGGCTTGCGGAGGTTCCTTTTCGTGAGTCGTTGCTCTGAAGAAAAAGCCCCAGATCGCGAAGCCGAATGCGGTGATCAGAAGAATGGTGGCAAAGATTCCCCAAGGAAGGCTGGCGGCGCGTTCGCGTTTTGGTTGCGGGGGAGGCTCGAGGATGGGCGCCTCCTCCACGGCCGCGGCGGTTGGCTGATTGGCACCGGTCGCGGCCAGATAATCGGCGATAGCCTGCTCTTCGTTCAGGCCGACGCAACGGGCGTAAGCTCGCACGAATCCTTTATTGAAGATGCCACCAGGAAGACGTTCAAACTGATCTTCTTCCAACGCCTCCAGGAAACGGGTGCCGATCTTGGTGGATTTGGAAATTTGCTCGAGGGTGATGCCGCGTCTTTCGCGCTGCTCTTTGAGGCGTGGTCCGAAGAGAACCACACGAGGATTCTCCTCGTGGCCAGATTCCTGGGTGGTGGGAGCGCTCACGCGATCATTTTATGTTATGTCGGGATGCGTACGCCGAAGGATTTTTCTGGAGGCCGTTGCTAGAAATATGCGAGGGCTGGAGATGCTGCGATGTCACTGAACCCGCCCCTTGCCAGAAGGGCAGCAGCGGGGCACCCGGCTACGGGAATTCGCCTCCTCGTGCAGTAATTGGTGAGCCCAGGTTAGCTCGCGAAAGCGGCTCGCGGAACCTGGGCCACCAGTCCAAGAACTCACAATGTCGTAACTCAATCAGCTCTTGGCTGCGAGGCGAGCTGGGTCAGGGATATCGCGAATGCGTCCGGCCTCCACATCGGCAAGCACCGCGCGGAGCCAGCGGAGGTCGAGGCGGCATTGCTCCGCCATGTGCTGCATCAGATGGCGGCTACCGGTGGGCAGCATCGCTACCCATTGCCGCTGCAATTTCCGGATCTCCGCCAGCCGCGCATTCTGCCTATCGATTTGGGTGCGCAAAGCCTTGGCGACGAGCTTTAGGTCGGCGAGATGCAGAAAGAGCATGGGGCCGTAAAGGCTCTCCCTAAGGTCGCTTCCGGCAGCAAATTGCGCGTGCAGTAGTTCGCGAAAGCGGTCGCGCCCGCGCGGAGTGATGCGGTAGACCGTACGCATGCCGCCCCGAGCAACGCGCTGGTGCGCAACCGCAGCTAACAATCCAGATTTGGCAAGCTGGCGCACGGCGTAGTACAAGGTGCCGACATCGACATCCGTAAAGCACTCGATCATGGCCTGGGTCAGACGCCGCTTGATCTCGTAAGGGTGAAAGTTGCCGCGATGCAGTACCCCCAAAATATATAATTCAGCTTTCATTAGTTTAATTGTACTATTATGTTTGTATCAGAGGGAGATGTGTTATGAAGCGTTCCATTCTCGCCTGTCTCGCCGGACTCCTCACGTGGGTTGTCGTGGTCACGGTGATCAACCGCGTGCTTCGCGTGAGCCTGCCGAACTACACAGCTGCTGAACATACCCTCCAGTTTACGCTGGGCATGAAGTGGGCACGCCTTGTGATGGCTATCGTGACCTCGGTTGTGGCGGGTGTGGTAACAACTTGGATATCCAAATCGAACAGGTGGGCGCCGTTGATCGTCGGCAGCGTGGTGCTTGCCATGTTCCTGCCTTTCCATATCGCCATTTGGAACAAATTTCCGGTGTGGTATCACCTGACCTTTCTCTTGACGATTATCCCGGCAGTGCTCGTGGGTGCGCTTTTGGCGGCTGGCCCAAGGCCAACGCCACAGACCTGATGGAAATACCCGCGCCCTTGCAAAAAGCGCAAAGAGCGCCGTGAACCCAGGTTAGCTCGCGAAAGCGGCTCGCGGAACCTGGGCCACCCGTCCCAGGTTAGCTCGCGAGAGCGGCTTGCGGAACCTGGGCCACCCGTCGTCTTGGCCTACGTGGTCTGAAGGCACTTATAATGTCGGTCAAGATTCGTGAGGGAGATGTGTTTTCATGCTGCGAAAAGCCAGAGATTGGGTCGTGTTCATCCTAGTGTACGTGCCTTTGCTCAGCTCGCAATCCATGCGGGTCGACGCGGAAAGCCATGAGTGGTGGCAGCACGCAGTGTTTTACGAAATCTATCCGCGCAGCTTTGCCGACAGCAATGGGGACGGCATTGGCGATCTGAAGGGGATCACTTCAAAACTGGACTATTTAAAGGCGCTGGGAGTGGATGCGATCTGGATCACACCTTGTTTTCCATCGCCGCAAGTGGATTTCGGTTACGACGTTTCTGACTACGAGAATATTGATCCGATGTATGGAACCCTCGCCGATTTCAGCGATCTCGAGAAAGAGGCCCGGAAACATGGCATCAGAATCATCCTTGATTTCGTTGTTAATCACACCTCCGACCAGCACAAGTGGTTTATCGACTCGCGCTCATCGCGGGCGGCGCCGAGGCGAAACTGGTACATCTGGCGCGACGGAAAGGAAACGGGTGAGCCTCCCAATAATTGGGTTTCTATATTTGGTGGATCAGCTTGGACATGGGATTCCAGTACCAAGCAGTTCTACTATCACTATTTCTATCCGCAGCAGCCTGATTTGAATTGGCGCAACCCCGCCGTGCACGATGCGATGATGGATGTGAGCCGCTGGTGGTACAAGCGCGGGGTAGCCGGATTTCGGCTGGATGCAGTGGAGACACTGTTCGAAGATCCGCAGTTGCACGACAACCCTGTGCTGCCAGGCTTCAATAGCTTTGGCGATCCCAAAGAAGAAGACAAGTACAACACTAAGTTGCCTGAAGTGCACGAGGTGCTGCGCGATCTGCGTAGAGTTGCTGACGAAAGTGGGGCGGTATTGATCGGTGAAACCTGGACCAACGATGTTGCCGAATTGAAGCAATATTATGGTGAGCACAGCAATGAACTGCAGATGCCAATGGATCTGATGTTCACGAAGCTGCAATTCTCTGCCGCGAGTTTTCGAGAGCACATCGCAGTGGTGGATGCGTCCGGCGGCTGGCCGGTGTACGTGATCAGTAACCATGACATCGTTCGTTCTTACAACCGTTACGGAGATGGTCAGCACAATGAGGCCATTGCAAAGATCCTGGCTTCTCTGTATCTCACTCTGCGCGGCACACCCATCATGTATTACGGGGAAGAGTTGGGGATGGAGAACAACGATCCGGTGCGCAAGGAGGATGTGAAGGACCCGATCGGAAGGCTTGGGTGGCCGAAAGAAAAAGGTCGCGATGGGGAACGCACGCCGATGCAGTGGAACGATGGTCCGAATGGCGGATTTACCGCGGGTACCCCGTGGTTGCCGGTGCCGGCCAGCTACAAAACACACAATGTAGAGAGCGAACTGAAAGACCCATCTTCGATTCTTAATGTTTACCGTCGCGTGCTTTCGTTAAGGCACACCAATCGGGCCTTGCGGGACGGCAATTACATGGGGCTAAACCAAAGCGATCCTAACGTACTTTCGTATTTAAGAACTTATAAGAATCAGGCGGTGCTAGTGGTTCTAAACATGTCGGCGCAGCCGCAACAGGTCAGTTTTGATCTCGCTCCCCAAGGCTTCACGAGCCAGTCAGCGCATACGCTCATGACCACAATGACGCAGAAGGCGGGAGAGGCAGCTCTTACCCAAATGGCGCTGGAGCCGTTTGCCGTGTATATCGGATCGATATCGCGATAACACTTTCTAAGTTCTGGGCGGTAGATGCATAGATCCTTCCTCGGGAGACTTCACTGCAGGAAGTCTCCGCATTGTCAAGATGACAGCGGTGGAAATTAAATCTGTAAGTTTCTGGTTGACTTCGTCTGTGGAACTCTGACAGCATTTGGGCCACCAGTTGCCGTTCGGAGGCGCATGCCTTGATGCGGGGGAAATCCCAAACTCAGCTTGATTCTCTCGCCCACCTGATCGATCCGGGCAAACTCGAAGCTGGACTGTGATCCGGCCTTCTCAGTCCCAAGTCGTCCGAAAGCAAAGCCCAGGAGATTTTCGATGAAGCCTTTGCGAGTGCTGCTGTTACTGATCGTGACAATGCTGATGATGCCGAGCTCAAGTTGGGGGCAAGAAGCCACGGGACGAATTGTTGGAACCGTCAGTGATCCGACCGGTGCGGTCGTTCCGGGAGTGCAGATCACAGTCACAAACACCGCGACCGGAATCAGTCGCGATACCAGAACCAACCCGGATGGATATTACCAGGTGTTGTCACTGCCGATTGGGAATTACAAGGTGACGGCCGAGCATGAGGGATTTCGCAAAGTGGTCAGCGATCAATACAAGCTGCTGATCAATCAGGTGCTGCGGCTGGATATTGCTCTGCGGCTAGGCACGACCGCAGAGACGGTGGATGTTGGAGCCGAAGCGGCAGCGGTAGAAACGGTGAATTCAACGCTGGGTCAATCGGTCACGGGGCGTGTGCTGACTAACATGCCGCTCAACGGCCGCGACATGCTGGACCTGGCTCTGCTGCAACCAGGAGTCACCGAAAGCAACGATGACAATACGGGAGCAGGAAATTACAGCATTGCCGGCGGCAGAACTGATTCCGTCACTTTTCTACTGGATGGCGGAAATAATAACGATCTGCTGGATAACAGCAATCTTCTGGACCCAAATCCGGATGCGATTGCGGAGTTTCGACTACTCACCAGTAACTACGCTGCCGAATACGGCCGCAATGGCGGCGGGGTCATTAGCATAGTCACGAAATCGGGCACCAACCAGTGGCACGGCAGCCTGTTCGACTTTTTTCGCAATCGAGTACTTGACGCCAATGACTACTTCAACATTCAGCAGGGCCTGCCGCGGCAAGATCTGAAGCGCAATCAATACGGCGCGACTTTGGGCGGGCCCATCGTCAAAAATCGTGCCTTCTTCTTCCTGGCGTATCAGGGGCAGAGGCAGATTTTGGCGGTGCCAGATGTGGATGCGGCGGTTTTTACTCCTCAGGAATTGCAGGGGGATTTCTCTCATGCAGTGAATGGCGGACCGGACACCAACGTTGCCACGTTTCTTCTGAGCAATTCGTTTTTTCAACCCAACTCGGCATTGGCTGCAAACGCTATCATCGAGCCGACCAAGATTAATAGCGTAGCGCAAGCGTACATCAAAGCCGGTTTCATACCTACTTCCCCATCTGGTCTGCTTTCGACGCAGCAAGATGAGCTGAGCAACGCGGATGAATTGACGACCAAGTTCGACTTTAACCTCAGCTCAAAGGACAAGATTTCCGCCACTGTCGGCCTGAATCGAACGCTATCGACGTTGGCATACCCATTCGCGAGCGTTGCGGGTTATCCCAGCAAAATCGTAGCGAACTACTACTACACCAACATCGAATACACCCGTGTTTTTTCACCGTCTTTGCTTAACGAATTTCATTTTGTGACCCACCGCAGCAACTTCGTCCAGGGTCAACCTCTTCAAGCGCTTCCAGATTCCGCCAGCCTCGGGATCGGCGTCGTCTCCGACCACCCCACCGGTCCCACGAATCTTTTTTTTGATACTGGGCTGGCGATTGGCCCGGACGAGAACGGGCCATCTCGTTTCATCGAGAACACCTTCTCCTGGACAGATGCGGTTTCGTGGACGCGGGGCCAACATAACTGGAAGTTCGGAGCAGGGTTTTCTCCGTATCAGGAGAACCTGAATTTCGATTTTCAGATTAACGGAGAGTTCGATTTCAACGGGGCATCGAGTGGAGGTATTTTCTCCGGGAATGCGTACGCTGATTTTCTGATGGGACTGCCGGCGACCTACGTTCAGGGAGCGAAGGCGCCATCGAACATTCGTACTAAGGCGACTTATCTGTTCGCGCAAGACGAGTGGCATCCGCGAAAGAACCTGGTACTGACATTAGGCCTTCGGTACGAGTACAGCACGCCGAAATCGGACACCGAAGCTCGCACGTTTTCGATCTTCCCCGGAGAACAGTCAAAGCGTTTTGTAAACGCGCCGACTGGTATGGTGTTCCCAGGGGATCCGGGCGCACCCAGGGGCGTAAATTTTCCGGATAAAACCAACCTCGCGCCGCGACTTGGTTTCGCGTGGGATCCGACCGGCAGTGGGAAGACCAGTTTACGCGGCGGCTTCGGAATGTTTTACGACATCCTCTACGGCTATGACAACTTTCAATTCAACGGGCAACCCCCATTCGTGAGCAACGCGTCATTGTTCTTTAGCCCGCTGTCGGGTAATCCCACGAGTGAAGTCAACTACATGACCCAGCCCTTCGTCGCTGCTGGTGTTCCCAACCCATTTCCCTCTAAAGCGCCTACGGCGAACGTCGATTTCACACCGTTTCTGCCCATCAATGGGACGGGATCCATTTATCCCATCGATCCACACCTACGCACGCCCTATGTCTACCACTACAACCTGAGCGTGCAACGCAAGTTGATTGCCGACACGGTGCTGGAGACGAACTACGTCGGGAGTTCGTCTCACGGATTCACGGCTGTGCAGGATATCAATCCGATGATCCTTGGAACCACCAATCGGCCGTTAAACCTGGCTTCGGGAAACAGCGATCTGTGCGTGACGCAACCTTCAAGCGGGCTGCCCTGCAGCTTTGGCGCGCTTCCCGAGTTCCGCAACGTGGCCAACGCCAATTACAACGCGCTGGAAGCGAGCCTCACACGGCAGCCCAGGAACTCGATTCTGGGTACGGTGTATTACACCTTTGCTTATACGTACTCGCATAACCTGGATAATACGTCCGGATTTCGGCAACGGAATTACCAGGTGCCAGCCTACAGCCCGGACTTCTTCTATTCTTCAGCCGACAGCGATGTTCGGCAGCGAATCAGTTTTAGTGGTGGGTGGGACTTGCCCTTTGATCGTACGTGGGGCGATGGACCGAAACGACTTACAAAAGGGTGGAGTGTTTACCCGATTGTGGCTTGGCGGACAGGTTTTCCATTCGATATTCCAGCCGGTCTGGGTTTCTCCACGGATCCGACAAATCCCGGGACTTCAGGCGCGGGTGATCCGCTAATGTCCAATGCGGCGGTAGTGGGCCCGATACGGATCTTCGATCCGCACCATCAACGAACCATCAACAAGATTGCATACGGGACAAATCCCACCACTGGCGGGTGTTTAGTCACTACGACTCCCGTAACCGGCAACTTCATGTTCGACCCCAACGCATTTTCCAACGTCCCGCTGAGCAACAGCGTCTACTTCGGTGAGACAAATCCTTGCTTCCCTACCATTCTTGATCCCGTGCACAATCCGGGGGATCGGACTTATGGGCTGCATCGAAATACACTGCGCGGGCCGGGGTTGACGAACCTCGATCTGGCGGTGGCAAAGACAACCGCGATCACGGAGCGGGTGAGCCTGGAATTGCGGGTGGAGTATTTCAACGCCTTGAACCATCCCGAATTCGCACAGCCGACTTTCGTGACAGGAACAACGAACATTAATAATCCTGCGTTTGGGCTGGAAACGAGTACCGGGAGCTTTCGTGGCAGCACGCCGCGCATCAGTCAGTTGGCGGCGCGGCTAACGTTTTAAGAGGCTTCGAAAACGGGAGTACGAACCTCGGGGGATCATCCTGCAAAGGCTTTGAAAATGAGGACGCTAGCTGGTTACCAAGGTTCCTAGCCCACCCGTCTGGAAGCCACATATAATCGTAGGATTCCCGCATACTGCCTGGGGTTGAAGTAGATGACCAAGGTCGTTGAGACCGACAGTAACCGCCAGGGCCAGGAGTTGGCCATCTTCCACGATGTGGCCAAGGCCCTGACCTCGTCGCTGGACCTCGACTGCATCTTGCAAACCATCATGGAAAAAATGGCGGAATATTTCCGCCCGGATACCTGGTCGCTGCTCATGGTGGATGAGGAGCGGCAGGACCTTTATTTTGCCATCGCGGTGGGGACGGCCTCGGAAGCGCTGAAGAATGTACGACTGAAAGTGGGTGAGGGAATCGCGGGGTACGTTGCCAAGCATGGAGAGCGGTTGGTTGTGCCGGACGTTTATACCGACCCAAGGTTTGCCAAACGGATTGATGAAATGACGCGCTGGGAGACGCATTCGATTATCTGCTTTCCGGTGCGGTCACGGCTACGGGTGCTCGGGGTCATTCAGTTGGTGAATGTGGACATGGAGCACTTCGGCAACCAGGAAATTTATTTTCTGCAGTCGCTTTGCGATTACGCGGCAATCGCCATTGAGAATGCGCGCGCGGTGGAGCGGATCCAGGAACTCACGATCACCGATGATTGCACCGGGTTGTTCAATGCGCGGCATCTGTACAAGACTCTGGAGACCGAGGTGTACCGGTCGGCAAGATTTGGGTACGAATTTACCGTGCTGTTCATCGATCTCGATCATTTCAAGGCGGTGAACGACACGCACGGGCATTTGATCGGGAGCAAGTTGCTGGCGGAAGTGGGATATTTGATCAAAGCGCAACTGCGCTTGATCGATTATGCGTTTCGCTATGGCGGAGATGAATTTGTGGTGCTGTTGCCGCAGACCGGGAAAGACTCGTCGCTGGTGGTGGCGAAACGTCTGCAGGACAGTCTGCGAGCAAGTCGTTTTTGCCGCCAAGAAGGATTGAATCTCAATGTTCGGGCGTCGATTGGGTTGGCAACGTACCCGGCGGATGCCAAGAGCCCGCATGACATCATTCGTCAAGCGGACGAGATGATGTACCTGGTGAAAAACACCACGCGTGACAACATCGGAATCGCGCAACGCGGCGTGTTGAAGTAGAACGCGTCGGTTCGCAGGTTAGCGCGCAGAGTGCGCTCGCTAATCTGGGCACCCCGGTTTTCGAACAGCAGGTTCCTCGACTACGTTCCGTCTTCCGGCAAGCGGATGACGGAACTCCGCCCGGGATGACAATTCTATTGCTACCGCACGAAGGCCTGTCAGGAGGGCCGCTACTCGCGTGCTAAGCTATCCGCAGCGTGAGAGAACGGCTGCTGGAGATTTTTCAGGAATGCTATCGCGAGTTGCGGCCGCGTGCGCCAATTCCCGAGTTGAAGGTCGAGTTCTTCGCCTTCGCAAACATCAATAACACAATTCGACTGCGAGAAGGCAAGCTGCTGGTGCGGCTCTCTGACCTGTTAGAAGGCGCACCGGAAACGATATTGCAAGCGATTGCGCACATTCTGCTGGCGAAGATGTACCGCAAGCCGATTGAGCGGGAGCATGCGACGCGGTACAGGCGCTATGTCGCGAGCCATGCGATTCGGAAGAAAGCGCATCTAGTGCGGCAGATGCGCGGACGGAAGCGGATCGAGACGGCGCAGGGCAGAACATATGATCTGGAGACGATTTTCGAAGAGCTCAATAGCAGATTTTTTTACGGATTGTTGGCACGTCCGCAGATAACCTGGAGCCGCGATCATGCGCGCAACAGTCTGGGGCATTACGATCCGGCGCATAACGCAATTGTGGTAAGCCGGGTGTTTGATCATCCGCGGGTGCCACGATATGCAGTTGAGTACATCGTGTACCACGAAATGCTGCACCTGAAGCATCCGGTGAAACTGCGGGGGAGCCGCAGGTGCGTGCATTCGGCGGAGTTTCAAGCGGAAGAAAAGATGTTTCCGAATCTAGAAGAGGCAAAAAGATTTCTGAAGCACATTTGAGCTGGGTTCAGGAGGCAATGCGTGATAACGCCTGTAACGACAATTGACCAAGCTGCTAGCCAACAGTAACATTTCGACCTTAGTGTCACGTCCACAACTTACACTCAACGAAATCCTGGATTGCCTCGAAAGGTTCTACGGCTCTCAAGAGCCATCGTTTCCAGCGGATCCTTACGAATTTCTCGTCTGGTGGTATTGCGGCTATCCGGCCAGCGATGCAGCTTGTTCCAGGGGGTGGAATTCACTGACATGCGACGTGGGAATCGATCCCAGCACATTGCTAAGAGCAAAGCCCGCGAAACTCGCTGCGGCGATCAAGCCTGGAGGCATGGTTCCTGAGCTACGTGCTCAGCGCCTGCATGAACTTGCCTTTCGCGTGCAGAATGAGTTCGGGGGTGATCTACGTGCTGCGCTGGTCGGCCCCATACCTAAGGCACGTAAGCTCCTTAAGAGTTTTCACGGGATTGCCGATCCAGGCGCTGAGCGCATTCTTTTGTTTGCAGGACTTTCACCGGTCGCCGCTGTACCTTCCAATTGCACAGGAATATTGCTCCGCATTCTCAAAAACACCGAGGGCAAGAACTACACGGCTACTTACCGCGAAGAGCAAAGAGTCATCGCCAACGAACTGCCCGAGACGTTCGAGGCCCGCACTCGGGCCTACTTGTTGCTGAAACATCATGGGCAGCAACTCTGCAAGCGCACCAATCCAAAGTGCACGGAGTGCCCTCTAAGGTCGCGTTGCGCCTATGCTGCGCGTTAAACTCCCGTGACTGAACCGTCACTTCACCAAACGACCAGTGTGATCTTCGTCTGAATCTCAGTTGGCGACAAATCCGTAGCACTCAAAATGGTTTGGGTTCAGGGGTTTGAATGTTAACGTCGGTTTACACCAGACAATTCCGAGAAAAAACCTGATGGCGAGGAGCGATCGGAAGATCGGAAACGAGTGTCTACGGCGCCTCAAAATCCAGTGCGTATACTTCCTGCGAACTAATGTCGCGCAGCAACAAGGGCGAACCGTCGGGCGTAACGCCGCTCCAGGGGATTCCGAACAGGACGACTCGCCGGAAGCCCTTGAGATCTGCTAATCGCTCCAGTTTGTGGTCAGCGAGCCGCACTGTATAGAACGCAGGGTTTTCACTGGAGCCATTATCGAAATAGATGTGCTTGCTGTCCTGCGACCAGGTTACCCAACCAACCTCTGCCTTTAGCAGCTCAGACCATTTCCCATTGCTCAAATCGAATAGCATCAGCTTTTGTCCGTCGATGGTAGCCGACGCAATATAGTGACCATCTGGAGAAGTAACCGGAAACGCCAGGTTCGTCGCTTTGGTCACGGTGTGAACCTGAAGAGTCTTGAGGTCGACCGCCCCGATGACACCCTCGCCTGAGCCAAAATCAGGGCTGTCGAAGAATGAGATCTCATTGCCGTCGGGCATCCAGGTTGCACCAAATACATTATTCTTGCCAACGGACAAAGGCCGGGGCATCCCTCCTTCGGCCGAAATTAAATACAGGGTGGACTTATCGCCGGGACTGGAGCCAACGAAGGCGATCTGCTTGCTATCTGGAGACCACCGTGGAAGATTTGCATATCGCGGAACCGTAGATGTCATCTGCGACTTCTGGCTACCGTCCACCCGGCTGCGCCATAAAATCCCATCGGGATACGTCACATACGCCATCCACTGTTTGTCTGGAGAAAAGCTGACATCCTCAATCGATCCGCCTCCCAGATAAGGAAGAAACTGTTTCGTTTTGGCATCGTACCGAACCAGTTCGGCTCGGAGTTGGTCTCCCACCGCGAAAATTTTCTTTCCATCAACACTTGGCTGCGGAGCTTCAAAGCTCATCGGTCCTGAAGTCAAGCGCACCGGACGTCGATCGACTTTGTGGAACAGGTCTCCTTCTTCCCGGATTGCCCAAAGGTCCATCCGATTCTGAGCAAAAGTCTGAAAGATGAAGTACGTTCCGTCCAGGGTCCAGTTGCCGTGCAAATAACTTCCTTTGAACTCCGGAAGCCAGCGGTGAGGTTCTCCACCCTTCGACGAAAGCTCCCAAATGGAACGATTCCCGTTTATCGCACTGACGGTAAACCGTAAGGAGTTGCCGTCAGGCGACCACCGATACCAATACGAGAAGTCTGGAAGAGATGCGAACTTTCGCGTGCTGCTGGGTGAAATTTCCACCAGTTCATTGTCGTGAGCGATCAGAACGTCACCGTTCGGAAGCCAGGCTCCGTCCGAACCCAAAACCTCACTTACGCGCCGCGGAGAGCCTCCCAACAGAGGCATTGCCCAGATCTGCTGTTGCAGTTCCGAACCCCTAAAGCTGCTTACCAGCAGCTCGGATTTGTCCGGAGAGATTGTCAGCGGCGCGACATTAGCAAACGGAGTAGGCACAGGCACCGTCTCTCCTCCTGAGGCGGAGACCTGAACAATGACAAACCTCCCGTCGACATTTTCTTGAACAAAGAGACGCGGGCCATCCGTGAGCACCGTGGCCGTGGCTTGTCCTCCAAAAGTCTTCTGCTGCCCGTCGTGAGTGATTTGCGTATATCCCGTGATCAGCGGCGGAGGCATTGTCGGTCGAAACAAATATCCCAGCAGGGCCAGAGCGGCGATTGCAGCTCCGCCAATGAGATAGATTTTTGTTCGCGAACTTTTCTTTCTTGTTAGGGCAGAAACCTGTGAGGCCGGCGCCGCTGCATCGTGTGGCGCATTGATCACCCCGGGAGTGAAACCGGAAACCGAACTGAGCCGCCCGGAATCAATTTCGCGTCGCAGCCTCTTCAGGTCAATTCCCATTTCAGCGGCGGTTTGATAACGCAGTTTGCGGTCTTTCTCCAGCGCTTTGCCGATGATTCGCTCCAGTTCCGCCGGGACTTCGGGATTCAAGCGAACGGGGGCAGGCGGGACCTTGTGCAAAATCGCGTCAAACACCATTGCCGATGTATTTCCGAAAAAAGCGGGCCGCGACGTACACATTTCGTAGAGCACTGCGCCAAAGGAGAACAGATCAGTCCGGGGGTCTAGCTCTTCGCCCGCAGCCTGCTCGGGAGACATGTAGGCGATGGTGCCGACCGCCGCTCCCGGGCTGGTCAGATCGGCCTCGCTCATCACGGTCGGCCCTTGTGGTTCGCTGGGGCGCGAATATTCGGGCGCCAACTTTGCCAGACCGAAATCGAGAACCTTGGCGTGGCCGAGAGTGGTCACGTAGATGTTTGCTGGCTTAATGTCGCGATGAATGATGCCCTTACTGTGAGCCGCCTCCAGAGCGCTCGCAATATCGATTGCCAAGTTCAGCAATTGCTCCGTGGGTACAGGTCGACCCACAATCCGCTCGCGCAACGTCTGCCCTTCCAGCAACTCCATGGCAATAAAAGCCCGCCCAGACTGGTCGTCGATTTCATAAATCGTGCAAATGTTCGGATGATTCAACGCGGACGCCGCTTTGGCTTCGCGCTGGAAACGGCTCAGTGCTTGGGGATCGTGTGCTACGTCGTCAGGCAAGAATTTAAGGGCTACGAGACGCCCGAGTTTCACATCCTCGGCTTTGTAGACAACACCCATCCCGCCGCCGCCGAGCTTCGAAACGATGCGGTAGTGAGAGATTGTCTGCCCGATCATTGGACTGAAATCCTATGATCAGGGATCGGGCAAGTCAATCAGCGCAGAGGGGTTGTTGCTGATGCGTCTGGCAATAAATCTCGATAGCACTCAAATGGCGCGAGGACGTTGCGCCAATTACTCTCTTTGCGGCATAGACTACGATTGGACTGTCGAGGGATCAATGAGGCGCAGAAATTTCATCTTGGCTTTAAGCGTGCTGGTCATCGCGGCAGTTATCCCCGCCCGAAACGAATTGTGGCAGGCTGGCTCCCGGTCTTTTCATTTCGTCACCACATGGTGCCAACGGAGAGCGAAACTCAACGAACGACAGAAGCGAATAGACGCTGCCAGTAAAGACCTCACGGCCATTGAGCAAGCCGAGCTAGCCCATATTCAGAAGTGGGGGAAATTCGCAAAGCTAGAAGAATTGGTCTCAAATCGTGACCTCGGCCCGGAGATGACAGGGCGTCACGGCTACGTTTACAGCATCGGGTTGGAAGGTACCGCTATCACAACCAGCGCCTATTCGGCTCCCGGAGAGCAACTCCCTGCCGTTCTGCACACCGTCTCCGGCCCCGGCCTTGCCCCGGTCTTAGCCAGACTACAAAAAGAACATCAATGAGCGATATAGAGAT
>Ga0187779_10000953_pt1 | contig 18631 bp, 18 predicted proteins | sample 1015_Q2_SP10_10__FD_132435 | JGI IMG/M metagenome (GOLD analysis project Ga0187779, IMG submission 132435) | Tropical peat soil microbial communities from peatlands in Department of Meta, Colombia - 1015_Q2_SP10_10_MG | ecosystem: Environmental > Terrestrial > Soil > Wetlands > Peat | place... | reverse complement strand
GACGACCTTCGATCCGCGGAGGTCGGAGAGGAAGCGCGCCAGCGCCTCGGTCTCCCCCACCTCTCCGGGCACGAGCACCTCCGGCGGGACGCTCGGCGCGCCGCCGTAGTACTCGAGACAGAACGACTCGAGGATCGTCGCCGGATCGCGGCCGGCGACGTTCTCGAGGTGGAACGCGTAGCGGTCGATCAGGCGGCCGTCCCGCAGCGGGAAGACCTGCACCGCCGCCCGATCGCCGTCGACGGCGAGCCCGATCACGTCGACCGATCCGACCGCCCGCTTGTCCGCCGCCTGCCGCTGCGCGAGGCTCTCGATCGCAAAGAGCCGGTTCCGGTAGCGGGCAGCGTCCTCGAACCGCTCGGCGGCGGCCGCCTCGCGCATGCGCCGCTCAAGCTGGCGCACGATCGGCCTCGTCTCGCCCGAGAGGAACTCGATCACGCCCTCGATCAGCTCGCGATAGTCCTCGCGGGAGATCGCGCCGACGCACGGCGCCGTGCACCGCTCGATGTGGAAGTCGAGACACGGGATTCCGGAGTGCCGAGCCGGCTTCGGCCCCTCGCACGGCCGGAACTGGAAGACGCGATTGAGCACGTCGAGCGTCTCGCGCACCTTCTTGGCGTTCGCGTAGGGGCCGAAGTAGACCGTGCCTCGCCGATGCCGCTCCCGCGTGAACATCACCCGCGGGTACTCGTCGGCCACGGTCACGGCGATGTACGGGAACGACTTGTCGTCGCGCAGGCGGACGTTGAACGGCGGCCGGTGGCGCTTCACGAGGTTCTGCTCGAGGTGCAGCGCCTCCGCTTCGCTCTGCGTCACGATCACCTCGACGCGGGCGATCCGCTCGATCAGGCGGTCGATGCCGGGTCGCGCGTCGCCGCCGGCGAAGTACGTGCGCACGCGGGCGCGAAGCGACTTCGCCTTGCCGACGTAGAGGACGTCGTCGCGTTCGTCGCGAAAGAGGTAGACGCCGGGACCACTCGGAAGCGTCCCGATTCTCTTACGAATCGATTCGTCTTCCTTAGCAAACCCGCCGACCACGATGGCTAGCGTATCCACCCGATGAGCCGCCGAATCACGGCCCTCGTGACCGCCCTGGCGGCTCTGGCTCTCGCCCCGGCAGCCCAGGCGGGCGGCCCGACGATGACGATCGGCGCGGCCGAGGACATCGTCCGTCAGCCGGACCCCGTCCTCGCGCGCCAGAAGATGGCGCAGCTTGCAGCCGCGGGCTTCCGGGCCGTCCGCGTGACGTCGATCTGGGTCCCACCCGCGGCGGCGCCGACTCCCGGCGAGGTGCAGATCCTCACGAACGTGACGAACGCCGCTCAGGCCTACGGCGTGACGGTCTACGTCTCGATCTACTCCCCGGGCTCCAAGACGACCCCGCTCGGGCCGGACGCGATCAGCGAGTTCTCCCAGTACGCCGCGGCGCTCGTCCGGGCGGTGCCGGCGATCCGGAACGTGATCGTCGGCAACGAGCCGAACCTCAACCGCTTCTGGCTGCCGCAGTTCAATCCGGACGGCAGCGACGCGGCGGCCCCCGCCTACCTCGCGCTGCTCGCGCCGACGTACGATGCGATCAAGGCGGTCGACCCGAGCATCACCGTCTTCGGCGGAGCCCTCGCCCCCCGTGGGGTCGACAAGCCGAACACGGGACGAGACACCCATTCGCCGACCGCGTTCATCCTCGATCTCGGCGCGGCCTACCGCGCGAGCGGCCGGCAGGCGCCGATCATGGACGGGTTCGCTTTCCATCCGTACGGCGAGGCCTCGAACGTCTCACCGGACTTCGCGCACCCGAAGTCCACCTCGATCGGGCTCGCCGACTACGGCAAGCTCGTCGCGCTCCTCGGCCAGGCCTTCGACGGCACCGCACAGGCCGGATCGGGCCTGGCGATCCTCTACGACGAGTACGGCGTCGAGTCGACTCCCCCGGCTTCGAAGGCGAGCCTCTACACGGGCACGGAGCCGTCGACGACCCACCCGGTCGACGAGACCACGCAGGCCGCCAGCTACACACGCGCGCTCGGCCTCGCTTTCTGCCAGCCGAACGTCGTCGGCATCCTCCTCTTCCACTCCCAGGACGAGACCCCGCTCGCGAGCTGGCAGTCGGGCGTGTACTACGCGGACGGGACGCCGAAAGCGAGCTTCTACGCCGTGCAGAGCGCGATCGCCCGCGCGCGCGGCGGCTCGCTCGCGCGGTGTGACGGGCTCACCCTCGACGTCGTCCCGAGCATTCTCCGCTTCCCGACGGCGGCCGGCGTCAAGAAGGGCACGGCCACGTTCGTCGTCGCATGTCCGCTGGACTGCGCCGTCACGCTCTCGATCGTGCGCGCGGACGGAAAGACCGTCTGGACGCGCCGCCTGTACGCGCTCGCCGGACCGACGGCGCGCATCCCGCTCGGCAAGCTCCAGCTCGCCGGCGGCCAGTACTCGTTCACGGCGTCGATCGAGCAACCGGTGAACCCGGGGCTGCCGACGTTCCGGCAGGGCGCGACCTTCACGATCCCGTAGCCGGCGCGGCGCGCGTACGATTCGAGCGATGGCGGACACGTCGGGATACGAGCGGATCGAGGGCGTCCAGGTCGGACAGTACGTCTCCTACCGGTTCTTCCGTATCGACCGCACGTGGAGGCGGCTCCCGATCGAGGAGCGCGTCGCCGGCAAGGACGCGTTCGCGGACGTGATCGACGAGTGGGCCGAGCGGATGGAGGGGTTGCGGGTCTACACGACGACCGGCGTCCGCCCGGAGTCCGACTTCTTCCTCTGGCAGATCACCGAGCGCTACGAGGACCTGATCGAGCTCGGCGCGGCGCTCAACGGGACGCCGCTCGCCGCGTGGCTCGAGACGCCCTACTCCTTCCTCGCGACGACGAAGCCGTCCGTCTACACGGACAAGAAGCGCGTCCGCCAGGGTCGCGTCATCCCGCGGAACGCGCCCTACCTCGTCGTCTACCCGTTCGTGAAGCGCCGCCCCTGGTACTTCCTCACCTTCGAGGAGCGGGCGGAGGCGATGCGCGAGCACGCCGAGGTGGGCGCGAAGTTCGTCACGATCACGAATCACACGACCTACTCGGTCGGGATCGACGACCAGGAGTTCATGCCGGCCTTCGAGTGCGAGGAGCCCGCCGACTTCATGCACCTGATGCTGACGCTGCGCGAGACCGAGGCGTCGCGCTGGACCGAGCGCGACACGCCGATCTTCGTCGGCAAGCGGGTCGAGATCCGCGCAGCGCTCGATGCCCTCGACGGCGCGACCACGTCCGTCCGCAACTAGGCCGCTACGTCGTGTAGCGGTGCTCGTCGCGCCAGACGCGCCACGCTGCGTACGCGCACGCGACGAGGACGACGCCGGCCGCGATCGTCCCGCGCCCGCCCGGGCGAAGCCCGATGTACGTCCCGACGTCGACGACGGCGAGGACGATCGCCGAGTAGAACACCCGCCGCCCCTGCTCCGACCACGTCTCGATGTCGCTTCGCCGCTCCCGCCAGACCAGGAAGAGGAAGAACGCGACGGCCAGGAAGAACGCGATCCGCAGGAGCCCGCCGACCGTGGCGAGCACCGGCTCGAGCGAGAACGCGACGATCACGGCGGCCACGAGCGCGATCAGGGCGAAGCCGCGGACGGTCGGGTTGGAGAGGAATCGCTTCACGTGGCGGTCATGTACGCCCGCACGGCGAGGATCCCGGCGAGGCCGGTCAGCCCCGAGAACCAGAGCAGCCGCTTCCGGCTGTCCGCGGGCGCGTAGAACCAGGGCGCCAGCGCGGCGCCGAGCGCAAGCGACCCGTACAGGTAGTGGAGCCGGTCCGCCGCACGGCGGTGGTCGGACAGGAGCAGCAGACCGAGACCGACCTGCGCGACGAGCAGTGTCTGCGCGATCGCGAGCAGGTGGGCGGTGATCGGCCCGGCGCCCCGCCTGCTCCAGTAGCGGAGCCCCCCCGTGAGCGCCGCGGCGGCGCACGCGACGAGGACGAGGACGGCGACGATCCGGTGGGCCGTTAGCATGGCGGAACGGTAACCGCGCACGGACGGCGCCGCCGCCGAGGAGGGCCGATGGTCGAGGAAGGCAAGCCTGCGCCCGCGTTCTCGCTGACGAGCGACACCGGTGAGACCGTGACGCTCGAATCCCTGCGAGGCAAGCCGGTCGTCCTCTACTTCTATCCCAAGGACAACACCCCGGGGTGCACGCGCCAGGCGTGCGGGATCCGCGGCGCGTGGAGCGAGTTCCAGCGCCGCGGCGCGGTCGTGCTCGGCGTGAGCCCCGACTCGGAGCGCTCGCACGTCAAGTTCAAGGAGAAGTACGACCTCCCGTTCACGCTGCTCGCCGATCGGGACCACATCGTGGCCGAGGCGTACGGCGTCTGGGTCGAGAAGAAGAACTACGGCAGGACCTCCATGGGCGTCGAGCGCTCGAGCTTCGTGATCGACGTCGACGGGAACATCGCGAGGATCCTCCGCCGGGTGAAGCCGGACGAGCACGCGGACGACGTGCTCGCGGCACTGCCCTGAGCTCGAGCCGATTCGCCCTGTGCGCGCCGCCGCGCCCGGGGAGGCTGGATGCGGATGAGAGGACTTGAACCTCCACGCCCTTACGGGCACACGGACCTGAACCGTGCGCGTCTACCAATTCCGCCACATCCGCGCGGCAGCGGGCATTCTACCCGCACCTTCCGGGCCGTCTCGACGTCTCATCGATCATGACCAGGGGTCTCGTCACGTCAGCAGCACTTGCCGCCCTCGTCGCGGCCGTGATCGGCGGCAGCCTGGCGACGACCGCCCTCCGGGCCACGTCGAGCGAGCCGACGACGGAGGTCGTCGTCACGCTCCACGCACCGCCCCTCGGCCGGTCTCGGAGCACTGCGGCGGCGGACGCACTCGACCGCGGTCAGCGGGCATTCGAACGCGAGCTCCAGGGCGCGCTGCCCGATGCGCGCCTCCGCTGGCGCTATCGCCTCACGCTCGACGGTGCCGCAGTCGTGCTTCCGGCCGGTCAGGTCGGACGCCTCAGCCGCCTGCCGGGAGTGAGCGCCGTCTACCAGGGCACGAGCTACAGGCTCGATCAGGATCAGGTCTCGGCCGCACCGACCGATCCGGTGACGTGGACGCCCGGACTGCCGGCCGACGGCGAGGGCATGAAGATCGGGATCATCGACGGCGGCGTCGACCAGGCCCATCCCTACTTCGATCCGGCCGGGTACACGATGCCGCCCGGCTTCCCGAAGGGCCAGATCGCCTACACGACGGCCAAGGTGATCGTCGCGCGGTCGTTCCCACCGCCCGGGCCGACGACGGCAGCCGAGCGCGCGCCCTTCGACGAGGCGTCGTCGAGCTCGGCGCATGCGACACACGTGGCGGGCATTGCAGCGGGAGACGCCGGGACGCGCACGAGCAACGGCGCCGTGATCTCGGGTGTCGCGCCCCGGGCCTACATCGGCAACTACCGCGCCTACACGGCTCCCACGGACGGCGGCGTCGGCGAGGACGGGAATGCGCCCGAGGTGGTCGCTGCGATCGAGGCGGCGGTCGCGGACGGCATGGACGTGATCAACCTCTCGATCGGCGAGGCCGAGACCGAGCCGACGCGCGATCCGATCGCGCTCGCGCTCGACGGCGCCGCGGCGTCCGGGGTCGTGCCGGTAGTCGCCGCCGGGAACGACTTCGAGGTCTTCGGTCACGGCTCGATCACCTCCCCGGGCTCGTCGGCGCTCGCGATCACGGTGGGTGCGGTGACGGCCCCTGCGGACGGATCGGTCGGGACGATGGCGTCCTTCTCCTCGGTGGGACCGAGCCCGCTGTCGCTCCGGTTGAAGCCGGACGTCGTCGCTCCGGGCGTCTCGATCCTGTCGTCCGTTCCGGGCGGGTGGGGCACGATGTCGGGGACGAGCATGGCGACGCCGCAAGTCGCAGGGGCCGCAGCGCTGCTGCGCGAGCTCCACCCCGACTGGACGGTCGCTCAGCTCAAGGCGGCTCTCGTCGAGACCGGAGACGACGTCTGGGCGGACGACGACCACACGGCTCCTGCCCGGCCGACCTTCGAGGGCGGCGGCGAGGTCGACCTCCCCAAGGCGGACCAGCCGCTGTTCTTCGCAGCGCCGAGCTCACTCTCGTTCGGGCTGCTCCGGGAGGCGGCGGACACGACGCGCACCGTCTCGCTCACCGACGCGGGCACCGACCTCACGAGCGGTGCGGGGACGTGGTCGGTCGCGGTCGAGCAGTTCGGCCCCGCGGCCGGCGTCGCGGTCACCGCCCCGCAGACCGTCGGCGTCCCGGGTCAGCTGCCGGTCACCGTCACGACGTCGGCGAGCGCGCCCGAGCGGGACGTCTCGGGCTACGTCGTCCTCACGAAGGACGGGCAGACGCGGCGGATCCCGTTCTGGCTCCGCGTCACGCATCCCCGCCTGCCGGGCGAGCCGGTGATCGTCCTGACGAAGCCGGGCACCTACAGCGGCGACACGCGCGGCGGGCCGAGCCGCGTCTCGACGTACCGGTATCCGGACATCCCCAGCGAGCCGGGGCTGGCAGCGGTGCTGGCCGGCCCCGAGCGCGTCTACCGAATCAGGATCCCGCGTGCGGTGGCGAACTTCGGGGTCGTCATCCTCGCGCGCGCCCGAGGCGTCCACGTCGTCCCGCGCGTCGTGGAAGGCGACGACGAGAACCGGCTGACGGGCTACGCAGGCCTGCCCGTCGTGCTCAACCCCTACCTCGCGATCTACGACGACTCGGTCCTCTCCGCCGGCGCGCTGCTACCGGCCGCGGGCGAGTACGAGCTCGTGTTCGACAGCCCGACCGCCGCGGGGGCGGGGAGCTTCGTGTTTCGCTACTGGGTCGACGACGTGACGCCGCCGACCGCGGTGCTCCTCACGCGCAGGATCGCCGCCGGAAAGCCGCTCGCCGTCCGCGTCGCCGACAGCCAGTCCGGAGTCGACCCCGCGACGATCGGCGTGCTCGTGGACGGCCGACCCCGCCAGTTCTCGCTCACGTCCGGAGTCGTGAAGATCGAGGCCGGCCGGCTCGCGCCCGGTCGCCACCGCCTCCGGCTCCAGGTCTCCGACTACCAGGAGACGCGGAACATGGAGAACGTCGCGGCGATCCTGCCGAACACGAGGCGGCTGGCCGCCACCTTCGTCGTGGGCTGAGCCCGGCTCCGGCTGCTAGGGACCGTCTCGGCGACGGCCGGACTCTCGCTCCTCGATGGTCGGCAGGTTCGCGAGATCCCGTTCGACGCTGGCGACGAACTCCTCGTCGTCGGTGCGGACGAGCCTGAGGCTCGCCTTCCGCTTCTCGCGCTCGCGTCTGCGCCGGGCGTCGGCGCCGATCAGGGCGCCGAGCCGCTTCCACTCGGCGGCGACCACGAGTGCCGCAGCGAGGGCGAGCAGCACGATCCACGGCCAGCTCACGGCACGATTGTAGACCGCCGACTCGCATCCGCCGATGCCAGTTTCGCGCCGGATTCGCTAGACGAGCTCGAGCGCCCTGCGGGCGCGCTCGGCCGCCGGACGTGCTGCGCACCCCTCGACGTGGTCGTTGACCAGACCCATCGCCTGCATGAACGCGTAGACGGTGGTCGGCCCGACGAAGCTCCAGCCGCGGCGCTTGAGGTCCGTCGCGAGCGCCTGCGATTCCGGCGTCTGCGCCAGCTCGCGCAGCGCCTCCCAGGTCGGACGCGAGGGCCGCGTTGCGGGATCGGGCTCGAACCGCCAGACGTAGGCGGCAAGAGAGCCTTCGGCGTCGACGAGCTCGACGCACCGTCGCGCGTTGTTGATCGTCGACTCGATCTTGCCGCGATGACGAACGATCGAGGTGTCGCCGAGCAGTCGCTCGACGTCACGGTCGTCGTAGCGCGCGACGGCGTCGAAGTCGAAGCCGGAGAACGCGCGTCTGAACGCTTCGCGCTTGCGCAGGATCGTCAGCCACGAGAGCCCGGCCTGGAACCCCTCCAGGCAGAGCTTCTCGAACAGCCTCCGGTCGTCGGTGACCGGGAAGCCCCACTCCGCGTCGTGGTAGGAGCGGTAGTCGTCGCTCGACGCGCCCCAGCAGCAGCGCGCGACCCCGTCCTCGCCGACGACGACCCCGTCGGTCATCCCTTCGCGTAGATCTGCATCGGCAGTCGGGAGAGCGGCACGCCGCCGCCGGCCGTGACGAGCCACGTCTCCTGCATGTAGAGGCAGTCCTCCCCGTTCGGTGCGATCGCGTGCGGGTGCATCGAGAAGACCATGTTCTCCGACAGCACCGTGTCGACGCCCTCGCCGACCTTCGGATGCTCGATCATCGTCATCCCGATCGAGTGGCCCGTGACGTGGCCGAGATGGAAGCCGCGGTCGACGAAGCCCTTCGCGACCGCGCGGTGCACGTCGTGCGCGGTCGCGCCCGGCCGCATCGCGGTCCTCGCTGTCTCGAAGTACTCGCCGTAGGCGTCGAGCATCTCCTGCGTCGGCCCGCTCCAGCCGCGGTCGCGGGCGGCGATCGCGCGAGACACCTCGACCCAGTGCATCCCCGGCCCCGCGACCTCGAGCGAGGGCAGGAGGAAATCGCCGAGCACCTCGTCTCGGCGCGCGATCTTGAACTCGGGGAGCGCCTTGCTGCTCGGACCCGTGAGCACCATGTTCATCGTCAGGCGGCCGCAGCCCTCCGCGACGAAGAACTCCTCGGCCGCGGCCATCACGTCCGCCGCCGACCTGCCTTCCGCGTAGTGGTCGAAGAAGATCTCGAACCCGCGCTCGTTGATCCGGACGCTGTCCCGCACCGACTCGAGCTCCGCCTCGCTCTTGACCGCGCGAGCCAGGTCGAACTCGACGTCGAACGGGACGAGCTCGAGACCGTCGAGCGCCGCGTGGTCGCGGACGGTCATGACGTAGTCGAGGCCGTAGACGCCGACCCGCCGCCAGCCGGCGCTCCGTGCTCGCTCGGCGATGTGCGCGCCCGGCCGGTCGACGAAGACCTGCTCGAGCCGAGCCGTCCCGTGCTCGCCGACGTACCGCGCCTCGCTCGGGAAGACGATCGTCGCGTCGCCGGCGGCGGGGAGCACCACGTACGCGTAGCGGTGGACGATCTGGAAGCCGGAGAGGTACGTGACGGACCCCTCGAAGCCCGTGTACTCGGAGCCGGCGACGATCAGCGCGTCGAGCTCGTGGGCCGTCATCGCGGCCCGGACGTTGGCGTGCCGGCGCTGCAGCTCGGCGTTCAGGTCCATGACGATTCGACTCCTTTGATCAGTGCGGTGACGGCGTCGTTGAGCGGTGTCGGCACGTCGAGCTCCCGCCCGAAGCGTGCGATGCCGCCGTTCAGATGGTCGATCTCGGTCAGCCTGCGGGCCTCGACGTCCTGCAGCATGCTCGCCTTGTGGCCGTAGGCGACGTCCGGTCGAGCGGCGTGGTCGATCAGCTCCTCCGGATCCGCGTCGAGGACGATGCCCTGGGCAGCGGCGACCGCCTTGCCCTCGTCGACCAGCCGGCTGACGAGCGTGCGCAGGCCTTTGTCCTCGCAGACACGTCCGTGCGTGAGCCCGGTGAGGGCGCCGATCGGATTGGTCGAGGCGTTGAAGATCACCTTCCGCCACTGCGGCGGCCGGGCGTCGGCGACGGCGTGCGCCGGCATCCCCGCCCGCGTGCATGCGTCGGCCAGGCGGGCGACCTCCTCGGCCGGGGCCGGCTTCGGCTCGAACGGGCCGAACGTCGTGTCGCCCTTCACGTCCCACTGGACGACGCCCGGCTCGAGGAGCTTGCCCGCCGGGAACGTCGTGCCGCGGATCACGCGCTCGACGTGCGCGGCGAGCGTCTCCTCGTTGCCGACGCCGTTCATCACGGACGCGACACAACCCCGGGCGAACGCGTGCGCCGTCGCCTCGATCGCGCCCGCGGCGTGCATCGCCTTGGTCGCCACGATCCCGAAGTCGCACGGCGGCAGCACGTCGGGATCGCTCGTGGCACGCGGCCGGCCGAGCACGTCGCCTGCCCCGCGAAGCCGCAAGCCGTTTTCGTTGATGGCGTGAACATGCGCTTCGTTCAGGTCGAAAGCCCACGTCTCGACGTCGTCGAGCGTCGCGAGGTTCGCTGCGAAGAGCGACCCCACGGCCCCGCAGCCGACGACGCAGACCCTCATGCGACCTGCCGCCGCCGCCACAGGGTCACGACCCAGCGGAGCGAGAACTCGCGGCCGCCCGTGAGACCGGACGGACGCAGGACGAGCGTCGCGGCCATGATCGCGCCGACGGCGACGAGCCGCGTCCCGGTCGGGAGGTCGAGGTGGAAGCCGACGTTGATGCCCGACTCGGCCTGGCCGAGGAACGAGTCGAGGCCGCTGATCGCAAGCGCGCCCAGCACCGCGCCCCAGAGGCTCGCCGCACCGCCGACGACCAGCATCGCGAGGCTGAGGAGCGTCTGCTCGAGATAGAGCTGATTCGCGGTCAGCGTGCCGATCTGGTGGACGTAGAGCGCACCCGCGAACCCCGACAGGGCGCCGGAGAGCGTGAACGCCCAGAGCCGTTGCCGGTGCACGCTGATGCCCACCGCCTGCGCCGCGGCCGGATCCTCCCGGGTGGCGCGGAGCTGTCGCCCGTACCGCGTGTGCTGGTAGGCGAACGCGATCGCGATCACGACGATCGCGCCGACGCTCGCCTGCAACAGCCCCGTGGTCTCCGTGATCGACGACAGCGTGCCTGCCCCTGGGCCGATCCTCGTCCACTCGGTGAGCACGTTGTTCGTGATCTCGAGCACCGCCAACGTGGCGATGCCGGCCGCGAGCCCCGACAGGCGCATCAGGACGACCCCGGCGACGAGCGCGTAGACGGCCCCGATCGCGGTCGCGAGGACGAAGGACGTGGCATTCCCCACGCTGTGGTCCCGGAGGAGCGGGAACGCGGTCGGCAGCTCGCCGACCTTCGTCCCGACCGGCACCGTCATGATCCCGGCCACGTAGGCGCCGACCGCGACGAAGCTGATCTGCCCGAACGAGAGCACGCCCGAGTTGCCGACGAACACGTAGAGGGCGACCACGATGGCGACGGACACGATCGCCGTCTCGAAGTAGATCGCCGTGGCGATCGAGGTGAACGAGCCCACGCCGCCGACGAGCGCGACGAGCGCGCAAGGCCCGGCGAGCTGGACCAGCGAGGACGGCTTCATACCCGCTCCACCGAGGACGAGCCGGTACGGGAGAAGAGCCCGGCCGGACGGATCACGAGCACGACGATGACGAGCGAGAAGAGAACGGTCGGCAGGTACGCGCTCTTGTCGGTCGGCAGCGCGCCGTTGATCACGCCCGATGCGAAGCCGATCAGGAACCCTCCGAGGGTCGCCGTCCAGAGCCGGTCGATGCCGCCGACGACGACGCCGACGAGAACGACGATCGTGTCGAGCAAGGCGAAGTCGTTCTGGACGTACGGCTGCCGGGCGGTGAGGAGCACGGCCACGGCTGCGGCGATCAGGCCGGACAGGAGCACGGCGATCGAGATCACACGGTTCGCGCTCACACCGAGCAGCCGCGCGGTGGTGAAGTCGGTCGCGGCCGCCCGCATCTGCAGGCCGATCGTCGTTCGACCGAGCAGCAGCGCCAACGCTCCGAGCGCGACGGCCGCGACGACGAGCGAGACGATCGTCACCTTGCGCACGTCGACCCCGCCGATCGTGACCGCCTGCTGGAGCTGGGCGACCGCCGCCGCCGGGACACCGAGCTGGCCCTGCACCTCGAGCACGACGAGGAGCGCCACGCTCTGCAGGAGGAACGAGACCGCGAAGGTCGCGACGAGCATCACGGCCGGCGACTGCGTTCTGAGCGGCCGGAAGACGGCGAGCTCCATCGCGAGCGACAGCCCGAGCACGACGCCGAAGCAGGAGAGGATCGCAGCCCAGGTCGGCCAGCCGGCCCGGCTCGCGTAGGCGATCGCGAAGGCGCCGCCCATGACGAGCTGGCCGTACGCGAAGTTCACGAGGCGCAGCACGCCGAAGACGAGCCCGATCCCGACGGCCATCAAGGCGTAGATCGCGCCTTGACCGAGCGCGTCGACCAGATTCTGGGCGTCGACGGCTCCGAGCGTCATGCGGCGAAGAACGCGGCGACCATGCGGTCGGTGTCGTCGGCGTCGGCCGGTCCGAGCGTGAGGCGGAGCGTGCCGTTCGAGATCAGGTACGTGCGGTCGGCGAACGCGACGGTGCGCTGGGCCCGCTGCTCGACGAGGAGCACCGTGACGCCGCGCCGGCGGATCTCCGCGAGCGCGTCGAAGACGACGTCCACGATCTTCGGTGCGAGCCCGAGCGACGGCTCGTCGAGCAGGAGGAGGTCGGGGCTGGCGACGAGCGCGCGGCCGATCGCGAGCTGCTGCTGCTGCCCGCCCGAGAGGACGCCCGCGGGTCGCCCGCGGAACTCGTAGACGATCGGAAACAGCTCGTAGACCGACTCCATGTCCTCACGGGCACCCGCTCGCGACCGGCGGCCGGAGAGCCCGAGCCGGAGGTTCTCCTCCACGGTCAGCGAGGCGAAGATGCGGCGCCCTTCCGGCACGAGCGCGACACCCCTGCGCGCGACGCGCTCGGGCGCCAGGCGGTGCAGCGTCGAGCCGTTCAGCCGGATCTCACCCGCCTCGCACGGGACGAGCCCCATCACGGCGTGCAGCAGCGTCGACTTCCCTGCGCCGTTCGGGCCGATCAGGCCGACGATCTCCCCCTGGCGCACCTCGATCGAGACGCCGCGCACGGCCGACACCGCCCCGTACCGCACGCCGAGCCCGCTGACCTCGAGCACGGGTGGTGGCGCGCTCACTCGCCGTCCCCGTGGATCGCGCTCTCGCCGAGGTAGGCGGAGGCGACGTCGAGGTTGCCGCGAATCTCCTGCGGCGTGCCCGCGGCGAGCGTCCGGCCCTGGTCGAGGACGTGGATGCGGTCGCAGACCTCCATGATCAGCGCCATGTTGTGGTCGATCAGCAGGACGCCCGCGTCGTGGTCGTCGCGCAGCGAGCGGATGAGGTCGGCGAACTCGGGCACCTCCGCTTCGGGCAGCCCTGCCGCCGGCTCGTCCAGCAGGACGTAGCTCGGCTCGGTCGCGAGCGCGCGCGCGACGCCCAGGCGTCTCTCGCTTCCGTGGGCGAGCGACCCCGCGGGCCGATCCGCGGCGGACTCCAGCCCGAGCAGCCCGAGCAGCTCATCCGCCCGCCGACGCGCCTTCCCGGGTGGAGCGCCCACGCCGAGAGCCGCCACCTCGACGTTCTCACGCACGGACAGCTCCCGGAAGGAACGGCTGTGCTGGAACGTCCGCGCGAGACCGGCACGACCGCGCCGATGCGCGCTCCACCTCGTCACGTCCTGACCGTCCAGCTCGATGCTGCCGCTCGTCGGGCGGTCGAAGCCCGTCATCACGTTGACGAGCGTCGTCTTCCCTGCCCCGTTCGGGCCGATCAACCCGACGACCTCGTGCCGGCGGAGCTCGAGGGTCACGTCCTCGAGGGCGTGGACCCCCTCGAACGAGCGCGAGACGGCGGCGGCCCGGAAAGCTCCGGGCCGCCGCGCCTCCGCCGGAGTGACGGCGTCGACCACTCCCCTCGACTCAGCCGATGTTCGCCGGGGACGACGCGGTCACGAGACCGACGAGCTTCAGCACGTTGTTGTCGATCTCGATCACGCGGTACTGCCGGCCGAACACCGAGTGGTACTGCTTGGAGAAGCTGACGAGGCCCGAGATCGTCGGCACCTTGTGGAACTTCTCCATCTGCGCCGCGAGCGCGGCGCCGTTCGTCGAGCCGCCGGCACGCTTGATCGCGATCACGATGCCGTCGATCGCCGCGGCGCCCGTGACGAACCCGCCCGTGCCTGCGTGGACCTGCTTGGCGAGCAGGTTGACGGCCGGGTTCGGGTCGTCGCCCGCGATCGACGCGTACGTGACGGCGTAGTAGTTCGTCACCGCCGGGTTCTTCGTCACCCAGTAGGTGCCATCGCCGGCCCACGAGTTGAGGATCGGGGTCTTGTTCCCGAGCGACCTGAGGCCGGAGACGAACGCCGGCAGCTCGCCGAACGACGTCGAGGTGACGTACACGTCTGCCTTCACGCCGTTCAGCCGCGAGACCGCGTTCCCGACGTCGTTCTGGCCGGTCGTGTAGCTCTCCTCGTCGACGATCTTGCCGCCGAGCTGGGTGAACCGGACCTTGAACGCCTGGACGATGTTCTTGAAGTAGATGAGCAGGTTGTTCGTGGCCAGCCCGGCCGTCCGCCAGCCCTTCTGCTTGTACGCCCACTCCGCCATGGCCGCGCCCTCGTCCTGGGCGACGTTGCCGAAGCTGAACGCGAGCTTGCCCTTGGGGCCGAAGCGCTTCGGGCCCATCTGGTCGGTACCGATGCACGGCGCGACCGTGAGCATCCCGTGGTTGAGGAACTCCTGGGTTGCCGGAGCGGCGAACTCGACGTCGCACGTGACCATGCCGATCACGGCACCCTTGCCGATGAGGCTCGCGGCGCAGGCCTTCGACTTCGCCGGGTTCGAGTTCTGCGTGTCGCAGGTGATGATCTTGAGGCGGCGGCCGTCGACCCCGCCCTGCTTGTTGATCTTCGAGATCTCGATCCCGGCCGCGGCGAGCGCCGGCCCGTCGAAGGGCGCCATGTTGCCCTTCAGGTCGGTCGGATAGCCGATGATGATCGGCCCCTTGCCCGCAGCCGTCGCCGAGCTCGCGACGACGATCGCGATCGTGCAGACCGCCGCCAGCGCGACGGCGATCACAGCGTTCTTCCTCAGTGACATCACACCCTCCTGGTGCGTGCTTCCGGTGACGGGTCTTCTTCGGCGGCGACTCGAAACGACGCCTCCTTCGCCTTGACGAGCCGGTACAGCGCGGTGTGCAGGGGAACCGGAACGCCGTGTCGCTCGGCCTCGCGCACGAGCGCTCCGGTGATCAGGTCGATCTCGGTCTCGCGGCGGGCCTCGACGTCTTCGAGCATCGACGGGGAGTGCGCGCTGCCGCGCCGGGTCGCGAGGACGTTCATCTCCCACGGATCGTCGTGCAGCTCGACGCCCGCGGCCGCCGCGACGGCCTTGCCTTCGTCGACCAGGTCGTGGACGAGGTGGCCGAGGTCGGTCGGCGCGTCCTCGGCGGCGAAGTGCGGATCGTGCGGGAGCCCGGTGAGCGCGGCGACCGCATTGACGGTGGCGTTGAAGATCAGCTTCGACCACCGAGCCGGCCGGAGGTCCGGCAGCGCCTCCGCCTTCAGGCCCGACCGCCGGATCAGGCCCGCGATCGCCTCCACCTGCTCGAACGGCGTCTCCTCGTACGGGCCGAGCCACGTCTCCGTGTCGAGGATGTACTCGACCTCGCCGTCGCTCACCTTCGTACCGCTCATGAAGGTCACGGCCGAGACGATCGGCCAGTCTCCGTGCGCGCGCACGACCTCCTCGGCGCCGAGCCCGTTCAGCACGGTCATGATCGTCGCGTCGGCGAAACGGCCCTCGAGCGCGGCGGCCGCGTCCTCGAGCCCGGTCGCCTTCGTCGCCACGATGCCGAGGTCGAACGGCCGGAGCTCGTCCGGCTCGCTCGTGGCGTGCACGCGGGCGTGGAGGTCGCTCCGGCCGGTGACGCGAAGGCCGTCCGCCTCGAGCGTCGTCGCGTGGTCGCGCCGCCGGGTGAGCACGCTCACGTCCGCCACCTGGGCGAGATGGCCGGCGAAGAGGCTTCCGATCACACCACCCCCGATGACGCAGACCCGCTCGATCACCTATGCGAGCGCCGCCGCCGTCTCGTGGGCCTCCCGGAAGCGCGGGACGACATCCGCGGCGAAGAGCTCCTGGTTCTTGATCGCCATCCAGTGCGGTGCGCCGCCCGCGTTCACCGTGATCCCGATCTCGGAGATGCCCTCGCAGACCGCCCGTGTCTCCTCGATCCTCGCGGCGATCTCGTCCGGTGTCCCGACCCAGACGTAGTCCTCCTCGACGAGCTGCTCGAAGGGCATCGCCGCGAGCTGCTCCATGATCCCCGCCGTGTAGAAGCCGTAGCCGGCCTTGATCAGCTCGTCTGCAGGCGGCTTCTCGTACTCGAGGAGCGGCGAGCTGTTCCCGTAGATGAACGCGCTGACCCAGTCGCGCGCCTCACGGAGCGCCGTCCCGCGGTCCTCGTCGAGGTGACAGGCGTGGATCCAGACGATGTCGGGTGTCGTGCCGTGCTGCGCGCAGCGCTCCCGATAGAGGTCGAGCTGCGCCTCGAGCGCCTTGTAGGGAAGGAGCGGCGGCACGGCAACCCCCCAGCCGTGCTCCGCCGCGAGCTCGTACGTGCGGTCCGAGGTGCCGCCGAGGAAGATCCGGAACGTCCGACCGGGGAACGGCACGACGTGCGAGTCGGCGACGTGGAAGAACTCGCCGTCGTGCGAGAAGCGCTCGTTGCCGAGCGCCTCGAACAAGAGGTCGACAGCCTCCTCGTAGCGCGGCCGTGCGTCCTCGTCGAGCGGCACGCCCGCCTTGGGCGGGATCCAACCATGCCCGCGGCCGACTCCCCATTCGTAGCGCCCGCCGGTGAGGATGTCGGTCACCGCGATCGCAGAGGCGAGCACGGTCGGGTTGTGGTACGGGAGCGCATGGAGCATCGTCCTGAAGTGGATCTGCTTCGTCCGCTGCGCGGCCGCGGCGAAGAGGGCCGTCGGGTTCGCCGAGATCGAGAACTTGGGGAAGAAGAAGTGCTCGATCACCGCGTAGCAGTCGTAGCCGAGCCGATCGGCGTTCACGATCTGCTCGAGCACCTCGGCATACATCTGCTCGGGTGTCTTGCCGGGATGCAGCTGGATCTCGGAGTACAGGCTGAACCTCATCCGCAGCTCACCTCGTTCCGCCGTGACATGTCAACGCGCGTTCGAGTATCCACCGCCGTAACATGACAGTCAACCGCGCTTCGCACGCCGGCCAGGAAGCCCGCGACCCGGCCGGCCGTGGAGCTCCTCGCCCGCCGCGAGGCGCCGGAGCTCGTCGTCGGTGACGAGGCCGCGCTTCTCGGTGCCGAGCCGCTTCACCTCCGCCAGCAGGCGCGGCCACTCGTCCTCCGGCACGTCGAGGGCGAGCTCGGCGACCTTGATCCGGATCGAGTCGATGCCGCTCTTCTTGCCGAGGACGATCCCGCGGTCCTGGCCGACGAGCTCCGAGGCATACGGCTCGATCGCGGACGGGTCGTGGAACTGCGCCGCGACCGCTCCTGACTCACGGACGAACAGGTTGTCGCCGGTGACGGCCTTCCAGGGGGCGAGCGGCGTCCCCGCCCGCCCGGCGACGAGCTGCGAGAGCTCGCGCGCCTTGGTCAGGTCGAGCCTCGTCGGCACGCCGTAGAGCGCCTCGAGCGCGAGCGCCACCTCGACCAGGTCGGCGTTCCCTGCGCGCTCCCCCATGCCGTTGACCGTGCCCTGCACCCACGCCGCACCGGCCTGCACCGCCGCGACCGCCGCAGCGGTCGCGAGCCCGAAGTCGTCGTGGCCGTGCCAGTGCACCGGGACGTCCTGGCCGAGGAGGTCGACGGCCTCCCCGACGAGGAGGGCAGCCGCCTCGGGCGTCGCGATCCCGATCGTGTCGACGACGACGACCTCCTTTGCGCCCGCCTCGACCGCAGCGTCGTACGCGCGCCGGAAGAACTCGAGCTCCGAGCGCGATGAGTCGACGCCGAAGAACGCCACCGTGATCCCGTGCTCTGCGGCGAACGAGACCGAGCTGCGGATCCGCGCGAGCATCGTCTCGCGCGAGACCCCGAGAGCGGCGAGCTTCGCATCGGAGATCGGGCTCTCGATCACCGATGCACCGACGCCGAGCTCGACGAGCGCTTCGACGTCCGCCTGAACGGCACGTGAGAAGCCCCAGATCTCGGCGCGAAGCCCGGCCCCGGCGATCAGCTCGACGGCACGCCGGTCGTCGGCGGAGACGCGAGGGAAGCCTGCCTCGATGCGATCGACCCCGGCGGCGTCGAGGGCCCGTGCGAGCTCGAGCTTCTCCTCGGGCATCAGGACGACGCCGACCGACTGCTCGCCGTCCCGAAGTGTCGTGTCGTAGAGGCCGATCGTGCGGCGCGGCTGCGGGTCGAGCGCCTGCTCGTTGATCGTCCCGGTCCAGATCTTCGAGCGGTCGAGCCCGGTCATCGCGCGCGCCCGCTCACCCTGTGCATCCTTTGGCACGCAACCGTCACACCCAGGGACAGTCCCCGATTGTCGGCCCGAGCGGACGGGTGTGGAGAGATTGGCACGGTTTTCGGCGCGTCTCGGCTACCAGCGCACCCGCGGCGGCGCCGGCTCGCCGTGCCCGTCCTGCCACGAAACCACAGGGTTGCGGAGCACGCCGATGCGCTCGATCTCGCACTCCATCACGTCGCCGGGCCGCAGGTAGAGGGACGCCGCGTCCTCCGAGAAGCCCGCGACGCCCGAGACCGTGCCGGTCGAGAGGACGTCGCCGGCGGAGTAGCCGAGCGCCGAGTAGTGCGAGAGGATCTCGGGGATCGTCACGCTCATCCGGCCGGAGTGGGACTCCTGCCGTGCCTCCCCGTTCACCCGCAGCTCCATCCGGAGATCGTGCGGGTCGGGGACCTCGTCCGGCGTCACGATCCAGGGGCCGAGCGGGCAGAACGTGTCGATCGCCTTGCAGAACGAGAAGACGCCGGAGCGCATCTCGCGCCGCTGGATGTCGCGCGCCGTGATGTCGTTG
>Ga0187779_10000951_pt1 | contig 18638 bp, 18 predicted proteins | sample 1015_Q2_SP10_10__FD_132435 | JGI IMG/M metagenome (GOLD analysis project Ga0187779, IMG submission 132435) | Tropical peat soil microbial communities from peatlands in Department of Meta, Colombia - 1015_Q2_SP10_10_MG | ecosystem: Environmental > Terrestrial > Soil > Wetlands > Peat | place... | reverse complement strand
GCGCGCGAGTTGGCAAATAAATCAAGAGTCTCAGGACTGATGAGCGGCATCAACCAGATCAACAAGGAGACAAGGACAATGCCTCAGTTACTTCCCGACCAGAGTTTCTATCCTTCAGCCCGCGCACATGGAACGGCGTTACCTGGTGGTTCCCGGACTGCGGTCTTCCCGCATTCACATCCTTGACACCAAGCCCGATCCCCGCAAGCCGGCGCTGAACAAGGTGATTGAGCCCGAGGAAGTGAAGAGAAAATCCGGCTACAGCCGCCCTCATACCACGCACTGCGGACCGGACGGCATCTACATGAATGCCATCGGTTCGGCGGAGGGCCAGGGGCCGGGCGGAATTTTTGTTCTTGATGCGGAAACCTTCCAGATCAAGGGGCCGTGGGAAGCGGACCGCGGCCCCCAATACCTGGCTTACGACTTCTGGTGGCACTTGGGACATGACACCATGATCACCAGCGAGTGGGGGACGCCGGACATGGTGGAGAACGGTGTGAACCCCGAGCTGCTGCTGGGCGGCAAGTACGGGCATGCGCTCCACGTTTGGAACCTGGACAAACGGCGCCATCGCCAGGTGTTGGACCTGGGGGCAGAGTATCAAATGCCGCTGGAGCTGCGGCCGGCGCATGATCCTGCCGAAGCTTACGGGTTCGTCGGCGTCGTGGTGTCGTTCAAAGACCTCTCGTCCTCCATATGGCTGTGGCATCATGAGGGCTCCAAAAGCAACGGCTCCTGGAAACTGCGGAAGGTGATCGACATTCCTGCCGAACCGGCCCCGCCTGAGAAACTGCCGCCGCTGTTGCAGGGTTTCAAGGCAGCTCCACCGCTGCTGACGGACATTAACCTCTCGCTTGACGACCGCTTCCTCTATGCTTCGTGCTGGGGCACGGGCGAACTGCGGCAGTACGACGTCTCCGATCCATTCAATCCCGTTTTGACCGGAACGGTGCAACTCGGTGGCATGGTACGGCGGCAAGCTCATCCAAAAATTCCGGCGCGCGCGCTGAATGGCGGCCCCCAGATGGTGGAATTGAGCCGCGACGGCAAACGCCTGTACCTAACGAATGCGCTCTATCGTTCCTGGGATGAGCAGTTCTATCCCGATGGAATTCGCGGCTGGATGACGGTGATTGACGCGAAACCCAGCGGCGGTATGAGACTCGACTCCGGGTTCTTCCTGGAGACAGAGAACTACCGTCCCCACCAGGTGCACCTCGAAGGCGGCGATGCATCATCAGACTCGTACTGCTTTTCCTGAGGACAGGCGTATGGGCGAGATGACGATGTCGTGGGGTGTTCTCTTAGGGCTGGGGGCTTTTCATGGGATTAACCCCAGCATGGGATGGCTGTTCGCCGTGGCGCTGGGAATGCAGGAGCGCCGCCGCCGGGCGGTTCTCTCCGCCTTGTTGCCGCTGGGCCTAGGGCATACCCTGGCGGTGGCCGCGGCCATCGTGGTCGCACTGCTGGCGGGCGTGGTGCTACCGGTGCATTGGCTGCGCTGGCTAGTGGCAGGGACACTGGTTGCTTTCGGCCTGGCGCGCTTGTTCCGGCATCGACATCCGCGCTGGGCCAGTATGCGGGTCGGTGCCGGCGCGCTTACGCTGTGGTCCTTCCTGATGGCTTCAGCTCATGGCGCTGGTCTTATGGTTGTGCCGGTGTTCTTGGCCATGACGGCCACGGATTTCAACCGGAGCGGTCATCATGCAATGCAAATGGCTGCTGTCTCGCCTGCCAGCGCGTTGCTTGCGACCGGGTTGCACACAGCTGGCTACCTGCTGGTGACCTCGGCCGTGGCGTTGCTGGTGTTCGAAAAACTGGGAGTCGGCATTCTGCGCAAGACGTGGTTCAACGTCGATCTGCTCTGGGCGGTGAGTTTGATCGCCACCGGGCTCATCAGTGTTCTGCAGTCGCTGTGATTGCGAGCTGTGCTGCAGCGCAGTCTTATTAAAGCGAAGGGATCGGTTGCGCTCGGGACAATGGTCGAGCCATGGGAAATACTCCGCAGTCACGCCATCGTGTGCGGATGCGGGGGCAGGATCGAGCGCATTTCATCGCGGTATCGATACAGTGGATGAGACGTATTCTGGTAGATCATCGAAGAAAGCGATGAATCGGGTGCCCTGGGCGAGATTGCCGCCCAGAAGCATCGCGTCTCGCGGCCGACTGCCGTCTATGAACCGACTCGGGCGGGTTGAAAGTGTTCCGGTGTTCTGATCCCCAGCGTAAACTTCATTCCTATACATGCTTGCCATTTCTCCCCGTGATCGTGTGTTCGTTCTCACCGGAGCAGGAGTGAGCGCGGAGAGCGGAATTCAAACTTTCCGTGGCGCTGGCGGATTGTGGCGGAATTACAGAATCGAGGAAGTCGCCTCGCCGCGGGCGTGGCATCGCGATCCTCGGCTGGTCTGGGAGTTCTACTCCATGCGGCGGCGTGCGGCTGCGGCTGCCATGCCGAATCCGGCGCACTTGGCCCTTGCAAGGCTGGAAAGCACACTCCAAGAGCGTCTCTTTCTCTGCACTCAGAACGTGGACAACCTGCACGAGCGGGCGGGTTCCAAAAATGTCATCCACATGCACGGGGAACTTTTCAGAAGCCGCTGCGACACGTGCAGCCGATCTCCTTTTCATGACACGAATACCTACGACCCGCCAGCCGAGCCTCCCCGGTGCGAATGCGGAGGCCGGATTCGCCCGCATATCTGCTGGTTTGGGGAGGTGCCGTTCGATCTGGATCGGATTTTCGCCGCACTCGAGATCTGCTCGGTGTTCATAGCGGTTGGAACCTCAGGCGTGGTCGAACCCGCCGCCAGCTTCGTGGCTCATCTCGCCGGTCATGCGCGGACCCTCTACGTGGGGCCGGAGGAACCGGCGAACGCATCCTCGTTCACGGAATGCATTTGGGGGCGAGCGGGCGAGGTACTGCCTGACCTGCTCGGCGCCTAGTGCTCCCCAGCTGGGTGGCCCGTCAACCGGTCTGGCAGCTTCGCGAACTCGCATCGGCTTGCTTCAGAATGCACAGGTCGGTGCTTCCAGGCGCCACGAAGTTCCTTCCCCGTCACTGTCCAAGCAGAGTCCAGCCATTAATCAGTCAGGCCTGAGCTCGGCCGTCTGCGAGTAATCACCAAATCCTGCAGGGCTCCAGCCTCACCATCCTGTCTGCCCGCTTGCAACCATATGCCTTAGCAAACGCTGGCATGTTGCTAACCACCCCGTTGACACGCCATCTTCCCGGCGCATGCTCGTCGTCGCGCGCCAACTCCCGCGCTTTCTGCTCCGTCACGTTCATGCATCGCCACTGCGCCCAGCCCAAAAAGAAGCGCTGCTCCGGAGTGTAGCCATCCTTGGTTTGCGAGGAATGCGGCTTCGCCTCAAATGCCATGTGCGCAAGCTGCAAGCCCCCATTGTCGGCGATGTTTTCTCCCAACGTCAGCTCGCCGTTTACTTTCAAGTCATCACCAGCCGGATAAAGCGAATATTGCCGTACGAAGCACGCCGCCCGTGCGTCGTACTGCTGCGCATCCTCCGGAGTCCACCAGTTGCGCATATTGCCCTCACCGTCGAACTGGTGACCCTTATCGTCGAAGGCGTGACTCAATTCGTGACCCATCACCGCTCCCGCCAGGCCGAAATTCACCGCGTCATCGGCTTGCGGATCAAAAAACGGAGGCTGCAGAAGCCCTGCCGTAAAAACGATCACGTTCAAGGGATTGTCGTGGTATCCCTCTACGCCCTGCACTAACTCGTAGAACTCGCCCCGATCCACGGGTTTTCCTATCTTCGCCATCTGTCGCGCGAACTCGAACTCCTCACCGCGTAGCGCGTTGCCCAGCGCATCGCCCGGTCGAATCTCCAGGTGAGAGTAGTCGCGCCAATGATCCGGATATCCAATCATCGCCCGCAGCAGCTCCAGCTTGCGCAACGCTTCTCGTTTCGTCGAAGTACCCATCCAGGAGCTTTGTTCGATGTCAATGCGCAAGGCCTGCTGGATGCGGCCTACCAGCTCCAGCACCTCCTGCTTGCTTGCTGGGGGAAAATAGCGCTGCGCATACTCTTTTCCCACAGCCTCACCCAAGTCGCGATTGGTTAAATCGGTGCACTGCTTGGCCCGCGATGTCGGATCGCTCACGCCCCCCAGCGTGCGCTGATAGAAATCAAATTCTGCGTGGCGAAAGGGGTTTGGCAATGCCGGGGTCGCTACCCGTACCAGTTCCCATCGCATATAGCTCTTCCATGCCTGCATCGGAGTCTGCTTCATCAACTCGTTAATCGCTTGCATGGACTTGGGGATCGCCACGTTAATGGTTCCCATCGGCACAAATCCGATGGCAGAGAAATATTCCTTCCAGCTAAAGTCAGGCGCCAGCCTCTCCAGGTCTGCCAACCCCATGAGGTGATACCAGGCTTTTCGATCGCGCCGCTCGAGTGGCGTGAGCTCGGTGTGCGCCAGTGCGATCTCAATCTTCATCACATCTTCGGCTCTCGCCTTCGCCTGCTGGGGACTCTCGCCTAGTAACCCGAATTCGTTCTCCACGTGCGCGCGGTATGCCGCCCGCACCTTCACAATCTCGGCGTCGTCGGAGGTGTAGTACCCCGGCTCCGGCAGGTTCAATCCGCTCTGGTCCAGATACGCGATAACCTGGGTGGCATCTTCTAGCTTCTGGTTCGCGCTCATGGAGAACAAGGCATCCGCGCCAAACCCATGGAGTCGTGCAACTTCCTTCGCCAGGTCGACGGAATTGCTGATCGCATCAATCCGCGCCAACTCTGGTAGCAGTGGCCCCAGGCCTTTGGCCTCAATCGTCTTGTCATCCATACACGAAGCGTAATAATCCCCGATCTTTCGCCCATCGGCCGAGGTCGGCTCCGAGGCCGCCCGCTGCAAGATCGCGCTTACCCGTTTCTGATTAATTTCCCGCATCTGCTGGAATACCGACCAGTAAGAGCGGTCGGCAGGGATCGGATTTCTCTTGAGCCATCCGCCGCACGCATACTGATAAAAATCCGAGCAGGCATCGGCGCTCTTATCCACGGCCTCGATGTCGAACTTCAGCGTCTCGCTGGTTTGTGCACCGCAAAGGCCAGCAAGCAGTGAGATTAGGAGAAGCGCGACTGCTGTGATCCGCATGTGTGTAAGTCTAGGGATTGCCTGATTTTAGCCGCCGGAGGCATTCCTGGCGTCTCCCCCGCCGACCGCTATTTCTCGACCAATGCCAAATCCTAGCGAACCCGCAGACTCGCCGGGTTGAGTCAACTTCGAGCCCGCGAGGTGGCGTCAGCTTACTTGGCCGACCATCAGATCGCTGGGCCCGGGCAGCTTAATCCGGCGCACCTCGGGGAACCCGGCAGCCTTCATCCAGGTCGTGTATTCGGACTCGCTATAGCTGTCCCCGGCGACGGTCGAAACCAGCATGTTCAGTGAGAACAGCACCGCGTGCTGGGGGCCGGTTTTGTCAGGGTTGAGGATGAAGTCCTGCACGACCAAGCGGCCGCGGGGCGCGAGTGCACGGCGGGCGCGGCGGAAGAGGTCCTGGTTCTGTTCCTCGGAAAACATGTGGCAGATGGCGTTCAGTATGATGAGGTCGAAGCCGGAGCCGAAATCGTCCAGGAGCATGTCGCCAGCGCGAAGGGTGATTTGCGTTGAGACCCCGGCCTGGCTGACATATTCGGCTGTGAGCGGCACAACCTCGGGGAGGTCCAGGATCTCGCAGCGCACATCAGGACAGGCCCTGGCAAAGGCAATGGAGTAGGCGCCAGAACCGCCGCCCAGGTCCAGAACGCGGCGCACACCGGCAGCGCCCAGGGTCTCGACCAGGAGTGGGGCACGATCCCTGGCGTTGCGCTGCATACCGGCAATAAAGCTGCGCGTCCATTCTGGAGTCTGATCACGATCGATGGGGATGCGCTTACCACGGCGCACGGCGTCGGTCAGTGTGCTCCAGCGATGCCAGATGTTGGCTAAGTGCAGTAGACCATTGCGGTGGTTGTCCTTGGAGCCTTGAACAAAGAAGCGAGCTGACTCAGGAGTGTTCCTGTAGTGGTCCTCGCTTTTCGCGAGCAGTCCGAGAGCGACGAGCGCGTTGAGCAGCCGGCCCGCCGCGCGGGCATCGGCGTGTATCCTCGTCCCGACTTGTTCGGCATTGGCCCCGTCTCCGACGGCGGTAAAGACATCGAGCTCCAGTGCCGTGAGAAGGCAGCGACTGGGCATGTAGCCGCGGATCATCTGATCCAGGCGATCGGGTAGCGTTCCTGCTTTGTCGTGGGCCGCCATCGCGGCACGGAACTTTTCCCCATGCTCGATCGCCATGGCCGTCATCGCCGGGGCATCGTTCCATAGGAGGCGATCGACCGGGATGCCGTCGCGCAGATGCCTATGGACGATCTCGGATACATCCGACGGTTGCAGCCGCCGGTACCAGACTCCTGCCGGATAAACCACCATTATTGGACCTTCATCACACAGTCCCATACAGCCACAAGTAGTGAGCTGCACGCTACTGCTGAGGCCACGTCTTTGTATCTCGTGATCCAGGGTTTCCAGCACTGCGAACGACCCGCTGGCCGAGCAGGATGGGACGCCTTCCGGCTTTTGCTGGGTACAGACGAAGAGATGGAAACGAAATGGTTCCATGGCAGTCTCCGATCGAAAATCAATCTTAGCGCTTTGCGTCGGCTTCCAGATACGGGTGGGGTGACTGTTGCGCAGGGACGACCATCACTGGACGCCGAGATCCGTAGTGAACGCCAGTCGGGCCCTCTCTCCAGCGTACCGGTGACTGGACGGGCGGGTTGTGTTACAGTCGGCGGATTCCGTTATGGCGGAGACTGCCTACCTGCCGGGAGCCGCGATCCGAGAGGCACCTCGACCGGATTTGGCGCGACATTCCTTGCTTGTCCGCGTCACCCACTGGTTGAATACGATTAGTTTCCTCGCGCTGACCGTGAGCGGCTTCGCGATCATTCTGGCGCATCCGCGCTTTTACTGGGGCGAAACCGGCGCCGTGGGGACCCCTTCGCTCTTCGATCTGCCTTTGCCGTTCATGCTCGGCGGACCGTCCGGCTGGGGCCGGTATATGCATTTCCAGGCGGCATGGTTGTGCGTGCTGACGGGCCTGCTATACGTAATCAGGGGACTGGTTTCAGAGCACTTCCGCAAGAATCTGTGGCCGGTGAAAGGGCAGCTTTCGCGGCATTCACTTGCGCGGGAAATCAGGAGTCATCTGCGGTTCACCAAGCCCTCGCAAGCAGAAGCACACAGTTATAACGTGCTGCAGCGGCTTTCTTACCTTGGGGTGATCTTCCTGCTGTTTCCGCTGATGATCTGGACGGGGATGGCGATGTCACCGGCCGTGACGTCGGTCTTTCCCTTTTTTGTGACTTGGCTGGGCGGACAAGAGACCGCTCGTACGATCCATTTTTTCACAGCCATCCTGCTGGTTTTGTTTTTCCTGGTGCACCTCGGAATGCTTTTTCTGGCGGGATTCGTGCAACGTACGAGGGCGATGATCACCGGCCGAGTCAACCTCGGCAAGGAGTGGCCATGAGCATCAACCTCTCGCGGAGAAAACTGATCACGACTGGCCTGGTGGCGGCGGCAGGGGCTTCCGGACTGGCAGCGGCGGCAAAGATTGCGAACCACTATGGATTGATTCCGCCCGACTGCGGCGGAATCTGGGGGCCAGGGGAAACTTTAACCTATGCGACGCAGCGGCTTTTGATGTCGACCCACTCCATGGCGCGAGAGTTCAGCCGCAGCGAAATCTCCAAGGTGATCCCGGTGAGCGGACCCCAGCCGAAGACCGATCCATACCAGCGCCTGCTCGCCGGAGGATTCAAAGACTGGCGGCTGACCATTGACGGGCTCGTGGCGCGGCCCGCGGCATTCTCGCTGGATGAGATCAAGCGCATGCCGGCGCGCAGCCAGATTACCCACCAGGCTTGTGAAGAGGGCTGGTCGTTCATCGCGCAGTGGACGGGCATACCGCTTGCCTATGTCTTGAATCTGGTGGGTATCTCGAGACAGGCAAAGTTTGCGGTGTTCTATGCCTTTGACGAAACCTGGGACAGTCTGGATTTACCGGATGCGTATCATCCACAGACGTTTCTAACGTACAACCTGAACGGCGAAGACTTGCCGCCGGATCACGGAGCGCCGCTGCGAGTGAGGGTGGCGCGGCAGCTCGGTTACAAGAGCGTGAAGTACCTGGAGAAGATTAGGTTCGTGGACTCGATGAAGCACGTTGGCGATGGACGAGGCTCCATTTCACCTTCGCAGGGATATTCCTGGTACGCGGGAATTTGAATCCTTGTGTCGCAAAAGCCAGTTCCGCAATCCAGCAAATATGGTATCGCCGGCTGTAGTCGGGCGGAACAGTGGGTTGCGCTCACCGATAGCCTTCTTGAATCTCGATTGCTTGCCTCGCTCGCCGGAATATTCCTCATCGTTCCCGAGATCTGGTTTCTGAGCAACGACGGTGTGCCGTGCTGAGTAGCGAATGGTATCCTGCTCAAGACACCCGCGGGCTGCCCACAGGAGAGGGTGGCATTACGCGCAACCACCTTCCATCTTGATTCAGGGCTTCTCGAGACCAAGTCACTCTTCTCCTGGGGAAGGATGATGGAGAAAAAGGTGTTGGGGTTCTCTGGTTGATCTATGCAGGCGGCGACAACGACTTCAGTGCCTCATGAAGATGAATTCCAAGTCGGACCGGGAACGCTTCCAGAGCGGCGCGGAAAAGTACGCTGCCTACCTCCAGACTCCCGAAGGACGGTTGCGCCTCGACCTGGCCTTTGCCAACCTTCAGGAATTTCTTCCTCTGCCGCACAATCACTCGCCGTGTGCACTGGACCTGGGTTGCGGCACGGGAGCGACCGCGGTGCGCTTGGCACGTTTGGGCTTTCACGTTACGCTGCTGGATTGCTCTCGGGCGATGCTGGATATCGCGAAGCGCACGGCACAGGAAGCAGGGGTTAGAGACAAGATCGCACTGAAACAGGGCGATGCCGCCGCATTGGCAGACTTACTCGACGGCAGATCATTCCATGTAGTTCTTTGCCACAACATCCTGGAATACGTCGACGACCCCAGCGCCGTGCTGCGGGGGGCGGCTCACGCCTTGCGCGATTCGGCGGCGATATTATCGGTTCTGGTGCGCAACCAGGCGGGCGAGGTGTTAAAAGCTGCTATCCAAGCGGGGGATTTGGCAGCGGCGGAAGATGGCCTCACGGCAGAGTGGGGACAGGAGTCTCTGTATGGAGGCAGGGTGCGACTGTTCCGGTCTGACCGCCTGCAAGTCTTGCTGAAAGCGGTGTCGCTCGCGGTAACGGTCCAGCGGGGTGTACGCGTCCTCGTGGATTATTTGCCGCTGCAGGTCCCTCGAACGGCTGAGTACCAGCGGATTTTTGCGCTGGAGCGCAAGCTGGGGAGCCGGCCGGAGTTCGCAGCAGTCGCCCGCTACACACACTGGCTGGCACGTTCTGACGCCGGGTGATGGAGGATGGTGCGTGAACAACGTCACAGCTCCCTCTTCACTGACCACTTCGGTCGGGGTGCCGCCTAGTGCTGGCGTCACGCTTGGCCTCGCGCTCACCAACGAGTGTAACCTCGCCTGCGCCTTCTGCTACCGCGATCCCACTCGCGCGGACCGTCTCTCTCTGGATCAGGTGAAGGCAGTCATGGAACGGCTGCCCGCTCGCTCGGTGAATCTGGGCACCGGCGAGAACGGCATGCATCCGGACTTCAAGGCAATATTGGCCTACTTGCGAACCCAACCCGTTCAGCTCACCATCACCTCCAACGGCCACAGCATTGCGGTCCTCGAAGACAACGACTTGCGTGCCTTCCATGACATTGAGTTCTCGCTTGATTACCCCACGCAAGCGGAGCAGGATGCACAGCGAGGTGTCGGCAATTGGGAGCTCATCCACCAGCAGGCAGAACGTTGTATGAGGCTGGGTGTGCCCGTAACGATAATCGCCGTCATGATGAAGTCAAATTTTCTGCGTCTGGCGGAGGTTTCGCGAGTCGCGAAGCGGTTCAAAGCCCCCTTGCGGTTGAACGTCTACCAAGCTGTCCGATCCGAGATTTATGCGCTGACCTATGAGGAGTATTGGGAGGGGTTCCGGCGCCTGTTTGCGGAGACCGATGTGATCGCCATCGGCGAGCCGCTCGTCCGAGCGATGGCGGGCTTGCCACCGCTTAGAGGAGGATGTGGCGTCAGCACAGTACGAGTGACGCCCCGAGCCACCACACAACCATGTGTCTATTGGCCAGGATTAGGTGAGCCGCTTTCGAACTTGATCCTGACAGGGCCGAACGTTCTGAACTCTGCGCCCTTCGAGCAAGCCCGGACGCTTCCGAGTGCCTGCCAGCCGTGCGAGTTCCGGGACTCATGCCGTGGAGGATGTGCTGGACGACGCCGCCTGCAAGGCGCACTGTCGGAGCCTGACTTCTATTGTCCCATCATTCGCGGGGAACGACCACGCCTGCAAATCCGCATGGCCTCAAGTCGCGATCTGCCAAAGTTAAGCAGCTCCTGCACCACCGTAGTGATCGCCAGGGGAGCCGACTCGTGACCCTGTGATGGCAGGACGGCGGTCCGAACCGCGAGCGATCTTGTCGCTTGCTCTCCACAAGCCGTCCATTGCTTATGGCCGGGTTCAACAAGGGCGGTCTGAACCCGCAAGGCTCTGGTCTCGTATGCCACCGGCATGACCCCTCTTCTGGGCTACGGCAGAACTTACAAGGCCATCCGGCGCTTTCAGCTCGCAAGCGCAATGACCTTTTCACGCCCTGGCGGCATCTATCAGCTCCGAAGATCGCAACGCTACGCGATGCTCCTATAATCTATCTAGTCTGCAGAGCATTGGGGAACGGCCGGTCGTGTGAGCCGGTGCCATGCAATCATTGCCGCCACCATTGCCACGGAGCCGTATTCCAGCAGCATAATCCAGCCAGGAACTAACCATGGACGTCCGAGCGTGCGCAGATGCCAAACATAGTAAGTAGGGATAATGCTCACCGTCCACATGATGATTGGCAACGTCGAGGTCGAGCGCAGGAATGGCAGTAGCCAAAGAAGGTACCACGGATATACCACCGGCGCGCACAGAAGCGATGCTGCCATCGGCCAGGCAAATGCGTCCGAAGACCATTCCGGAGACTTGCATCTCAGCCAGATTGCTGTAAGAAAACCGACGAGGGCTGCCAGCCCCGCTACAAGCTGCGGAGCCGCCACCCGCTCGAGCGTTGCAAACACCGGATCATTAAAGCGGAAACTCTGCACGTAGGTGCCGATCGAACCGATCGGAATCCGCCGGTGGTTGAGAAATGGTAGGTATAGCAGTCCGACCATGACTGCCGCCAGTGCGCCGTCGCGTATGCGAACACGCCTCCAGTAGAGGGGCAGCAGTACAATCGGGAGCAATTTCACTGCAACCGCCAACCCAAATGCCAGCGCTGCAACCCCACGCCAGCGCCGCGCGAGCGCGGCGGCAGATAGCAACAGCAGCAGCGCGCCGACAATGTCGATGTGACCGCTGCCCGCCACCTCCGTGGCGAGCAGTGGGTGCCAGGCATAGGCCAGAACCCAGTGCTCTCCTTGCTGACTAAAAAGCAAGGCGTCGCGCAACAGGAGAACAATTGCCAAATCGCAAACCACAAATGCTACTTTCAGCGCAAAGACAGACTCATGAATCGCGGTTACGGCGCGGAAGAAAAGCTCAGCGCCAGCTGGATATGGGCTCGGTAGATCCGGGTTGTTCAGCGTGCGGGTTTGGGATGTATGCAACCCGCCGAGTGCCGGATCGCTGGGTACGACCACATAAGGGTTATAACCGAGCCGCTGCACGCGGCCATCCCAAACGTAGCGATGAACGTCATCATCTGGACCCGGCGGCATGCGAAGAAATAGAAGATGCCACAGAGCGGCCAACACGAGTCCGATGATGATGACGCGAGGGGGGAATTTTGGTGTCGAGTGGAACTCACGGATAGCGAGGAGGTAGGCAACACCAGCAACCGCTAGCGGAAGGATGAAGGATAGATTGCCTATGCTGCGGAAGCTGCGTGAGCAGATCGTAAGCGCCACAAGCAAGATGGTGCCGAACGCGTACAGCCTGCGCGATGGCGTGAGCTTGACCGTTCTCACGTGCCCGTCCGCAACAGTGCCACGGCCTGTCCCCACTTTCTCAGCCAGCCTGCTGTGCGTTGCGCTCTCGCCGGAGCCAGGTGGAGTTCCGCGGCGAGCCGAATCAAGTCGTCCTCCACGTCAATGTCGTAGAACGGATCTGTAAAGCCGACCGAAAGCTGGAGCCCGCGAGTGCGAGCGAGCAGGACGTCAAGCGCAGTCCTGGTACCCATCCCGTCGCCATCGAAAAGCGCTGGATGAGGCGCCTTGGCCCCGACCAAATAGTAGCCTCCATCGTGTGTCGGTCCAACAACCACGTCGTGCTCCGTGAGCGTCTCGAATGCCCTCCCTAGAACCGATGCCGGCAGATGCGGGCTGTCGCTGTTGAAGGCAACGATGCGTCGCCGGCCGCCTGCGGCGAAGTGGGCAAACACCGAAGTCAGTCCCGCTGCAAGGCCCTCGCCCTTCTGCGCCACGACGTCCACGTCCCCACTTACCAACTGCGCCAGTTCCTCGACATCGGAATCGGGGCACATAATGGCAACCGCAACCGTGCCCAATGAGTGCGCGAGCACCATTGTGTCGTCCAGAAGGCAGCGATAGAGCTCGGTGACAGCTTCCTCTGGAAGGTTTTGAGCTAAGCGGGTTTTGACCGTGCCCGGCTTGGGTGCCTTCGCCATGATAACCAGCAAACGGTCAGGGTTGCGTAGATGAACTGAAGTTCGGCTGGAAGATTCCATAGGAGATAGCGGTACAGGCTTATGCTGGCCTTGGTGTTCGATGCCGAAAATAATAGCGCACTATCCGGCTCAGGATGAACCAAGCCGCTCCGACACTGCCCTTTAGCGTGCCGCTGATCTTTGATTTTCCAATCCGCGGATAGTAGCAGACAGGCACTTCCACGATGCGGAAGCCGGCCATAGCGCCTTTTAGAATCATCTCAACCGCCCAGCCGTACGTGGTCTCTTCGAGCCCGAGCCGGCGAAGAACATCTGCCCGCCCAGCGCGGAACGGTCCGAGGTCACTGATCCTTAGGCCGTACAAAAGCCTGATCAAGCAAGCCGCGAGGCGGTTGCCCCACACGGCGTGCCATGGCAGCGCCCCGGGAATGCTCTGCTCACCCAGGCGTGAACCCAACGTGATATCAGCCTGCCCGTCCGTGATCGGAGCCAGGAGAATCGGCAGTTCTGCCGGTCGATCGCTGTAATCGCCATCGAGGAACACCACAATGTCAGGGGCGTTCACGCTGGCCAGCCCAGTCAAACAGGCGCGACCGTATCCACGACGAGGTTCGCGGAGCACGCGGGCTCCTAGCTTTGCGGCGATCTCGGGCGTCCCGTCAGTTGAATTGCTGTCGACAACCAGGACTTCTGTGACAATTCCTGCCGGGAGATCAGCCAGGACGCACCCGATGGACTGTGCTTCGTTGTGCGTGGGGATGATGACCGACACTCGCACTTGGCTTTTTTTCAAATCACCACCACGGGGAGGACGGTCGCCGTCGCGCCAGCCACGCGTCGACGCCCCAGGTTCGGCCTGCTCTCCCCACCGCGAGCGCAAGTGATGCCGGCACTGGAACCAGCAGTTCCCAGATCCACGCCGTACCCCACTCCGACACCCAAAGGCTGGCGAGGTACAGAAACGCTACAAAGGCGACCGGGCGTGTCAGCAGACCGATGACAAGCAGTATCCCGAAAGCGATCTCGGTCAACGGCTGCACGGGGGCCGCCATCGCAGCATGGCTCACCATCAACCCCATCACTGTCTTCCACGCAGCAGGCGAATGACTCGCCTTTATGTAGTAGTTGATCAGACCTGCATAGCCCGATGGAGTGTAGAGACCCTTTCCCAGATTTTCGAAGAAGACCCACACGAACATACTGCCAATCGTCAGCCGAACCAGTGCGAGCCCGTTTGCAGCACGTACTTGGTTGCCGGTCCAGATCGGTCCGTGGATCGCGTTCGCTGCCATCGTTAAGCTCAGAACTAATCAATGCTGAGCCTGTTTGCAAAAAGAGCGGGCCCGATTCAGTGCAAGACCGCTGGTTCGATCTTGGGATCACAAAATCGCAGCCGCTGTGGAATCCTCGAGTCCCGAATGCCGTCTCGGATCGATGTTATGACCTACTGTCTGCTCCGAATGAGCTCACCGCGACTCGGAGTTGTTCATCAACACGGCTGGTCAAGTTCAGCCTAGCCGCTCGACAAGACAACAGGTGAAACTACGCATGACCCACGGCACGGCTCGGGAACATATTAGGCCGTTCTTTCTGTCCCTGCCAGTGGATGCGCAAAGGATAACTAAGTTACAGGGGAGGCAGGATGAAAGGCCAAGACGCGCAACCACAGCTTTCCTGACTTCGGGGTGATCCATGCGGCGGGCGGCTACACCGCGTGGTCCGACAAGCATCCTTCTTATTCCTCCGTTTTCCGGCCACGGCACCGGTGGAAAGGCTGTGGATGACTACTATTCGCCGGAGATTAACTCGATCCCCGTAGGACTGCCTGGAGTGCGTGCCCAGGGTGTCAGCTGCAATCCCCTTCCCGACCAGACGGCGGTGAGCCCCTCGAACGCCTGGACTGACAGCTTCCAGAACATCCAATGCTACGACCAGCTCAAGGTCAATGCGGTGGTGAACGAAATCAATGGCAAGACTCACAACGGCATGGCCACCGCTCCCAGGCCCACTTTCCTGGGAATGAATTTTCAGGTGGTCAGCGTTGGGCAGAAGCTCATTGAGAAACAGCTCGGCCTCACCGGGGGTTACGCGGACTCCATCGGCACGCCAACCCTGGCGCTGCGCAGGGAAATCGAGTTCGCGGACGCCTCGATCGGGGCGATGGTTGCCGCCCTCAAGAAGAACGGAATTTTGGAACGTACGTTGATCGCAATTACAGCAAAGCATGGTCAGAGTCCGATCGACTCTGCCCGCTATCTGGGCATCTCGAATTCGCCGAACGACCCGATCACCACGTCGCCGGCCACGATTCTGGATAACCTCGGCTGCATCCCTTTTTCCGAATCGCCGTCCAACCCGACTGGTATCGGTCCGACCGAGGACGACGTCTCCCTGGTTTGGCTCAACAGCAACTGCACGACCAAGTTCGCGGTCAGTCAGCTTCGGGCCGCCTCTCCCACTACCAACAACGTGGCGGGTATTGGCGAGATTTTCTCGGGACCGATCCTCACCACGTACTTCAACTCTCCTGGACTGCCACCGAAGGGCGACCCACGCACTCCGGACATCATCACGACACCAAATATTGGCGTGACCTACTCGGGGAGCACCAAGAAACTTGCCGAACATGGTGGCTTTTCGCGTGACGACACCAACGTCATGTTGCTCCTATCCAATCCCTCCTTTAAGCAGAAAGTCGTGACCAGCCCCGTCGAGACCATGCAAGTGGCCCCGACGATTCTTAAAGCACTCGGACTCGATCCAAATGCCCTGGAGAGCTCGAGAATCGAAGGCACCCAAGTACTCCCGGGTCTCAATTTCGATGAGGATGACCAATAGAGATTGAGGCATGCAACTTTGGCATGGCAAGGTTTCGGGGAGCGTCCTCGAACTAGAGGACGCTCCCTTTTCCATTTTGGCTGGCCTGCGACGAGAGGGCTGGTACCCGCTTACCTAGCACTGCCGGTACGACGCCTTCGGTCACAAACAGGTCCAGCACCGTCCCTCGCGTGCACGGCGAGGAAACCGCTCTGCCCCTTGAACTACCCCGGCACCTGGACAGTGACAGCGTGGCTCCAGAAAAAATCGCGGCCTCGCGCTGCCGGCAGAATAGGAATCTGCTGCTAGGTGGCGGGCCGAGGTTGCTTTAGGTGAGACTCCCGGCCTCTTCGGACTGGGCGGCAGCCAGAGCTGGAAGGGTTTCGTCAAAGCCACCGCTGTGTGCCCGAGTAAGAAAGCTAGCGATTCCGGTGACAGCAAAATTGCAACACAGCGCGATAAACCCGGCATTCACACTGTGGTAAGGATCGCGCCCGGTCAGCAGAAGGAACATAGCCACAGAGATGCCAGCGGCCATTCCGGCGAACACTCCTGAAGTAGTCACGCGCCTGGAATACAGGCCGAGTACAACGCCGGGGAAGAGCTGCGCGATGCCGGCGAACCCCAACAAGAAGAGAGACACAAGGCTTACCGTGCTGTAAATGGCAAAGAACAGTGCGCCAAGAGCTAGTATCAGCACCATGGTCTTGGCGAGCTTTGCAACCTGTTGGTCGGTCATGCCGGGCACTACGATCGGTCGGAACAGGTTCTTGGAGTAAAGCGTTGCCCCGGTAAGCAGTTGAATTGCCGCGGGCACCATCGCCGTCAGAGCGCCTGCTCCGCCGATGATGCCCAGGAACCAAGCCGGAAAGGTCTTTTGCACCATGGCCAACAGGGAGAGGTCGCCGTTGCTCAGGTCAGGCAAGACCAGAACCGCACTTAGGCCCACGAAGAACATCAGCGGCATGGTGACCACGTAGAGCGGCATGATAACCGCGTTACGCCGCAGGATCTGGCCGCTGCGCGCGGTAAAGCTGGCTGCGAAGTAATGCGGCCACATGTAGAAAGTGAGCGAAATCAGCAGAACCGTCGAGATGTACCACCCGTGTCCAAGGTTCTGGGTTGCTCCCGGCATCACCAGGTGGCTGGGTTTCGCATTCGCCAAGGCCGCGAACATCGGTCCGATACCGCCAAAATAAACTTGCGGCACTGCTATGCCAACAAAAACGGCGGCGAATAACAGGAGGAGATCCTTTACGATGCTGGCCCAGGCTATGCCTCGCACTCCGCTCACAAATACGAACGCTGCAACCAAGCTGAAACCGACGATCATGGCCGGCGTGCGGCGAATTCCTCCGAAACTCGCCACTTCCACGATTAGCCCCAAACCAGTAAGTTGGAGTTGCAAATAGGGAATGAGAGACACCACTCCCACCAAGGCCACAAAGGCAGCCAAACGTGTGTTGCCGTATCGCACTTGAAAGAAGTCCGCTTGCGTCTGGAGGCGGTATTTCCGGCCTACTTCCCAAATTGGGGGAAGGATGAAGAAAGCGACTACATAGATCAAGTAGGACTCTGCCAGAATGTACAGGACGGGACCGCCCCTCGAATACGCCCAGCCGCTGGCTCCGAGAAAAGTAAAGGTGGTGTAGATCTCGCCGGCCATTAGGAGCCAAACCAGCACCAGGCCAAAGCCCCGACCCGCGACGGTCCACTGTTCGAGGTCCATCTTGTGGTGAAATCGAGCCAGGAAGCCGACGAGCGACCCCAGCGCCACGATACCGGACATGGCTGTGAGCGCAACCGCACTAGGGCTCATGTACCGCCTTCTCCGCGGCGAGTGTCGGGTGGGCGTGGCTCTTCCAGACGGTAAGCTCCCCACATGCAGACAGGCGTGAGCAGTAGCCACGAAATCAGCCAGAAGAAATTAAAGGGAAGGCCGAGAACCATGGGATACACGCGGTCCCACAGGACGACAGAAAAGCAAGCGGCAGCGAAAGGAATGGAACCCAGGAGAATCGATCCGAGCGACGGACATTTCAACTGGAGTCTCCTTCAAGCAATTTGCGGCATTGTAGCAGGATTGCACAACTGCCCGGCGCTCCGACTGAACGAGATTAATGGTGAGCACTTGCCCGGCGCGTCTAACCGAGTCCCGGGCATCCTCGCGCACATCGACTGGGGATATGGTTGTTCACCCGTTCTAACCCACGCAGAATTGCGGTCGGGCTCACGACCGGGACCCACCGTCGGCCGCGGCCAATCAGATCATTGCTCCTCTCTGAGCCCCGCATACACCAGCCATGCGCCCAGCGCGCAGACCACAATCTCCCCCGCGAGCATACCCGGTCCTGCTGTCGCATTGTTCGGCAGAGGCAAGTCCGATGAGGGCGATAAACGGTTCACAATCGTTGCCCCTATCAGGAAGCCTCCCAGCAGCACCTTGGCTGCCCGGTAGGCCCTGGACTCTTGCTCCACCCTTCTGGCCCCTCGCCGATGCTCCAGTTCTCCTCCGATTACTGGGCCCACCACAGCCAGTCCGCACAGGGAATTGAAATACCAGACAGGTTGGGCCGCATATTTGTTGTGAGAGATCAGGTAGGCCCCTACCAACACAGTGCTGACCGCGAACGCGTGCCACCTCGGCTTCTGGGCTGCCACAGCCGCTGCTAGATATCCACCCGCGATGGCTGAGGCCAAGGTGTAAACCAACTTCAGAACCCGATAGCTCAAAGTTGTCCAGTCGTCTCCACCAACCCCGAAGTAACGCAACACGAAGATGGTCGTCCCCCGTAACAGTCCGATTCCCAGCGCGGCTAAGACGTATCCCGCGACCACCGCGACAATACTGCGCCACATGTGAAACTCCCATTGGCCGCAATTCCCACTAGCCTGAATAATTCTTGAATTTGAAGACAAAAGAAGCCTCCTGTGCTACAAACACGGTGTCGAATCGCTGTTCGGAGCACATCCGGAGGCTTCTTCGTGTCTGACGATAGCACGACACAGT
>Ga0187779_10000950_pt1 | contig 18640 bp, 14 predicted proteins | sample 1015_Q2_SP10_10__FD_132435 | JGI IMG/M metagenome (GOLD analysis project Ga0187779, IMG submission 132435) | Tropical peat soil microbial communities from peatlands in Department of Meta, Colombia - 1015_Q2_SP10_10_MG | ecosystem: Environmental > Terrestrial > Soil > Wetlands > Peat | place... | reverse complement strand
GTAAATGCTGGAATGGCCTGGTGCAACGGCTTGAGTTGGCCTGCCAATTTGCCAGATGGGCCCGTTCTGTTCTCATTACGTCCGGAAAATATTCGTGTTCTCGATTCCCCAATGCCTGCTTCGCTTACGCGCGCGGTTCGCGTTCATGGTCACATTCGTCATCGGGCATTTCATGGATCAACCGAACTGCTCCGCGTCGAGTGCGCCGGTGGGCTGGAACTTTCCGTGCGAACGAACGCTCGCGAGTCCGGGAACGAAGAAGTGGAACTGCAATTCTCGCCGGATGATGCAGTCCCGGTCCGTGAATCGGACGAGAGAACCTGATGTTTTCCCGCGCCTACCGAGCCGCAATCACTGTTCCCCCGCTCGCTTGGGTCGCTGTTTTTCTGCTTCTTCCTTACGGACTGCTTTTTTGTTACAGCTTTTGGTCGGTTTCTGCAAGTCAGCAGATTGTCCAGTCGTGGACCCTCGATAACTACCGTGAATTGCTCCGAGTCGGCGTTTATGGGCAGACGCTTTTTCGGTCGATGTGGATTGCGGCGCGCGTGATGATCTTTTCGCTGCTGCTGGGTTATCCGCTTGCGTATTACTTGTCCTTTCACGCTGGCAGAAGAAAGGATCTTCTTTATCAGTTAGTGATCATTCCGCTGTGGGTCAGCTACCTGGTTCGCGCATATGCATGGAAGACGATCCTGGGCAGCGATGGGGTACTGAATATGCTGTTGCAATACGTACATTTGACCAAGCATCCGCTGGAATTTCTGCTGTACAGCCCATTTGCAGTAGTGCTCACACTGACTCACATCTACACGCCATTTGCGTTTTTGCCGATCTATGCTTCGCTTGAGAAAATTACGCGGAATCTAGTGGAAGCGTCGCATGATCTGGGGGCGTCGCCATTGCAGACGTTCTGGCGCGTGATTTTTCCGCTTTCGATCCCAGGAGTTTTGGCTGGTGCGACCTTTGCGTTTGTGCTTAGCCTTGGCGACTTTCTCGCGCCGCTTCTGCTGGGCGGACCAAGCGGAATCATGATCTCCAATATCGTGGTCAGTCTTTTCGGGGCGGCCTACAACTGGCCATTGGGCGCGGCGATCTCGTTTTGCATGCTGCTGCTGGTGCTCGCTCTGCTTTTCTTGTCGGAAAATCTGGAAAAGAAATGGAGCTTCCGATGAGCAGCGAAAAGAGCAGGTGGTTGCCTTGGTATGCGTTCGTGGTTTTTGCATTTCTTTATTTGCCGATCGTCATCCTGGTTGTGTACTCGTTCAATGGCGAGGGGGTCGGCGGCTTTCCACCGCACAATCTGACGCTCGCCTGGTATCGAATATTGTTTGCCGACGATGCCATCTGGACATCAGTTCTGAATAGCCTGCTGGTTGCGGTGGCTGCGGTCGGAATTTCGCTGATGTTTGGGATTCCCGCAGCATTGGCGCTGGATCGCACAAATTTTCCCGGCAAAGTTCTTTTTCGCCGGCTTGTGCTTCTGCCACTGATTCTGCCAGGAATTATTACGGGGCTCTCGCTGCTGATGCTCTTCCGCGAAGCGGACGTGAAGCTCAGCCTCGTAACCATCATCCTTGGTCACGGCACCGCTCTGATTTCAGTCGCAACCACGGAAGTTTTTGCCGGATTGCAAAAGCTGGATCGGGCGCAGGAGGAAGCGTCTCTTGATCTCGGCGCAAATTACTGGCAGACGTTCTGGCGCGTGACGGTTCCCAACCTGCGGTTGTCGATCATCGGCGCAGCGCTGCTGATCTTCACGCTTTCGATGGATGAAATTGCGGTGAGCTTTTTCCTGATTGGCCGCGACAACACCCTGCCGCTGGAAATCTGGGGACGCCTGCGCCGCGGCATCACACCGGAAATTAATGCCATCTCCAGCATCATCTTTGTGTTTTCGCTAATTGCGATTGTGGCGTGGTATCGGCTGCGGGTGGGTGCCGAGGGGAAACCGGAGGTTACGGCGGAGTTGGTGGAAAGTGCTGCCGCAGCGGATTGAGCGGAACGTCGAAATTCACAATCTATCGCGGCTCTCGAAAAATCGCTCCGGTGGGCCTCGCCATTCCGACTACCTACTTTAAGACGCTGTCATCCTGAGCGTAGCGAAGGATCTCTGCATTTTCGTAGTGCATGTATTACGTTGTCGCAGGCACTAACACCCATCACCATAGTAAATTGTGTATAAGCGTTCCTGTTCTAAAAGGACTAACTTTTGCCCGCCATACGCAATATCGCCATCATCGCGCACGTGGACCACGGCAAGACCACGCTGGTCGACGCCATGCTCAAGCAGAGCGGCACGTTTCGCTCCAATGAGACTGTCGTCGAACGCGTCATGGACTCGAACGAACTCGAGCGCGAGCGTGGTATCACGATTCTTGCCAAGAACACGGCCGTCTTCTACGAAGGCGTGAAAATCAACATCGTCGACACGCCCGGCCACAGCGACTTTGGCGGCGAAGTGGAACGCGCGCTGAAGATGGTGGATGGCGTCATGTTGCTGGTCGATGCCAGCGAAGGCCCTTTGCCGCAAACGCGCTACGTGTTAGGCAAAGCGCTGGAAGCACACCTTCCGCCGATTCTCGTGATTAACAAAATCGATCGCGCTGACGCCCGACCGCAGGAAGTGCTCAACGAAGTGTACGATCTTTTCATTGATCTCGACGCCCAGGAGGAACAGCTCGGCTTCCCCGTCCTCTATACAAACGCCAAGGCCGGCACTGCTTCAGCAGATGTCAAACGATCGGGCGAAAACTTGCAGCCACTCTTTGATGCACTTCTGAGCACGATTCCCGAGCCATCTGGTGACGCGGAAGGTGCACTGCAAATACTGCTCGCGAACCTCGATTACTCCGCTTACCTAGTGCGCCTGGCAATTGCTCGCGTGTTCAACGGCACGATGCGAACTGGTGAAGAAGTTGGAATTGCCAAGCTGGACGGATCAGTCCAGAAGACAAAGATCACGAAGCTGTTCTCGTTCTCTGGCTTGCGCCGCACCGACATCACGGAAACCACCCTTGGCGACATCGTGGCGGTTGCTGGAGTTGAAGGCATCACCATTGGTGAAACCATCACCGGCGCCGAGAGTCCCGCTCCATTGCCGCCTATCACCATTGATGAGCCAACCATCGCAATGCAGTTCACGGTCAACACATCGCCGTTTGCCGGTCGAGAGGGCACATACGTGACTTCCCGCAATCTGCGGGAACGGCTCGAAAAAGAGCTGCTGACCAACGTTTCCCTGCGCACCCAGGAAACGGACAGCACCGATTCATTTATCGTGATGGGGCGCGGCGAACTGCAACTTTCGATTCTCATCGAGATGATGCGCCGCGAAGGCTATGAATTGATGGTTGGCAAGCCCGAGATCGTGACCAAGCGGGTCGAAGGCAAATTGATGGAACCCGTCGAGCGGCTGACGGTGGACATTCCGGAAGAATTCGTGGGCGTGGTTATGGAGCAGCTGGGCAGCCGCAAGAGCGAAGTTGTAAACATGCACAATCATGGCTATGGCCGTGTACGCATCGAATTCCGCGTACCGAGCCGCGGGTTGATCGGCTTGCGCAGCCAGCTGCTAACTGACACGCGTGGCACCATCGTCATGAATTCTCTGTTTGACGGATACACCGAATGGCAGGGAGAAATTCCGCATCGACCAACGGGTGCGCTGGTGGCCGACCGGCCCGGGACAACAACCGCGTATGCGCTTTGGGGGCTGCAGGAGCGGGGGGAATTGTTTCTTGGTCCCGGCGTGGAGGTGTACGAAGGGATGATGATTGGAGAGAACGCTAAAGACAACGACCTCGACGTGAACGTGGTCCGCGAAAAAAAGCTGACCAACATGCGGGCATCGACCGCAGATGAAGCGATCCGGCTGGTGCCGTTTCGCCAACTGAATCTGGAGCAGGCAATCGAATTCATCGCCGACGACGAATTCGTCGAGGTCACCCCCAAGTCACTGCGACTTAGAAAGAAAATCCTGCAGGGCAGCAAGCGCAAGAAAAGCTCGATGGCGGTTGTAGAAGAAGGCTGAGACCTACGAGCGCACTGTCCCTGAGCAGTTCCAGCGACATTTTAATTTCCGTTTTTCAGTGGAACGTTTCACTATTCCCTTCTCCAACGACATTCCCTGCAAAGTTTTTAGGGAAGGTATCCAAAAGTAACAAGAAATATGGGGAGATGGTCCTACTGGCGTAGGTGAGCGCATTGCGATCCACTGGCGTCTCGAACGACCGCCAAGGTCGAAATCGATTTCTTGTCAGTAAAACGATACAATGCGCTGAAACAGCGGAGATGATAGTGGTAACCATCAGAGAAGTTGCGGGGGAATGCGGCGTGTCGGTCACCACGGTTTCTATGGTGCTCAACAATGGCCCCGCCGCACAGCGAATCTCCGAGCCCACCCGGCAGCGCATCCGGAAAGTAGCGGACAAGCTCGGATATCGTCCCAATGTTTTCGCGCGATCTCTTCGTAGCAAGCGCAGCGGCAGCGTGGGGGTGATGGTTTTCGATATCACCGACCCTTATTGCGCCCAAATCCTGCGAGCCATCGAGACTCAGTTGCAGAGCTCAGGGTATTCTTCGGTTTTGTCAGACCTCCAGAACGATCCATTTCAATTCCAGCGCTGTCTCAACATGCTGTTGCAAAGACGAGTGGAAGGAATTGTGGCGATCGCTAACTGGACCTATCTTCAAGGAAAGTTGCTGGCAAAAATTTCTGGACAAAACATTCCCGCAGTCATCATTGGCCGAGAACTCACCGGCAATCATATAAGTTCGGTGGTCGTGGATAATGAGGCGGGCACTCGTCAGGCGCTGCAACATTTGTGGGAACTCGGACACAGCAAGGTCGCGTTTATTAAAGGTCCCCGCACGCTGGTCGACAGCGCACAACGCTGGCGGGGTTTGGAGAGTTTTGCGCATGAGGTCGGTTTGACCATCGACCCTCATCTGGTGGTGGAGATCCAAGGCCGCAATTCGACGTATACGGAAGGGTATCAATTGGCGGAAGCGCTTCTTGCCCGCAATCGGAGCTTCACCGCTCTGATAGCATTTGATGATCTCACCGCCTGCGCGGCGATTCGCGCGTTGACGAAGGCGGGCCGCGTCGTGCCCAAGGATTGTTCGGTGGTGGGTTTTGATGACATTCCCAACTCCGCTTTTTATAACCCTCCGTTGACTACCGTCCAGCAGCAACTGGAAATGCAGGGCTCGATGGGAGCGGTAATTGTGGACGAACTGATTCGCTCGTCGGCGGAAAACAAGACATCACCACCGAAACATCGCAAGGTGGCGCCACGGCTGATCGTTCGGGAATCGACCTGTCCGGCGCGCGCCGGTAGCTCGCGAGCGACGATGATTACGCCACTGAGAAAGCTTCGCAAATTGAGTTCAAAAACAAATCTTTCGGAGATCCGGTGAGTAACATCCTGAAGAGCGACCTATATAAATGGTGCAGAATCCCCGCCCAGCAACTCGTCAATCATCCGCAACTCAAGGTGCGTTTCCGCATGGTGAGGAATTCAGAAGAGATGGGCCGTTTGATGGCCGAGGAACTCATCGAGGTGATTGAAGCAAATAACCGCCGTAGCGCGGCCACCCGCGCGATCGTTCCCTGCGGCCCCAAGTGCTGGTATGCGCCCTTTACCGAGTTAGTCAATTCGCGGAACGTGTCGCTGCGAAATTTGTTTGTATTTCACATGGATGAATGCCTGGACTGGCAAGGCCTGCCTTTGCCAAGGAATCATCCTTACAATTTCCGGACGTTCATGGAAAAACACTTCTACTCCGGGATCAAGACCGGTTTGGCTGTGCCGGATGTGCAAAGATTCTGGCTGCTTCCCTCTACGGCAGAAACTGTGCGCGCGGCAATCAGTGCCGCTCCGATCGATATCACGGTTGGCGGGTGGGGGCAGGACGGACACATTGCTTACAACCAGGCGCGGCGTCATCCTTACAGTTCGATCACCCTCGAGGAATTAGCCAACTCGGGCATTCGCATTCAAGAGAACAACCTCGACACGATTCTCGCTTTGGCGCAGCGAAGCTTCGGCGGCGCATATCAGTTCGTTCCGCCCATGTCGATTACGTTGGGCGTCAAAGAATGTCTGTTGGCGAAAAAGGTGCGCGTCTACAGCGACACAGGATCCTGGAAGCAAACGGCGTTGCGGGTGGCTTTGTTTGGGGAACCGACAGCTGAATACCCGATGACGCTTCTTCAAAAGCACCCGGATGCCGTCATCACAGCGACCGAAGAAACAGCCGCTCACCCAGTAAGTGAGAATCCAGACTGGGAACTCTTATAAGGGATCGGCATGCAGGTCCTCAGAATCGATTCCCGATCGCCCTATCGCACCATGCTCGGAGTTGGTGGCATCGGCTCAGGATGTTTCTTTGCGCTCGAGGGTGATCAAACATTGGGCCGCAACGAGAGCCGGCCAGGCGGCTTGCTCGATATCCGGGACTACTGCAAGCTACATATCATCAGTCATTACGTTGCCAAATTGTTGGGTGCGGGCAAGGATAACGGATTCGGGGTTCTGCCGGTCGGAGTCGTCGGCGCGGATGCTGCAGGGCGGCAAGTCGTGCAGGAGATGGCAGATGTCGGCATCGAGACTAAGTTCATTCGCCGGGCGGAGGACAAGCCGACGCTGTTTAGTGTCTGCTTTCAGTATCCCGACGGCTCTGGCGGTAACATCACCACCAGCAACTCGGCAGCAGCCGCGTTATGTGAAGCCGATATCGATGCCGCTTCGGAAGCTTTGAAGGTTTCAGGGAGTCGAACGATTGCATTGGCTGCTCCTGAAGTTCCCTTGCAGGTACGGCGTTATTTCTTGGAACGAGCACGCGGATGCGGCGCATTTTGCGCGGCTTCTTTTGTGGCATCGGAAATTGCTGCGGCGCGGGAGTGCGGCATCTTCCAACTACTGGATCTTGTTTCTGTAAACGAAAGTGAAGCCGCTGAATTCGTGAGTAAGCCGCTCGAACCAGATGCGCCGCAAGAGTTTATTCGCGTGTGCCAGGATTTTCTACGCCACAACTTTCCAAAAGTGCAACTGGTGGTTAGCGCGGGTGCGATGGGGGCATATGCCATCAGTCATGAAGTGTGGAATCACTCTCCCGCACCGGCGGTGAATGTTGCCTCAACCGCAGGCGCCGGCGACGCCCTGTTGGGAGGGGTTCTCTCCGGAATCGCGGCTGGCCTTCCACTTTTTGGGAAAAAATCTGAATGTCTGGTCGAGACCGCACTCGATCTTGGCGTTCTGCTGGCGAGTTACAAATGCCAGTCGCCACACACCATTCATCCGGACGCAAATCTGGAAACCTTGTGCGAATTCGCGCGTAGCCGATCCATCCGGCTTGCGCCAAACTTCCAGAGGATGGTCGTTTAGTGCGCAAATCCAGCTATGCGTCACAGTTATACGTGGCATCGGTCACTGAGAGTTGGAAAGCTGGGCAGCAAACTGGTTACTTAAGCCTCGGCGGTATTCTTCTTGACAACGTTGCTGCAGCAGATTTATACAGATGCGAACTGCTAAAACGTTAAACTACGAAGGTTCGCCGCCCTGCAACGAATCTAGTTGCTCGCACACCAGGAGGTCCGTAATGACGCACCTGCTTAGACGCTCCGCTAGGGCATTGTTCATGATCTTCCTTTTGGTTCCGTTCTGCTGGGGGCAAAAGGACACCGGTAGCATAGTCGGCGTGGTAAGGGATTCTTCCGGCGCGGTTATCCCGAACGCGAAGGTGACTGTAACTGAACCGGACCAGGGCACGTCGTTTACGACATCCACCAATGCTTCGGGTGAGTATATCGCCACGCCGCTTCGCATCGGCCGTTACAACATCACGGTGGAGAAGCAGGGCTTCAAGAAAGCGGTCGTAGGACCGGTCGTGCTTGATGTGCAAGCGCGACCAGCGGTGAATGTGACGTTACAGGTTGGCCAAGTGGCGGAAACTGTGATCGTAACTTCGGAAGGTCCGCAGCTGGAGACAGAAACCTCCGACCTCGGGCAAGTGGTAGATAGCCGTACAGCAACTACGCTTCCACTGAACGGACGTAACTTCGCCCAACTGGCGCAATTGGCTATGGGCGTCGCGCCGAGTGAGCCAGGCTCACGAACGGATACAAGTTATGGTTTCAGTTCCAATGGAGCACGCTCACTGCAGAACAATTTCCTCCTCGACGGCGTGGACAACAATGCCAATCTGGGTGACGTGCTGAACGGAAGTTCCTACGTGATCCAGCCTTCCGTCGACGCAATTGGCGAGTTTAAAGTCGAGACGAATTCCTACAGCGCCGAATTTGGCCGAGGCAACGGCGCGATCATGAATGCAGTCATCAAGTCCGGCACCAACACTTTTCACGGCGACGCATACGAATTCTTCCGCAATGACAAGCTGGACGCTCGCAACGCCTTTGATGTTTTAGGCAGGCAACCGTATCAACAGAACCAGTTTGGGGCCACACTGGGCGGGCCGATCATCAAAGATAAGACGTTTTTCTTCGTGGACTACGAGGGATTGCGGATACGCCAAGCTCTGCCCCAAGTTCTCTTACTTCCCACTCCAGCAAATCGGAGCGGAGATTTTTCGAGCCAACTCGATCTGACATCACCAGTGGTCGATGGTAATGGCGCACCCGTTCTCGATTGTGGTGGACACCCGACTTATCAGGGAGAGATTTTTGACTCTCGCCAAACCCAGACTTCGGCTCTCAACGCAAGCGGCTTTTGTGGAGTTCCGGTCGCAACCACCGGCGGAGTCCCCACCAACATTATTCCCCAGGCTGCGATCAGTTCGGCAGCCGCGAAGCTGGCAGCCCTGTATCCCAGTCCTAATGCCAATATCAATGGAAACAATTACCTCGTTGACCCGAAAAAGAGCACCGATCAAAACAACTTCGATGTTCGCGTAGACGAGAAGTTCTCGGACAAAGACAACTTTTTTACTCGTTTCAGCTATGAGGACCAGCCCATCTTCACTCCCGGGCCGTTTACAACCGTACTGGATGGAGGTGGCTTTACCGCCGGCCACCAGGACAATAGTTATCGCAGTCTGGCCCTGAGCGAAATCCACACGTTCTCGCCCACGTTGCTGAATGAATTTCGCTTTGGGTACAACCGCATCAATTCACATCGGTTGCAGCCGAATGCCAACACGAATGTCTCGTCCCAATTCGGACTGCTCGGAGTACCCTTCTCCCCGGACTTTGGCGGTCTTCCGAACATCTGCTTCATCAACTATGCGTGCATCGGCAGTTCAGATTTCCTGCCCTCGATTGAAAAGCAGAACAGTTTTGTATTCAACGAAAACGTGACTTGGATTCGCGGCCGCAACTCGATGAAGTTCGGCACCGAGATCCGCAAAGAGCAGTTCACGATTTTCCAGATTTCTTCGCCACGCGGGGATATGGGATTTGCGCCTGACTTTACCGATAATCCAGGATTCCCCATCAATAATGACGGCTCAACGGCTGGCGGGAACGATTTTGCATCGTTCCTCCTCGGCATTCCCGATTTCGCTGACCTTGCCAGTTTGCGCGACGTGGACTATCACCGTAATACTTTTGCGTTTTACGGGCAGGACGATGTCCAGGCGACTCGCCGCCTGACCCTCAATCTCGGCCTGCGGTACGAACTCTTCAGACCCGTCACCGAAGGCCACAATGAAATGGCAACTTTTGACTTTCGTTCCGACAGCTTGATTGTGCCCAAAGGTCAGAACGCACAGCTTACTCCGACCATCGCTTCGTTCTTGCCCATCCAGCGGACTGGCTCGGCCGGGTTGGTGAATCCTGATTATCTTGATTTGGCCCCCCGCATCGGATTCGCTTATGAACTGACTAACAAACTGGTGTTACGGGGCGGATATGGAATCTTTTACGGAGGTCAGGAGAATGGTCCCTTTTCGTTTCCCAGCCCTGGTTTCAATCCTCCGTTCTTCAAACAACAAGCCTTCAACTCGCCTTGTGGGACACCCAGCACACCCGACGCGAACCCGGCCGATGCGGGCAACTGCGCGATTGGATTAAAAGCTCCCGGCCCACCTCCGAACACCGGTAGTCTTATGATCAATAATTTCTGGACACAGGGTTTTCCCGCGGCTTCGCTGAATGACCCGAATAATCCGTTGCTGTACTCGCTGGATCCGAAGCTGAAAACGCCGATGATGCAGCAATGGCACCTTGGCTTCGAGTATCAACTCCCGAGCCAAACCGTATTTCAAATTTCTTACGCCGGTTCGCATGGACTGAGGCTGTATGGGTTCTATAACGGCAATCAGGCACTGCCGAGTCCTGATCCAAATGCACCGCTGGCTCCTCGTCGCCCCTTTCCCGCTGTCGACGGGTCGATCGACACATTCCGCTCGAATACCATTTCCAATTACAACGCACTGCAGGCGCACTTGGAAAAGCGCTTCTCGCACGGACTGCAGTTCGAGGTTTCCTACACCTACAGCCATGCTCTGGACGACGCGTCCAGCGCCAGCCTGGGATCACTTAACAATGGGGACTTCCGCGACCAGCGCTTTCCAGGGCTTGATTACGGCAATTCCGATTTCGACGTGCGGCAGCATGTGGTCATCGCCTACGCATACCAGTTACCCTTCGGAAAGGGCAGAGCCGTTGCGGGGAACGCATCAGGGTTTCTTAATCAACTGATTGGCGGTTGGCAGGTTGCGGGGATCACCTCGGCATCCACCGGCAATTGGTTTACAGTGACTGATCCCAACGTGAACAGCTCTAATACCGATGGCGGAGGAACGGTTTCGTTCAACTCTGCGCGTCCCAATGTGATTGGTAACCCCAACGCCAAACCGTGCATACCTGGAACCTTCTACAACACCTGCGCGTTCACCAGTGATCTTGTGCAAGGAACGTTTGGTGACGCAGGAAGAAATATCGTTCGTGGACCCGGTTATCAGGACTGGGACTTGTCGATTTTTAAGAATTTCCCGATCCGCGAGCAGACCCGCGTTGAATTCCGGGCGGACTTCTTCAACATATGGAACAAAACAAATTTCCTCACGGGGCCGACCGGATCTGACGGGCAGTTTGAACCGGTCTCCGTGGAGTTAGGCACTGCGCAGATGGGTTTTCCGCAGGCAGCCCGTGATCCTCGGCTCATCCAGTTCGCTTTGAAATTCTTGTTTTAAAGGGCGAGCCGCAAAAACGGATCGACCTTCGGCTATCGGGTAAGGAGGACCTCGTGGCTGTCATCATGCGGTTGATTCAGCAATATCATCCTTCCCACAAGCAGGAATTCCAGTCGCTTGAGAAGCAATTTGCCGAACTGGAACACCGTGGAGTTCTGCCGCGAGGGGAACGCCACGCCCCGATTTCAGGTCGCGAAGCTGCGAACACAATAGTCTGGCAGTGCCGATTTGAATCCCTTGCTGCGGCGGAAATGGCCCTCAAACAGATCGAGAATAGTTCGGAGCATACGGAGCTAGCCAAGAAGCAGCATCCGATGTTCCAGCAGAGTTGGGTCGAGTTTTACGAGGTGCTCGATTACTGAAGTCCGTCCTCCAAAGTTCTGTCCGGAACAGGCAGAGCGACTTGGTTGATCCCCCAACATCCAGGCACAGCTGTGACCGTCTGACGCCTTTGCGGTGACCCGAGTCACGGCATCTTGTTAGCGGAACATTCAATATATAAAGAGGACGAATAGGGCATTCGGAGGCCTCGTGGAGGCGATGGTTCGTCTTCAGAGGGCCTTTCCGAAATGCAGACTGGGCCAGAGAAATGAGGCGCAAAGCTTGATCACTGCCTATCTGTTTCCGTTCGCGGTAGTGGCATTGGCCTTAATGGTTGCATTTTGGCAGACCGGACGACGGGAACGGGAGAGGCTTCTTGCCCAGCTTGACAAATCGCAAGCTCTCACTCGGCAGCTCAAGAAGGACCGCGATGCGGCGATGCAGGAACTGTTCCGGCGGTTCTCGGAAGAAGGCAAACTCAACCGCGAGAGAAGCCAGTTCCAAGCTCAGCTGGCGGAATACGAGAAATATGCCGCTCTGACCCAACTTGCTTTGGGCGCAGCCCACGAAATCAATAATCCGCTGCTCGGAATTCTGTCGCATCTGGAACTGGAGCTGCGAGAGGCCGCGGCAGACGAGCGGACTGAAATTGAGCAATGCATCGAGGGTGCCAAGCGGATCTCGCTAACTCTGCGCGAGCTGATGAACTATGCCCGGCCAGGGCCGTTGATTCTCAGCAAAGTGAACCTACACAGGCTGATTTCTGACACTCTGGCCTTTTTGCAGCACCAGCCCATGCTTCATGGGCGAATTCTCGACAACTTTGTGCCTCCGGAATTCCCGCCCATTCGAGTGGATGCGAATCAGCTATCCCAAGTACTTATGAACCTTCTGTTGAACGCGGCCCAGGCTACGAGGGAGGGCGGTCACATTACGGTTTCTGCCAATCAGTCTGGCGAAAAAATCGACATCCACGTGAGCGACACTGGATGCGGAATTCCCGCTGACATCCTGCCACATGTCTTCGAGCCGTTCTTTACGACCAAGCGCGGGAAGGGCACTGGACTTGGACTGAGTATCAGCCAGGCGTATATACGCAGCCACAGCGGCGAAATTCAAATTGAAAGTGCGCCGCAGCGGGGAACGACGGTGACCATCAGTCTGCCGCTGCGCCCCGCAGAGCCGGCGCGCATGCAACAGGAAACATCGGAAGGTGCGGAGGTAATCATTCACTAATATGCCGTATTCAGTGTTGGTCATTGACGATGAAGCATTGACCCTCCGCACCATCAGCCGCGGCCTGAGCGGTGAAGGATTTGAAGTGGTCACAGCCGCGTCGGGCGAAGAAGGGCTGAAGATCTTCGAAGAGGAAAAGCCCGAACTGGTGTTGCTCGATATTGTGCTGCCAGGCATAGATGGAGTGGAAGTGCTGCGGCAGATGAAAGCCGGGAACCCAGCCTGCATCGTAGTGATGATGAGTGCATATCACATGGTGGACCGAGCGGTACAGGCGATGAAGCTTGGGGCGTACGACTATCTGGTCAAACCATTTCCTCTCGCCGATCTTACTGCGACCCTGCGGCGCGCCTCGGAAATGCTGGCGCTACGCGTAAGGCTGCGCCACACGGTAGAGACTGCAAAAGATCAGTATGACTTCGGTCGAATCGTGACGAAGAATCCGCACACACGCGAGATGCTGGAAATTGCCCGCAAGGCAGCAGAATCTGACCGGACAACCATTCTTATTCAGGGCGAGAGCGGAACGGGGAAAGGTGTACTGGCACGAGCAATTCACTATGCCAGCCCGCGCGCGAGCCAGCCGTTGCTCGAATTAAATTGCGCTGCCCTGCCGGATACTCTGCTGGAAAGCGAGTTGTTCGGATTTGAACCGGGGGCCTTTACCGATGCTCGCCGCCGGAAAGAGGGCTTGCTTGAACGTGCGCATGGGGGCACGCTTTTCCTCGATGAAATTGGCAATATGTCATCCAGCGTCCAGGCCAAGCTGCTGCGCGTCTTGGAAGAAGAAACTTTTATCCGGCTTGGGGGAACGAAGTCGATCAAGGTGGACGTGCGTTTGATCGCAGCGACGAACACGAATCTGAAGGAGGCCATCGCGCAAGGCCGCTTTCGGGAGGACCTCTTCTATCGGCTAAACGTTGTGCCTATTTACATTCCTCCGCTGCGGGAAAGAGAAGAAGACATTGTTCCGTTGGCGCTCGATCTGGTGCATTGGTTCAATCAGGAATTGAAGAAGAACTTTTTAGGTTTCACGCCCGAAGCTGCGGAATTATTGGTTGCGTATCCGTGGCCGGGCAATATTCGGGAGCTGAAGAATGTCATTGAGCGCACCATGATTCTTGCGCCCGAAGGAAACATCGATGCGGCCTCGCTTCCTGAGGAGATCCGCGAACCTGCGCGTGCGAATCTTTCTCTGCCCCTGGCTGTCTACCCCAATGGTTCAAGTAATGGGGCTCTGGTTAGCTTGAAACAACTCGAGGACGACCACATTCAAAAGGTCCTCGCAGCGACCGACAACAACAAGACTCAAGCCGCCAAAATCCTCGGTATTCATCCAACTTCTCTTATGCGCAAACTGAAGAAAGAACCCGTTCTTCGCTAACCCCGTTACAACTGCAGGATGCAGTAGCAAGCTGCAAACTGCAGGGGTCATAAGCGATTCCCACTCTTGTAATTCACTGCTATCAAAGCGCTTTCCCTCCTGATCGCATTTGTCACGAAATTGCATTCACATTGTGTGGCAGCCGGCGGTCGAAGCGAGCCGAGTGCTGCCGGGAGAAAAATCATGTCCATACTCTTCGTACTGCTGACTTTTCTGATTATCCTTGCGATGAATTACTTCTACTTTCATCCACCGCAAGAAGCGCCATCGAAAGCTCAAATCGTGGCCCATCCACAACCTCCAGTTATGGCGAAGGAACTTGGCTTTGCAATTCCTCAGGGCTACAGCTTTCATCCCGGTCACACCTGGGTCGCACGCGAAGGCGCGGGTGATGCGCGCGTTGGAGTCGACAGCTTCGCTACCGATCTCATCGGCAAGATTGACCAAATCGATGTGATCGGCACGAACCGCTGGGTGCGGCAAGGACAAAAGCTGATGACCGTGCACGCGAGCGGGATGTCCTTTGATTTGCTTTCCCCAGTGGAGGGCGTGGTCATGGCGATCAACAGCAATGTTGTGAAGGATCCGATGCTTGCCATACGGGATCCTTACAAAGACGGCTGGGTTGCGGTGCTCAAATCGCCGGATTTCTCCACCAACGAAAAGAACTTGATGCAGGGAGCGATGGTTGCGCCATGGATGCACTACAACGTGTCGCGGCTGAATGCGGCTGTGGCAAGCACCAGTCCCGCTCTTGCTCAGGACGGTGGGTTGCCGCTCAAACAGCTTCTGCTGCGTGTTGGTCCCGAGCTTCGCCAGAAACTGATTAAAGACTTTTTCCTGAACTAGCGCCCGGGAGATGGCGAAACGAGGAGAAGCTGAAATGGCAAAAACAAAAGCAATCTTGATAGACATCACGAAATGCATCGGGTGCAGAAGCTGTGAACATGCTTGCAAGGAAATTCACGGCTTTCCCCCCGATTCTGAACAGAAACTGTCTCCCACCGCTTTCACCATCGTGGAAGAACGCGGCGACCGGTTCGTGCGGCGCATGTGCATGAACTGCCAGGACCCGGCGTGCGCTTCGGCTTGTCTGGTGGGAGCTCTAAAGAAGACTGAGCTTGGTCCGGTTACCTACGATTCCTCGAAGTGTATTGGCTGCCGCTATTGCCTCGTGGCATGCCCCTTCAATGTCCCCAGATATCAATGGTCGAAGCTCGTGCCCTTTGTTACGAAGTGTGACATGTGCTACGAGCGGCAAGCCAAGGGCCAGCTTCCCGCTTGTGTCGAAGCCTGCCCTGTGCAAGCGTCGATCGCCGGCTGGCGCGATGAAATTCTCGAAGAAGCGCAACGCCGCGTGCTGCTGGATCCTAAGTACGTAAAACGTATTTACGGCAGCGAAGAGGCCGGCGGCACCTCGGTGTTCTTCATCTCCGACGTGCCATTCGAAAAGCTCGGCTTCAATACCGTCCCCAATCAGCCGATGCCGGTCTTGACCGCTAACGCGCTCGGCGACGTGCCGACCGTGGTGCTGGTCGGCGGAAGCCTGTTGGCTGGGGTGTACTGGATCACTAACCGGCGCAAACAGGTGGCCATGGCGGAAGCCCGAGAGAAAGCCGCTGGATCCACAAGTGGTGAAAGCGAGAGGAGTTAATTATGTCTGGCAATCATTTTCCTAAGATCACACTTTGGCGAACTATCGTGGTTCTGATCTTCGCGGCTGGAGCTTACGCTGCCTACGCACGCTTCGCGCTCGGATTTCAGCAGTCCACGAACTTAGTCGATGCCCAGCCTTGGGGGTTGTGGGTCGGACTGGGAACTCTGGGCGGTGTGGGCATCTCGGCCGGAGGATTCGCTATCGCGGCCGCAGTGTACCTGCTCGGGTTCGAGCGCTATCGACAGGTGGTGCGCGCGGCTGTGCTGCTCTCATTCCTGGGCTATCTCACCGTGGTTGTCGGGATGATGTATGAACTGGGACTGCCGTGGAGAATCTGGCACCCGATTGTCATGTGGAACCGCAAATCAGTGTTGTTTGAGGTCTCCTGGTGCGTGATGCTGTACACCTCCGTGCTGACACTCGAATTTTCGCCTGCGTTGGTTGAGAAGATTCCCTGGGTACGTATCCGTCAGACTTATCTGAGCTGGCATCACGAGATTCTGATCGGCCTGGTTCTGGTTGGGGCGGTACTCTCGTCCTTGCACCAATCGTTTCTTGGCGGGCTCTACTTGTTAGCAAAAGGCAAGGTCGATCCGCTATGGTACAGCCAATATCTGCCTAGCCTTTTCTATCTATCGGCTGTGCCTGCCGGATTGGCGGCAACCATCATGGTGGTCTTTCTTTCCATGCGATCGCTTAATGCACGAGTCAGTCCCAGCGTCCTCACGGAAATGAGCCAGGTCATCGCGCCATTGCTCTACGTTTATGCGCTTTTCCGCGGTATCGACCTCTTCACCCACGGCGGCTGGAGCTACATGTGGATGTGGAGAGAAGAAACCCTGCTGTTCTGGCTTGAGATCGGATTGTTTGTGCTGGCTCCTATTATTTTGCTCAGTCGGGAGAAAATACGCACTAATCCGCAATACTTATATTGGACGTGCTCACTCGTGGTGATGGGCTTCATCTCGAATCGGTTGAATGTGGCCGTTACCGCTTTCCAGCGCAGTTCTGGTTTCTACTACGTCCCTAAGTGGACTGAATTTGCTCTTACATTTGCGACGGTAGCCGCGGCGGCAGTTGCCTTTCACTATGCGGTGCTGTACCTAGATATTCTTCCCAAGGCAGCGCCCAGGAAAGCGCAACTTATGCAGCGAGTTGCAACAGCGTAAGAAGCGTCCTCGGGCATTGGCGAGTCCTCGCCAGTGCCTGTCTTTATTTGTCGGGTGTCTTCTGTGTGGGATGGTAGTTCACCGAGGATCAAAACCCGCCTCTGCGTGGTTCGAGCACCGAAAGACTTCACTCAGCGACAGGGCTACAGTGAAATCACCTGGTGGTCGAGACAATCCGAGTGGATGCAGTCGTAAATGTTTTGCAAAAAATCGCGACCGTAGCGGGAGAGGAAATAGATCCAGGCAACCCCGCGTTCCTGCAGAGTTTTGTTTGGATAGAGTGCATTGCTGAGGAGCTGTGCCTTGCGGGCCACGACCTCGGTTTGGCGCAATTCAGCCCGCGCCGCCTTGGATCGCAAGCTCTCAAGCTGATACTGAATTTTGCTTCCGGCATTTTCCGCAGCATCTACGAGAGTCTTATCTAGGTATTCGAGCGCAGTTCGAATTGCCGAAACGGAGTTCTTGATGGAAGTTTCCGCATTATCGAATGCGGACTGCAATTCTTTAGAAAGAGCTTGTGAAGCGAGCTGTTCGCGAACCGATTCGGGTCCGTCGAAAATTTGGGATATGGTCAGCCTGTAGCGATCCAACAGGGTCTGCAGTTTTGGTTCCAGCAGCGTAGCGGAAAAGCGCGGCACAATGGGGGTAGTCCTTTCCAGCAACCTCTCATATACGACCGCAGCCTGGGCGAAGTAGGCAACCTCAGCGCTTCCACCGGTGTAGGCCAGCGTCGGCAGGAGATAATCTTGGACGACAGGGCGCAGGAGCACATTAGGGCTGAAATCCTGCGGCTGCGAATGAATTTGTTCCAGTAACTCGCTCTGCTGAAACTTTTGATTTTCGGCGAGGAAACCGCGATTTTCGCCATCCCGCAAGTCGCGGGAAATCGGTACACGTGCGCCATCCTTAAGCATGAAGAGCAGCGTGGACGAGGGCGTCACTTTCACTTGCTGGTGGTAGTTCGCTGCTTCGAGTTCCTTGCCGCGTTCGAGCAGCAATTCATTGATTTCGGCAGCGCACTCAACAGCGCTGGCGTAAATCGGAGCGGCAATCTGATGAAGTTCGGGATCGGAAGCATCCAGCAGAACGACTCCCCATTCGGCGAACAGGTTGGCGAAAAGGCGGGCAAAAGCGCTTCCAAAGGTTTGCGCTGGTTTATAAGTTTCACGCAGCAATTGGACAGCTTCCGTGTCGCCAAGCCGCCTCGCAGCTTCATCGACGACCTGCTGAATCTCCGGACCGAACGCGATCGTGCCTACCGGGGCGTCCGGCTTGGATGTCACAGGTGTGACAAGTTTTTCCAACGATGCATCCGGTCCTGGAATGGAGATGTGCTTGACTTCATCCAGATCATGGTCTTCGGTTGCGAGCCAAAAAATCGGAACACATTCGACGCCCGCTTCTGTTGCCACTCTGGCCAGCTTTACGGCGGTGAGCGCTTTGTAGATCGCAAACGCCGGACCGCCAAACAAACCAACTTGCTGGCCCGTAACGACAGCACTCGCTCCCTGACGTAAACGGCTGACATTTGCGAGAGTCTCAGCGGAGGCTCCCCAGGATTGGTTCTGCCGCTGCAACACACCAGCCACACGTTCGCGGCGGGCCGAATCATAGCGAAGGTTCGCAGCCACATCTTTTGCCCACTGCTGAAAATAAGGAGAGCGGGGATAAAATCGTTGAACTTTTTCGTAGGAATAGAGGAAGTCGCGGAAGAGGTCG